>Ga0102938_10000322_pt1 | contig 34534 bp, 22 predicted proteins | sample SalPonR2_B_D2_MG_FD_84516 | JGI IMG/M metagenome (GOLD analysis project Ga0102938, IMG submission 84516) | Salt pond soil microbial communities from South San Francisco under conditions of wetland restoration - Salt Pond MetaG R2_B_D2_MG | ecosystem: Environmental > Aquatic > Marine >...
AGCACCGCTTCCATGTGTGCTGGTGGTTGATGATGCGGAAAACGTGCACCAGTTGATTGAGTTTTACCTGGGGTCCGGCAACGTCAGACTTCTGCATGCTTATGGTGGCCAAGAAGGTTTGCGGATGGCGCGAGCCCATCGCCCATCGCTGATCTTGCTTGACTACATCATGCCTGACTGCGATGGGCTGGAAGTGGTCGATGCGTTGAAGCAAGATCCGCAGTTTTGCGAGATTCCCATCATCATGATCACGGCAGACAACGACCGTCGGCTGGTTTCTTTGGCGTTTGAGAAAGGGGTGAGCGACTATGTGGTCAAACCCCTGTATCGGGAGGAGTTTCGGGCACGCGTCCAGGCTGCCCTCCGGACTCAGGCATTGCTGCAGGATTTGAAGCAGCGATCTCAGTTCGACGCCCTAACAGGGCTGCTCAACAAGTCGAGCATCATAACGCAACTGCAGCAGGCAATCGCTGGCAGTCGGGACGGGCAAGAAGATTCCGTTGTGATGTTTATCGACTTTGACCGCTTTAAGCTGATCAACGACAGCTTGGGGCATGCGGTTGGGGACTTGGTTCTGCGGGAAGCTTCGTGGCGACTGAGCAATAGCATTCGCTGTAGCGATTCGATTGCACGCGGCGATTGCGAGATGTCCGTGGCTAGGCTGGGAGGTGACGAATTCGTCATTCTCTTAAACGGCGTTCCGGTAACGGTCGACGTCGCTCAAATTGCGGATCGAATTCTGATGAAGCTGCTCGAGCCTTACGAAATCGATGGGCGAACACTCTATTTGAACGCGAGTATCGGCATCGTCTCTTGCTCCGGGCAATATGAATCCGCGGACGAAGTAATGCGCGACGCCGATATCGCAATGTACGAAGCAAAAGAAGCGGGACGCGGTTGTTTTCAGATGTTCCATGACGAGATGCGCAACCGTGCACAGACGCGTTGGCAACTCGATCGTGACCTGCGACGAGCCGTAAAGCTGGAACAGTTTCGATTGGTCTATCAACCGATCGTCGACCTTCACTCGGGTGCCGTGGAAAGCGTCGAGGCGCTGGTTCGTTGGGAGCACCCTGAACGAGGGCTCGTGCCACCCAATGATTTTATCCCCTTGGCGGAAGAGACAGGCATCATCATTGAGATCGGTAACTGGGTGACGAAAGCCGCCTGTGAGCAGTTCGTTGCTTGGTTGCGTCAAGATCCTCAGACGACTCCTCATCACATCAGCATTAATCTGTCGCGTCAACAGTTGGTGCATCCGGGGTTCACGCAGACGACACAGGAAATACTGAACAGCACAGGGATCTCGCCGTCACGCGTCCATTTTGAGGTGACCGAAAGCCTGATCATGGACGACCTGGAAACGTCCCTCGTCGCGCTGCAGGCGCTGCGGGATCTGGGAGCGAAAATTGACCTCGATGACTTTGGTACGGGCCACTCGTCGTTGGCGTGCCTGCATCAATTACCGATCGACGTGCTGAAGTTGGATCGTTGCTTGATCACAACGATTGATCAGGGAAGCTACTTCATGAATCTGGCAGATTTGATTCTGAAGTTGCTGGCCGAGACGGAGATCGTGGTGGTCGCCGAGGGAATCGAAACGATCAGCCAATTGCAAACGCTGCGTAAGTTGGGTTGCCCTCTGGGTCAAGGCTATTATTTCTCACGGCCGATTCCCGCCGAAGAAGTGCAGGGATTCGTAGCGTCACAGCGAATGTTGATTCCACCGGTGCTGGGCCAAGAAGCCCACCAAGGCCTCTCGGTAGAAATCTGCCAAACGCCGCAGTGGTAACGGCCACGCACTTCTGGCCGTCGTGTCAGTGCGAGCACGCACGTGACCACGGGATCCATTAACGGTTGACTTGGTTGGTCAGCAGTTCGTGCGATGCGACCATGGCCTCGCGCCATTGCCCCGCTTCCGCCGTTGCAATGATCTGGTTCAGTGTGGCTGTCTCGGCGACTTGCAACTGACCATTGGCCGATCGTTCCTCGACCACCAACTTGAGTTGCTCAAGTTGTTCCGCGTTGCGGCGATTGCACACGCCGTACAGGGTCACCGCGATGTCGTAGCCGTCCTGCTGTAACACAGGCTTGGTTTGTATGAGCCACCAGAAAACGGCAACCATCATCAGACCTACCACCATCGCGGGAAGACGCCACCGGATGGGTTGGCTTGCCTGTCGATTGCTTATTCCCATTGAATCACCTCACCCTCGCGCATGCTGGATAGTTCGGCCCATAGAAAAAGGTCGACAAAATTGCTGATGAAACGGACCGAGCCATCTCCGAAGGCAACTTGGCCACCACCAGGATGTTGTGAATACATCTGCCCGACATGGAAAGTGGGAAAGTTCACCGGGTGGATGATCGGCACACCGGTAATGTCCAGTTCGCCGCCTGAGGGACCTGCGTGGACGAGTGTCAGCGTAGCTGCGGCGTCGGGCCCATTCTCTGGCGATTGTAATCGTGGATGGGTGAAGGCACCCGGCACCACCCCAACCCAGGTTTTGTCACTCAGCGCCGAGGCATGTTCGCCGAAAAAAATGGTGTGACTCGTACCATCCAAGATGTCGCTGAATTTTGTCCGCGAGTTCCTGAAAAAGGGACCGTCGGCGACACGTCCGGCGTCTCCAGCGATCGTCACGACCTGGGTGCTGGAGGTATAGATATTGGTAAACACCACACCGGTACTGGCTGATCCGCATTCTCCCCAACAACTCTCCTGTCCATGACTGGCCACATAGTGACTGCGTCCGAGGCGAATCTCACGGCCATTGACGATTAGCGGACCGCCGGATTCATTTTGAGCCGTGACTGGGCCTTCCGGTCCTGTCGCACTGGGGCACAGAAAAAAGGGAATCCGCGTCGCCACCGCGGCTTCGTTTATCGGTGCCCAAAGCGGGTTTTCAAATCGCAATTGGCTTGCCACCGCGGTGGCTTCGGCATAGGGCAATAGCGCGGCTCCCCAGCCCCAGCCAGGGCCGGCGTCCCAGGTGATTGCGTCGATGGTGACTCCTGGCGGAACCGATCCGTCGGTCGTCGGGTGTGACACATAGCCCGCCGGAAAACGCCCGAAGCCCGAATGGTAATTCTGCGTTGCCAAGGCGATCTGACGCAGGTGGTTGCTGCAAGTCATCCGCCGCGATGCCTCGCGAGCGGCTTGCACGGCAGGCAGCAACAAGCCAATCAAGACGCCGATAATGGCAATGACAACCAGCAACTCCAGCAGAGTGAACGCCGATCGGTGGGGATCGGCAGCGTATGACCAAAATCGCTGTTTTCGTTCAGCGGCAGACGTCATTGCAACCCTTTCAGTATGGAAACGTGGTAGCCTCAAACTTAGCCCAGGCTAAGTTTTAGGCGTAACAAAAAGCCAATTCAGTGGACACACCGTTTTATCCGCACGGCGGCCCGAGGAATTAGCCGCGGCTAACTTTAGTCTCCCGAAAGTATAGTGACGGAATCTTGACGTTCAAGGGGACGCGCGGAAATCGGAGTTTGATATACTGGCGGTCCTTTTCGGTCGAATGCCGCCGCTTCGGTCGCATACCGCCTCACGCGGACAGGGATTCCCTAGCTTGTCTCGATAACGAATCGCAGTTGCTGCTCATGCCTTCCACGAATTACCAACGCACCCGTTCCGATCACGCCCGTGAGACAGCCGAAGACTACGTCGAAGCGATCGCGGACGCCATCGCTAGCCATGGCCTGTGCCGGGCAGTCGATTTAGTCACACATTTTGCGGTGACGCATGCGACGGTAAATAATACAATTGGGCGACTGCAACGCGACGGATTTGTCGAAACCGCGCCGTATAAACCGATCGAGTTGACCACGATGGGCAAGCGACTCGCGGCTCAGGCTAGGCGTCGGCATCAGATTGTTGAGGACTTTCTGATTCGGTTGGGCGTGAGCGCGAAAACGGCGGCAATCGACAGCGAAGGGCTTGAGCATCACGTCAGCAAAGAAACGCTGGATGCGATGAAAAAAGTGCTCGAAGATGGCTGGCCCACGTAGGGGTTGCTGTGAGTTCCGTTGCCTACTTAGAGAGTCCCCAAGAATGAATGCACCGCTACTAAATCGAATCCGTTTAGTGTGCTGGGCCGCGGTGATCCCTGCATGCTGTGTTCTGCTGGCTGCGCCGTTTGCCACAGGGGCCGACGACCCTGCTGCATTTTGGGGAGGGCACCACGAACAGAATGATCCACTTCCCTTGCAAGAACCCGCTGTTCCGGTTCGTCATGACCGGTTGGAAGTGACGCCGCCGCTCGATTCGCATACCAATGAGTTGCCTCGCCCAAGCAGTATCTTGGCCGAAAATCGGTTGACCAATCTGCCGGGTAAGTCGTGGCTGAGCTTTGATCAATCGATGGGCCGGGGGATGCGACTGGTCGCGCTGGACCAACGGGTTGCGGTCAGACCGCTAGAGGGAGGCTTTACCAAAGAGGGTGTTTTGGCGGAGAACGTGTTTGGGGCAGAGTCGAATCTCCAGATCCTGGTCAGTCGGCCGCCGGAGTGCTCCCCGAAGCCCGAATTGGTGTTCAAGTCGCTGTTCGACGGCAAGACCTTCGATGGTTGGGAACATTCCGGCAACTGGGTGATCGAGGAGGGTGCGTTTTATCGAAAGTCGCGTGGTGGTTCGCTGACGTACACGGCGGATCAGGTTCCTGATGACTTTGAACTTCGCTTTGAGTGGAAGGTTTCCGCGGGCTGTAACAGCGGCGTCTACTATCGTCCGGGGCAGGTTGAGTATCAGGTGCTGGACAATATCGGCAGCCCCTACGGCGAGAACGCCAGACAAGCTGCCGCGTCGCTGTTTTTCTGCATGGCGCCATCAAAGGACGCCACGCTTCCCGTTGGTCAGTGGAATACCGCGCGGATCATTTGTCAGGGCAGTGTGATCGAGCATTGGCTGAACGGTGAGCGGGTGTTGTCATTCGACTATAACGATCCGAAGTGGAATTGGTTTGTCCAGTTACTCGACGCTCGCGGCGGCGACTTGACCGGAAGGGGCGGACAGTTGTGGCTTCAGGACCACGGCCAAGACGTCTGGTTTCGAAACCTGCGTTGGCGGGAAATACCGGAGGGCGAGGTGATCGTGCCCGCACCTGACTTTGAGCCAATGCCGGTGACCGGTCAGGCATTGGCGAAAGAGGAAGCACGCGTGAAGTCCATGCTCCAAGCCAAGCAGAAGGCGGCCAAGCCATAGGTTGTCGATCGAGCGACTGGCTTGCATGATCCAGGCCTGCATGCCACCGCTTGGAGTGGCGGTTCGTTCTCGAATTGCACCGGCGCGGAACGACCAAGCGAACGGGCGCACGACGAACGGGTTCGAAACTTTGCGTCACGTCGGGCCCAAAGCAACAGCTACAGTCAGCGTCGTACTTGGCAGCGGCCCACTTCCCGCTAGGTTGGCTCTGTTTTTGCTGCTTTGTTGAGTCCGCTGTGGTTGTCTTTTCCGCGATGCTGTCCCTTCTGTGCTGTCTTGCCGCGGCCCTGTTGACTGGGTCGAGCTTCATTGGCTTGTGGAGTTTCGAACGATGATTTATCGCGTTTTGTTGGCTGTCTTTATTGCAGTGCCGCTCGTCAATTTTGCGACTCCGCTGTTGCCGGGCGGTGACGAACAATTTGCCGATTACGGTTCAACGCGGGTCGATGCCGCACCGTACGCATTTAGCATCTGGTTCGTGATTTTCTTCGGAATGCTCGGTTTTTCTTGGCGTCTGGTCCGAGAGAGAGAACCCAACACCGTCAATCTGCGAAGTGCCTGCGGTGGATTGATCGTGGCGGGGCTGGCATCGATCGCTTTTGTGCCCATCAGTCTCTATGCCAGTGATGTATGGAGTCTGATTGATATCCTGGTCCATCTGTTTGCGTTGAGCTATGCGGCGTTCCATTTGCAGCGGTTCGTCAGCGGGCACCCAAAGGGAAGCGCCGGTCGTTGGTGGTTTTACGCGCCGTCGATGTATTTGGGCTGGATCAGTGCTGCGACAGTGATCAGCGCGGCACTTGCCGCCGATGCACTGGGGATCGAGCTGCGCGGACCGTGGGCGACGGTGATCGCCTGCACGACACTCGGGGCGGTGGCCACGATTGCGGGGTTGATGATTCGAGCGGGCGATCCCATTTACGCCGCCACGATTGTGTGGGGGCTGGTGGCGATCGGCGTCCAGCAGGCAGCTTACCCACCCGTTCGCTGGACCGCTTGGATAGCTGCGGCGATCGTCGCTGCTCTGACCGTTTTCAAGCTCGCGCGAGCTCCGCGATTTTACGCTCTGGCAGCGACCGAAAACGGATAAGCCTTCCCAGAGCACCGATTTCAGGCAGCGCAGCAGCTTGGCAGCGCAGCAGCTTGGCAGTGCAGCAGCTTGGCAGTGCAGCAGCTTGGCAGCGGTTAATCAAAACGATTGGTGACGGTCACGCCAAGATCTTGGTGGCGGTCCATGTTGGCCCGTGCTTTGAGGGACTCTTCGAGAGCGGATCGTTCGGCGAGTTCCGCAAAGCATCCCCAGAGGGTGAAGCCGAGCTGGAGCTGCCGATCCCAGGCATGCTGCTGACCACAAAGACATGCCGCACACGTTCCACTCAACGCGGAGCACCACGCCATGATTGTGGGGCGTGGGATCGGGCAAAGCTTCCACTGTCAGCGGTTTTGCAAACGGATTGTATAACGCTGCCCGCATCGCCCTCCTTGCTGATTTCCGCCAACAATCCGCATTGTGCAGCGCGTATCGCTCGGTTGAGTCGCTCGGTTGAGTCGCTCGGTTGAGTCGCTCGGTTGAGTCGCTCGGTTGAACCATACGAACGACAAGCTGGCTTCGTCCGGAAGTCACCCCGCCGGTGCGCGCGCTTGACAGCGAGCCCCGAACCGCGCGGCGGGTAACGATGGCAAACCCAACTAGTCACCAATCTTGCGCTCCCACGGTCGAGACCGTCGGGGCGGCGTGGAACGTGTCGTCCAGCGAGCGAACCCGCTGACGACACGTTTGGCCATTGGCTGTTTCTTAGAAGACGGCCGCTTGGTACAGGTGGAACGTGCCTTTGCCCTTCAGGCCGACGCGAATGTATTTCGCTTTGGTGCCGGCTGGCAAATCGATCATCCATTCCGCTTGCGGCTGACCGGCCGTCCATACTTGCTGGAAGCTTTTGCCGTCCGAGCTGACCCACACCGTCAAGCCTTCGGCTCGTGAGTGGAATTCGCCCTGCACCCGATTACGCAACCAGATGTGTTTCACCTCGCGGTTTTCGGCTAGCCGAATCGTGATGTGCGGCTGGTTAGCTTCGTGGTCGGAATGGAACGCAAAGTCAAAGTCCGGCGGGCCGGGGTTGGAAAGCAATAAATGCACGTCCTTGTTCCAATCCGAGCGAGGAAAACCCTCACCCAATTGGACCGCGGCGTCGCGAGAAATCTCTTTCCCACCGGCATGGCTGCGCAGTTCGGGCGTCACGCTGTACTGCGTCGAAATCCAGCCATCCTTAACCACTTGGCGAACGTTCTTCTGGCGTTCCAGGTAGGCGATTAAGTCGAGAAATTCGATCGGTGCGATCGTCTTTGCCAACCCTTCGGGCATCGAACTGGCCTTCATTGGCTTACGAATTTCGATGTCGTCCTTGGGGACGTCGACTTTCTTGCCATCGGCAATTCCCAACGACAACGTGTCGTCGTCCTCGGCCAAGATAAATCCATTGTGCGTGACGCCGTCGACAGTCAGCACCAGCACCGTCTCGTAACCCTTGGAGATTTCCTCATTCGGCATCACGATCGATTCGATAATCTTTTCCAGCTTAAAGCGTTGCCCGACGTCGGACAGGTCGGGGCCAAACTTTTTGCCCAAGTCTCCGACTTGATGACACGCCGAACAGACTTGCTTGAAGACTCCTTCGCCACGTTTCGCGTTTCCGCCTCGAAGTCCCGCCAATTGCCGCACGGCGGCGTGGCGATCCTTCATCGGCGCGTCGACATCGTCAGCAACGTCGAGTGGTTTGACCGCTTCACCGCCCGGCCCCGACATCCGTTCGTGACGCAGCAAGTACTGCTTTGCCTGGTCGGTGCTGTTTGCCAGAAACGCATCCTTGTCTTCCGCCGCCGACCACTGTGGCTTGAGCGCGTGAAGGGTGTGCTCGAGCGTATACTCGATCCAGTAATCGAGCGGATGGTTGGTCACCGCCAATGCTAATTCGGTCGCACGTGGCGAATCGAGCAAGCTGATTCCGCGGACCGCTTCCAGTCGCACTCGCGGCGCTGGATCATTGACCGCCAGTGCAAAATAACGTTCGACATCTTCAATCCGTTCCATCTCGTTGATGATGGTATGGACCGCCGCGGCACGAGCATGGAAGTCACTGAACTGCAGGATCGCGTCGAGTAGCTTCGGATCGACGTCGCGGAAGCTTTCCTGGATCCACATCGCTTCACACAGTCGCTGTGGGTCGTCGCTGCCGCGGATCCAGTTTTCGAGTGCCGCAAAGACCTCCGCCTTGGGACGATCACGCAACTCGCGACGCAGTCGGTAGCGGGTGCGCAGTTCGTAGACTTCCAATTCGTCCAATAATTCGGCGGTCGACATGGAAGTGAAATCGACTTTTTTTAGCAGCGGCTGTTTCGTGTTCACCAGGCGATAGATACGGCCATGGGTGTGGTCACGATTGGGGTCGCGCTGCGAATACTGCATGTGACCGATCAAAGCATTGCACCAATCTCCGAACCACAACGCACCATCGGGCCCGATTTTGGGATCGACAGGTCGGAAGATCATATCGGTCGAAGACAGCAGGTCCGCAACGCGTTCGCCGACGAAGCCCGCTGTCCCCGCTTCGTCTCGAACATTAAAGCGAGGCATGCCGTGCATATTGATCACACAGGCATAGATAAACTGGCCTTGCATATCGGCCGGGAAATGACGTGACAACAGGAACTCATTGCCAACCGCCGGACGCATGCCTTCGTTGTCAAATACGGGCCGCAACGTCTTGCGCGTTGCCACATCCTCGCCAGCCAGCGGGCTGACCCAGTGCTGCTTGGCGTTCGTCCCATCACCGACAAATCCATTGTTCCAATTGTCAAACACTAGGCACCAGGGATTGCCGTACCCGGGCGTTCGGAAGTGCCGCATCTTCATCGAATGCGGATCGTAGATATAACCACCGCCCGAATTTTTGTTTCGAAAAGCGCCCCACGGCGTCTCCATGGTGGTCGATAACGCCACGCCCTCGAGCATGTAGAGTTGTCCGCCGTGAGAGAATTCCCAGGCACCGACGGTGTGGTGCGTGTCGTCGGTTGCGATGCCGTCGATCAACTGCGTCGCTTCATCCGCCTTGTCGTCGCCATCGTGGTCCTTGAGGAACAAGATCCGCGGTTCGTCGACCACCAACACGCCACCGTTCCAAAATTCGAAACCGGTGGGACAGATCAACTGATCATAAAACGTGGTGCACTTGTCGGCTTTGCCATCACCGTCGGTATCCTCCAGGATCAGCAACCGGTCATCGGGGCGTTTGGCCCCAGGTTGCCACTGTGGATAGTTCGCCATGCACGACACCCACAAGCGGCCTTTGGCGTCAAAGGCAATTTGATTGGGGTTGGCCAGTTCCGGGAATTCCCATTCGGAAGCGAACAATTCGACGCGGAAGCCATCTGGGACCGTCATCATGTCGATCGATTCTTCGGGCGTCGGGTAAACCAACTTTTCGGGTTCGCGATATTTGCGGAAGTTTTCATCGCGGGTCCCGAACATCGTCGGCGGTACGACCACGCTGCCGGTTGCCGAATCATCGGGAACCGCCGGAACGTCGCGGCCAGCAGCCAAATCCCAAAGGTATTGGTCTCGCACGGCCACCATGTTTCGGATCTTGCGATACTCGGTCGGGAACGTCTCGGTGTCCCACGTACGGCGACCGCCGTAGACGTACCAGCCGTTCAGCATGCGGTAGTCTTGAAGATGCAACCAAGATTTGTCATTCACCCATTTGCGAACCGACTGATACAACTCGCTGTTGGTATCGACCGAAGCGGCGTTGCCGAACAATTGGCGATCTAGTTCCATCGCGATCGCACGGTCACCCGCCTCGTTCAAATGCACGCCGTTGATGGTGTATAGCTCACCAGGCTGGGCAGAAAACATTTTCTGTGTCGGTGTAAACAGGTCGACAAACAGGTGCCCGCCCTCTTTAGCGAGTTGCTCGATCGCGTCGCGGTAAACTCGCAGCGCCGCGTTTCGATCTTCGCTGTCCGGAAGCAGCGGATTGTTTGTCGCCTCGCAAGCCGTGGGGCTGATCAGCACGAAGTCAGCTTTGCCATCCTGTCCGTATTTCTTGGTTGTTTCAGCGATGTAGTTTCGGTAGGCGGCGACAAACGCAGCCACTTCGTCGGCATCGGTTCCCGCGAACGATTCGTTGAAGCCAAAGAAGCAGAGAAACCGATTCGGGCTGAAGACCTTCAGAGGATCATCGATCGTGGTGTAACTGTTCGGACGCTGCTGATTCCCAACCTCATCGGCCGGCCATCCAAAATTGCGAAAACGGGTATCTTTCCCAGCCTGGTGAAGCTGCCAGCGGGTCTCAAAGTTGCCGTACAGATTCATCCGCTCGGCCAGCGAGTTGCCGACCATCGCCACGCGTTCGCCTTTTTTCAGTTGCAGCACCGGTTCGGCCGCCGACACCACCGAGGGGCCGAAGGACAGAAGCCATGCCAAACAGCCTCCGGCGATAACCGGCGTGAGATTCTGGAACCAGGGGGTTCGAAGCAGGTTTCGAAGCATCGAGATAGAATTCCTTTGCCAACGGCACAATCGGCCACGATGGAGGGAGGGAATTGGTGTGCTTGCTTCAAGAAAGCCGGCCACCAAGGGGATTTTGAGAATCGTTTGGGCTGCGATCTTCTTTTGACCGCGGAATGTACCGATTATAAACCAAACGGGCCAAAACGTAAGAATTGAGGCGGTCAATTTCTGACGCCCCAAGCAGGGCTGCCGACAAAGCCCCACGATTCGCAATACCGGCATTTGCGTCCGGAACGGCTCCGGTCGCTGTCGGACCAGCACGCAACCAAGCCGCCCCAGCACGCAACCAACGCTACATCTGTTGCAAGCGGACAATCTTTTGCCACACATCCTCGATCGGCAGCGCGTACGTCGTTGTTCGTAGGGCGCGTGCGATGTTGACGCCGAGCACGCGGCCGCGGTGATCGACCAGCGGACTGCCACAATCGCCAGGTGGCAGAGGCATGTCGTGCGGCAATACGTGGGGGATCTCGAAACGGCGATCGCTAAACGGCCCGCCACCCCAGTTGTCATATCTGGTCCGGCGTTCACTAGCCTGGAATTTGCCCAGTTGGGCTTCGACATTTAGTGACTCCTCGCCTCGAGTCAGCTCGATCCGCAGGCGTTCGCCAATGTTCCGAGCCGCGATCACCGACACCAGCTCATCCGCGGATCGTACCTGTTTGCCATCGACCGATCGAAACACATCGCCGACTTCGATTCCCGCGCGGCGCGCCCCCGACTTGTCAACGACGCTGGTCACGCGCACGCCGTCCTGATGGTGGGCTACCGAGACTCCCAGCATCGCCCGGTTCATCATCAGTGGCGGTTGACGCATGGCGAAAGAACGCGGGGCGGCGCTGACGAAGCCGACGAAGCTTTGGCCGTTCATCCCGATGCTGAGCACCGGCGTTCCGGGACGAGCCGGCATGGTTGGTTCTACACTGGTGACCTGTTGCTCCGCATCGTCGCCAACGGACGCGGCGACTTCAATGCTCGAGTCGTCCTGTTGGACCGCAGTCGCCACGGGCTCTGGCCTGCGTTTTTCAATCGTCAGCACCGCCAAGTCCGAATCGGTATCGGTCCCCAACAGTTGGGCTTCGACGTTTCGATTGTCATCCGTAAAGCGAATCGAGAAGACTCGGTCGGCCGGACTGCGTCCCAGCAGCGTTGCCTTGGTCGCGATATAGGAGCGTTCCGAGGACAGGTGGTCGTCGTTCAGCAAGGTACCTCTTGCCAACAAAATGCCGTCCGCGTGGACCTCGACCGTCGCCCGTGTGGCAGCTTCGCGGGCTCGTTCCAGCCCGGCTAGATAGTCGTCACCTTGTCGCCCCAGAGGCAAGCTCTTACCGCGACGTTGCGACAATCGGCCATTCGCTGGCACTTTACGAGCGACATAATCCGAGGTGATGAGATTCGCAGGAAACGGCAACACCGTGGCGACTTCGTTCTTGCCATATCCGGCTTCCCAATCGGGGCGAATGGGGCGCAACGTCCCGTCATGAAACTGCTTGTGAGAACGTCCGCTGCAGAGGGCTTCCCAATGTTCGTAGTACTTTGTCAGGGGAATGTGGACGTTGTAATTGATCTTGTCCTGGCAGCGACTGGAGATACCCACCAAGTTTCCGGCCAAGTCAAAAATCGGCCCGCCCGAGTCGCCTCCCATGATGGGGCAGTCCGATACGAAGGCGTCTCGCATCTTTCGGAGCAAACAGCCGACTCGCACCGCGGGGGCTTGCCCGTGCTGAAACGATACCGGATAGCCGAGTTTCAACAGCCAACTGCCATCGTCGGGCGTTTCGACTTGAGAAATCGAAACGGCAGGCCATGGACCAGGCTGGGTTATTTTGGCGACCGCGATATCCAAGTCATCGCAGGTCCCCAGCACGATGGCGGAGGTGCGGCGACCGTCGGGAAAGGTCACCCGCAAACGGCGCCCCGGTCGATTGGCGACATGGGCTACCGTCAAGACAATTCCGTCCTCGCTGACCACCACTCCGCTGCCGCCGCCCAGGCCGACCGTTGCCGGTCGAACCTGCTCAAGCGTCTGCTGGATCTGGCTCTCGAAGGCAACCAATGCTTCGTCGTCGAGCAAACGGGTTGCCGAACCGACAGGCGAAGCTGGTTCAGTCGCCGACAGCGGCCCCAAAATCAAGCCGACCCCCAGCAACATTGCCGCTGCGGGGAATGCCGCGGCACCCACGACAGTTCGACACCGACCACCCACGCCGCCGAACCGTAAACCTTGCCTATTCGTCATTCCCGCTCTCGCTGCTGGATGATTCAAAAAGGCTTCATGCCGGTTGGTTCAAAGGCGACGGACTCCTTGCCGACGTCTCGCTCATTGTAAACGCGTTGGCCAGCGTTCGACTAATCATGCGGTTAGGCGAGTCAAAGGCAAGCGAATCGGCGACCGATTAGCGTCGGTCGGTATCCACCGCCGAGCGATTATGTCGCTCAGGTAGTCGGCTCGGGCAACTTGCTCGCTCACGGTGGCTTGCCAAGCCGGCGGGGTTTGTGAAACTATATGCGCCTTAGTGAAACCCTCCAATGTTTGAAAAGTTCTCACCTAACCCCATTACGTGTTTTCATGTCGCAGCGCCGCGGTTCTTCGTTTGCCGGTTTGTCCGTCGCCATCGTCACCCCTTTCAAAGCGGGGCAGGTCGATGATGCTCGACTGGCTGAACAGATCGAATATCAACTCGCCGCCGGCACGACCTGCATCGTTCCCGTTGGAACGACCGGGGAGTCGCCGACGTTGACGCATGATGAACACGAGCGGGTGATTTCGGTCACGATCCAAACGGTTGCCGGACGGGCCAAGGTGATGGCGGGAACGGGCAGCAACAGCACCGCCGAAGCCCTGCGGCTGACGAAGCGAGCCGAAAAGGAAGGGGCGGACGCGACCCTGCAGGTGGCTCCGTATTACAACAAACCAACTCAAGAAGGTTTCTACCAGCACTTTCGAGCGGTCGCCGAAGCGGTTTCGATCCCGGTCTGCGTCTACAATATTCCCGGCCGCAGTGCTGCGAATATTGAAACCGAAACGATTCAACGGCTGGCCGAAGTCGATGGTATCGCAATGGTTAAGGAAGCGACCGGGCGGCTCGATGCCTGCTCCGAGATCCTCGGAACGACCGATCTGACGGTGCTCAGCGGCGACGATAGCCTGACGATTCCCATGATGTCGGTCGGTGCGGAAGGGATCGTCTCGGTTGTCGGCAACGTTGTCCCGGCGGACATGTTGGCGATGGTTTCCGCTTATGCCAAGGGCGACTTGGCAGCGGCCCAGCAATGGCACCACAAACTGTTCGCACTGTGCCGCAATATGCTCGGTTTGGCGACCAACCCGATTCCGGTCAAGGCTGCGATGGGCTTGATCGGGCGGGATACTGGCGAGCTGCGGTTACCGATGACGCCTTTGGACGCCGAAGGCATGCAGCGACTGACCAAGACGCTGCGCGACTACGGTTTGCTGGAAGCCTCGGCATCAGCGGTATAATCGGGCGGGATGTCCGACCGGGGTCCGGAAACCCCGCCCCCCTTGGCATTCGCGAAACTTCCGCGGGGCGGTAGGGTTAAAATCAGGGCGTGGGTGTGGCCGCTTGGCTGCTGCACAACGTTTTGTTAGCGCACCATCGTTGCGACGAACGGATCCTGAGGCTATGAACCAAAAAAAACTGTCGACTTTGCTGGTGTTCTCGCTGACCTCTTTGCTCGCGTGCTCCGGGTTGGCTCAAGGTTTCGGCGGTCGAGGCGGCTTCGATCCCAGCAAGTTTCTTGATCGTCTGGACCGAAACGGAAACGGCATGCTGGATATGGACGAACGCGAAGGCCCGGCAGGCTTCATGATCGGTCGCATGCAGCGTGAAAATCCCAACATGAAAACGGACCGCCCCATTCCGATCAAAGAGATAAAGGAAGCCTTCGAAAAAATGCGAGGAGGCGGTTCCCGGGGGGGAGATTCGCGCGGTGGGCGTGGCGGAGACGACGACGATGACCAGCCTTCGGCGCTCGAAGCCGGTCTGTTGGTGCCAGGTTTTGGCGAAGCGAGCACGATGGTTCCGGTACCCGGTTTTGGATCGACGGCGGAATTGTTCGATGTCGAAATCCGCCCCGAAGACGAGCGTGAGGCCGAAGAGCGGATGCGACGCTACGATCGCAACAAAGATGGTTTTCTGACCTCGGATGAACTGAGCAGCCGCTGGGAAGGCAATCCCATGGATTTTGACCGTAATCGCGATGGCAAACTGTCGGTGGCCGAATTGTCGGTGCGGTATGCCCGCCGCCGTGAAGGGGGCGCCCAATCCCGCGACGACCGGCGCGATTCTCGCGACCGTGGTCGTGACCGCGACCGCCGACGCAAGGAAGACCCTGTCGATCCGTACAACGGTGCCAAGTCGTTTCTTAATCTTGGCGTCCCGACCGGCGGCGATCTGCCGGAGCTATTTCAAGAAAAAGATAAAAACGCCGATCGTCAGGTTTCGATGAACGAGTTCGCGAGCGAATGGAACGAACAGAAAATTGGTGAATTCTATGCACTTGACCTTAATCAGGACGGAGTGATCACGCTTGCTGAGTTCCAGGCCCCGCCAGCCGACCCCTCGGAAAGCAAAGGCGACTCGAGTGGTTCATCCGACCGGGGCTCACGAGGCGCCAGCGGTTCGGCAGCCTCGAGCTCTGCCGCGATGCCTAACGTGACCCCCGCGGACCAAGAAAAATACTTGAGCTATGCCAAACGGATCATCGCTCGCGCCGATGGGAACAAAGACGGCAAGCTGCAGAAAGACGAGTGGGGTAAGATGCTGATTGACCCGTCAGGAGCCGACTACGACAAGGACCTCGTTGTCACCCCAGAAGAATACGCCAAGTTTATGTTGATGAAGAGCAAGAAATAATCGTGACGATCACGGAGGATACGATCTGCGCCATCGCTTCGGCTCCCTCAGGAGCCGCTCGGGGGATCATCCGTATCAGCGGACGGCAGACGCTTTCGATCCTTCGGCAGGCTTTGCTTAATTCGCCCGCTTGGCCGCAGCGTATGGCACAGCGACTGCCGATTGCTTTGCCGATCGCAGGTTTTTCCCAACCTCTTACCGGCGCGGCACTCGTTTGGCCTACCGGACGGAGTTACACCGGCCAGCCATCCGCTGAATTGCACCTTCCGGGTTGCATGCCGTTGCTCGATGGTGCCATCGAGGAGCTCGTCGCCGCCGGGGCTCGGCCGGCTCGGCCCGGTGAGTTCACCCTCCGTGCCTTTCTGGCTGGTCGCTTGGACCTCACCCAAGCCGAAGCGGTGTTGGGGGTCATTGACGCCGATGATCAACGATCGTTGGCCATCGCACTAGAACAACTTGCCGGAGGCTTGTCCGGTCCGCTCGGCCAAATCCGTGGCCAACTTCTCGACTTGCTTTCTCACCTCGAGGCAGGACTCGATTTCGTCGAAGAAGATATCGAGTTTATCACCGCCAGCGAACTCTCATCTGCCCTGGCTGACATTTCCCAGCGTTTGACAACCATCCGCGAACAGCTTTCGACTCGTGCGTCGTCCAGCGATTTGCCGTTGGTGGTGCTGCGAGGCAAACCGAACGCGGGGAAGAGTCGGCTGATGAACGCGTTGGCGGGAAATCAAGCCGCGATTGTGGCGGAATTGGCCGGCACAACGCGGGATACCGTGCATACGTTGGCAACCGTTGGCCGGCACACCATCCGCTTAGCCGATACGGCGGGAGTGGAAGCGGGGCGCAATGCCATCGAACAGCAGGCACAAGCCGCTGGTGAAGCAATCCACCAACGTGCAACGCTACGGCTGATCTGCTGGGATGCGCTCGATCCAACGCCGCCGCCGGTGTTTGCGACCGACCAAGTTCCCTCGCTGTGGGTTCGCACAAAAGTCGACTTGCAACCGACCGCGACCGCGACTGCCGCGAACGATCCGGCATCCGACATCGCGGTGCTACCGCCGACGTGGATTCCTACCAGCAGTTTGACAGGAGTCGGGCTGGATAACTTGAAGCAATACATCGCTCAAACACTCGATAGCTTGTCAGACGCCACCGCGGGCGGCGTTGCCAACACCGCCGTTCGCTGCGCCGCGTCGCTCGACAGAGCCATCGAATCGATTGCGCAAGCCAGCCAAGTCAGTGCGGCCGATGGCGGACAAGAGTTAGTCGCCTCCGAAATGCGCATCGCTCTCTCGGCCCTCGGCGAAGTCACCGGTGAAGTTTACACCGATGACATTTTGGATCGTATCTTCAGTCGTTTCTGCATCGGCAAGTAAGCGGGCGGACTGGCCCAAAGGCGACCGTGGATCAAGCGAGAGTCCAAATTGCGGACGATCGTGGCAACCAAGGAACGAAGGATGGCGGTGAAAGTAGCCGCGATCGCCGGATAATCGCTCGCCATCGTGATCCCCAAGCAAAATGGCAATGCAGGTGGAAACACCGACAGGCCGGAGACAAAGTCGCGTTGAAAGTACTTTTTAAAGCCGGCGGCGTTCCCACGGGCACCGTGTTCCGATCGATCACGTTCAGCTTATTTTTGGATTGTGAAAGGAGGGAGCAACGAAGGGTCGGAGAGTGATAAGCCGTTTGGGTTGGCGCCGTTCCATTGCCTTCGTTCATGTTGTGCAATCAGCGTTTTTCGGCATGGCGGCGAGACGCCAAAAAGGGTTGCGGCAACAATCCTCCTCCAAGGATCAACCGTGGCGCTCGCTGGACGATGCCAGCCTGCACTTACTTACAAGCTGACGTGCAAAGCATGACAAGCTGTTGTTCTGCGTCCGGCGTTCCAAGATCGTCGTGGTGGTCTGAAGCACCCTCGGTCGCCACCCCCTGACCTGTTAAAGCAAGCCGTAGCCGCTACGCTATGAGCCCCTTTCGGTCCCGATCCTTGGCACCCACGTCAGTCACCTGTTACGAGCCCTGGAAAGTCCTCTCATCATGCGAATCGATAGCCATCACCATCTGTGGAATTATTCCGCTAAACACTACGGATGGATTAGTGACAAGATGCAGCCGCTAAGACGGGATTTTACGCCCGCTGATCTGCTGTCGACGATGCAACCGCAGGGCATCACCGGCGTCGTCTCGGTCCAAGCTCGGCAGTCGCTGGAAGAAACCCACTGGTTGTTGGCGTTGGCCGAAGAGAACCCGATCATTCTGGGCGTGGTGGGCTGGGTGCCGCTGGCCGCGCCCGAGATCGCGGATGTGCTGCGCTCCATCACCCCAACGCCCAAACTGAAGGCGGTGCGGCATGTTGTGCAGGATGAACCCGACGATCAGTTCTTGCTCGGCGAAGCCTTCAATCGTGGCGTCGCCCTGCTGAAAGACGTCGACTTAGTGTACGACATCTTGATTTACGGACGGCAGTTGCCAGCGACGATTGCCTTCGTCGATCTGCATCCCGAACAACCGTTCGTATTAGACCACATCGCGAAACCGACGATTCAATCGGGTCGCCTGGACGAAGCGTGGGTCCGAAACATTCGCGAACTGGCGAAGCGGCCTCACGTGACGTGCAAGTTTTCGGGTGTGCTGACCGAGATCCGTGATCGGGAGTGGAATGTCGAAACGTTGCGTCCCTATTGGGATGTTGCCTGGGAAGCGTTTGGTGCGGAGCGAATGATGTTCGGCAGCGATTGGCCGGTCTGTTTATTACGCAGCAATTACGCCAACTGGATCGCCGCCGTCGAAACGCTGGTCAAGCCGCTCAGCAAAGACGAGCAAGCAAAATTTTGGAGCCAAAACGCTCAGCAAGCTTACCGGCTGTAGATGGTACCTGGGGCGTTGCCCCAGGATTAAGCAGGCAGGCAGGAGTCATCGGGTAGATGAGCCGCCTTGGCGATAGCCGCGGTTCCTGAAAATAACCGGGGCTATCGCCCAAACGGCTAAGCAGAGTTCTGCGGAATGATTCCTGCAAACCTGCTTAAAATCGCCAAGTTCAATGTTGGCCAACGGCCACATTCATCCTCTTTCTGAAACGGTACCAATTTGGATACCACGAACGCTACCTTTGGGATGGAAACTTCGGCTGGGGCGTCTTGGAAACGTCTAGGGACGCGCCGGTTACAGTTCTAGACAGAGAAGTTTGGTTTCGCCGCGGATATATAAACGGCGTCCCACCAAGGCGGGGTGGGAATAGAGTGGCAGCTTCTGAGCGAAAATTTTTTGCCTTGCAACAATCTTGTCGCTTCCATCGCCGGTCAACAGCAATAGTTCGCCTTCGCCGACTACCAGCAACTGCGTTTCGCTTGCCAAAATCGCCGCATAATCTCCGACGGCCCGATCACGCATTCGCCAGGCTTCTTTCAGGCCGGACGCCAAGTCGACGCAAAACAGAAAATCCTTTACGCAAAACAATCGGTCGCCGACCACCACCGGCGTGCTCATGTCCGGCCGCAGGCGTTCGTACACCCGTTTTGGATTCGGCACGATTTTGCCGTCCGCCTCGAATTCGAATCGTCGCAAGCCGTTGTTCTCCGTCACCACCAGCAGGTCGCCGCGATAAAAGATCGGCGTCGGCACATTGAAGTCGCCTTCGATGGGCGGCTTGACGGTCCACAACCGCTCGCCGGTCGCAACATCCCAGCCACCAAGCGATACCGCGTCGTGTCCGACGATCTGTAACCGTCCGCCAAGCTCCCCGGCGACCAGCGAACCGTAGCCCGGTCCGTTGCCCCCGGTTTTCCAGATCAGACTGCCGTCTTTGGGATCCAACGCCACGATCGAAGCATCGGCGGCCCCTGGATTGATGATCAGCTTGCCGTCGACCCAAAGAGGCGACGCGCAGTATCCCCAAGGTAGTTCCCCCACACGGTCGAAGTCGTCTTGCAGATTCCGCTCCCAGACCACCTTGCCATCGGCCAAGCGAATGCACAGCAGTGCCCCTAAGGCGCCTTGGCAAAACACATGCTCACCGATAATCGTTGGCGTTGCCCGCGGCGAATTGCCGTAGTCCAAAGCACCGATCGCCAGTCGTTGGACTTCCCAGATTTTTTCGCCCGTTGCCGCATCATGGCAGCGAAACAGGTCGTTGAAGTCATCCAGATCACGATCGCCAAACACGACGTATTGTCTGTTGGCCGCGATTCCCCCTAAGCCTGCGTGTGCCAGGGAAAGCTCCCAAGCGACCTGTGGCTGGGTGGCCAGCGTCTTTGGCAACCATGCCACATGACCATCTTGGTTTGCACCGCGCCAGCGCGTCCAAGCCACCTGCGCATCGGGTGGGACCTCCGCGCACGCAATGTCGGCATCCCCAGGAGACTTGGGCGGGTTTTTCTGGGCGGCTAGGCTCCTACCGTCTTTTTTTTTGAAGTCGCCGTTTCCGCCGTGGGAGGCGTCTCGGCGTCATCCAGTTCCGATCGAGCCGGTTCCTCTTGGGACGCTGGCAGGAATCCGACCAGCGACTCCAGTGCATCGAGCAGTTCGGTTTGGGCCGCGATCGCCTGCAATGCGTCTTCGATTTTCCGCCGGTTGGAAGCCGTCGGTTGGTCGGCGACAAAAGCCGTCACGAAGACGACCTCAGCGGTCTTGCCAACGACTCGCAAGTCACCTTTCTTGATCGTGCCACAGCCTTCGAGCAGCGGCTGCGCATAACTGGATATCACTGCCGCCGTTTTCGATGCGGGACCAAGATCGATTACTTTGCATGCTCCGTCGCTACACGCCGCATCGATGCGCAGTCGCTCTGGGGGGACTTCGACGCCGGCGCGGGTCAGCAACGTCAGTGCCGCGGAGTGTTTTTCGACAGCTTCGGCGGGACCGAAAATAATCGAATATCCAGCAAGGTCTTTAACCTCTTTTGCAGGGTCGTTGCGATTGACCACAATCAAGCCGTGTTGTTTGGTGGAACCGCTTTTGTCGGTCAAATGACCGATTGGTGTCACCGAAACATGGGCCGCTTTTGCGTCGGCCCGCACGACGGAATGTTTGCCGATGATCACGTCGGCCTTGCCCCCCGTTTTCTTCAACGCCGCCTTCAGCGATTCGCCAAAGACCAACTTTACTTCGCGGCCGAGCGATCGCTGCAAGTGTTCCGCGAGCGCCTGGTAATCGCGTTGTGCATAGCCTTCGACACACGGGCACGAAAGTGGTGCCGCCAACGGGTCCATCACAATCAGCTTCAAGGGGACTAGGTCGGCAGCTCGGGCTGGGGCCGTTTCGCCGATCCATAACAGGCAAGCAGCCAACGCCGCGCAAGCGAACGCAGCCCTGAGTTTTTCCGGCAACTTATTCATCCTGATCAGCTCCCAACGCGACTGTTTTGGGCTCGGCCTCTTGTGCTTCAACCCGTTCCTGCATCATGACGATGTGATTGCGAGTCAAATCCAGCATGTAGACTTTGCTGCCATCGGGCGAGACGGCAATCGAAACATTTTTGCAGCCAGGGACCAGCTCGACATCACCAACGTACGAGACCAGTTTTCCGTTGGCGTCGAAGCGCGTGATGCGCCCGCTACCGGACTCCGCGGTATAGACATCTCCGTTGGAATGAAACGTCACATTCATCGGATTGCAGCAACCGGTGAAGCCATCCTCGCCCGTACGATCGCGTTTTCCCCAGGTTGTGATTTCTTCACCGCCGGTGTTATAGCGGACAACGCGATGTCGAGAATTTTCGGCGACAAACAACCCGTTCTCGCAGCACTGCACATCCATTTGTCCGCAGCACCCACGCAGTTCGCTGACAATGACTTTGCCGTCGGCGAATTTCGGATCCATGCGCCACACATCGTAGCCGTAGCCGGTCAAGCCGCGCGTTGCGACGTAAACATGCGAAGCGTCAGAACTGATCGACGAGATTCGCATTTTGGATTGGATCAGACGCTCAATTTGTTCAGCGATCGCGGCTTCACTTGGCCCCGTTTCGGCTCCCTCTTCGGTTTCTTCGCCCGCCTCCTGCCGCGCCTTCGCCTGTTCGGCAAGCTGCGTCTGGTAGCGTTCAATCATCTTGGGCAACATTTCGACAACCCGCTTTTCCGCGTCGCTCAACTCGCTTTCCTTGGCCCGCGCTTCGAGTTGGGTCAGCATCTGTTCGTACGAAGCGACACGATCTTCCAGCGAAGGGGCTTTGCGGGTCAGATTCGCAACCGCTTCTTTGCGGAGCTCCGCGGTGCTCGAGCGCAGTTTGGTAGCGTGCGGCGAATCGGACGCATGCAGACGCTCCCCGGTCGCAGAAAAACGCATTAGTTTGCCTTCCCCACCGACCAAAATCGTGCCGTCGGTCGCCACATTTACCGCCTCGGGTTTCACCTCCACAGCCCAAGATTTGGTGATTTCCCCCTGATCGTTAACGATGCGAATCTCTCCAGGGCCAGCACCACAAGCTGCCACGACATGGCCATCCGCGTTCATGCAAAACGCATTGATGGCCAGCGGATTGTCTTTGTCGGCGATCTCCAGGATACCTACCTGCCGGTGCGTCGAGATCTCGGCGATCTCTTTGATCCGATCTGCCGCTGTCGCTAGCAAACCTGATATTCCAAACACGGAAAAAGCAACGAATTGAATGAGCCGCATAGCTAACTCTCCTTGGTCGTTCGAGAACAGGTGATTGCATCGTACCACACCCCACTAAAGAGTCCGCAATCACTTTTTCCCTTAGAGCCCATTTTTTTGGCAACACAGCGCGGACGTTCGTTCGAGATTCGAAATCGCCACAAAAAAAGCCTCGCAGACGCGTGGGGTTTCCAAGAGAACGTTGTGTCTGCGATGGATGGCTTGGCGGATGCTTCTGTTGATCCGGCCAGCCGGCGGGGCACCTCTGGTCTCTCTTTTGGCTGCCGTTAACGCTAAGGTAAGGGCTTGGTAACTGGCCATTCCCCGCATCGGACTCGCTCTGGACTCATCGCCATGCCGCCAACGACTCCTCGCGCGTTAAGGTTTGCGTCTCTCAACGAAGCATTCGCAGCCGCTGAATCGCTCGCGTCGGTCCGCTGTGAAACGGTGGGTCGGTTCAGCACCGGGCAAATTTTTGATCATCTTGCTCGCACGATTGAAATGGCGATTGGCGAACGCGCCGCGCCGAAAATGCCGCTGATTGCAAAATGGTACGTGCGGCTGTTCCGCAAAAAGTTGCTCAACAGCCCTTTCAAGCCAGGCATGCAACTTCCGTCGGAGGCTCAGGACCTCTTTTGGTCGGCTGAAGACATTGCGGTTCCCGAAGCGATGCGGACGCTGCGGCGCGCCGTTGCTCGATTTCAAGAGACCGAACGATTTCCCTCGCATGCGTTGTTCGGTAAATTGAGCAAGGCAGACCAGGAAAAAATGCAGTGTCGGCACATGGAACTGCACCTCGGTTTTATTTATCCGCTCAACGACGCATGCGATAAAGTAGACAACTGATGATCGATCGCCTTCTGCTGCTGGGAATTGTGGTCCTGCTGGGCGGCGTTGCAACCGCGGCGGATCCTGCGGTGCGGCCCGCACTTGCTACTCAAGACTTGCTCGATTTTGATCTTCCGGGCACTGAGGGAGGTTCGGTGCGGCCGGATCGTGATTCCGCTGTGGAATTACATGTGGTCTGTTTCTTGGGTACCGAGTGCCCGCTGGCACAGTTGTACGGGCCGCGGCTGTCTGACTTGGCCAAGCGATATGCACCTCGAGTCGGATTCATCGGGATCGATCCCAATCAGCAAGATTCGATGGACGAACTGCGGGCTTATGGCGAGCGGCAAGCCATCCCTTTTCCGCTGGCGAAAGACCATGACCAAGCGATCACGAAACGTTTCGGGGCGACTCGGACCCCCGAGGTCTTCGTCGTCGATGCCGCGGGGAAGGTGCGTTATCGAGGCCGCATCGATGACCAGTATTCGCCCGGCATTGCACGCTCCGAACCGACTACGCACGACTTACGAACCGCGATTGAGCAACTGCTGAGCAAGAAAACGGTTGCGGTTCCGGCGACCGACGCCGTCGGTTGCCGCATTGCGCCACGGCGACAGCCCGATCCGAACAGTAAGGTCACCTTTACCGATCAAGTCAGCCGCGTGTTGCTGCGGAACTGCGTGGAGTGCCACCGCGACGATGAAATTGGTCCGTTCGCGCTGACCGACTACGACGAAGTGGTCGGCTGGGCGGACATGATCTTGGAAGTCATCGATGATGGGCGCATGCCGCCTTGGCACGCCGCCGAGGGCCACACCGAGCTGGCTAACGCGCGGCAAATGTCGGACTCGGACCGCCAGGTGTTGCACGACTGGGTAGATGCCGGCACGCCGTTTGGCAAAGCGAGTGAACTGCCGGGGCTGCCCGAGCGTGTCGCAGGTTGGCGATTACCCAACGCCCCTGATGTGGTCTTTGCGATGCGAGACCAACCGTTCGCGGTGCCTGCGGCCGGAACCGTCGAGTACCAATATTTTGTCGTCGATCCAGGCTTTGAAACCGATCGCTGGGTCTCGGCGGCGGAGGTGATTCCGGGGAACCGCCGCGTGGTGCATCACTGCATCGTGTTTGTCCGTCCGCCCGACGGGACTGACTTTCGCGAGATCGGTTTCTTGACTGCTTACGTGCCGGGACAAAGTCCCACCGTGCTGCCCGCGGGCTATGCGCGGCGAATCCGTGCCGGTTCGCAGTTTGTCTTTCAAATGCATTACACGCCGACAGGCACGCCGCAGCAAGACATGACGAAAGTCGGTTTGAAGTTCACTTCGGCGGAATCGGTCACGCACGAAGTCTTGGTGACCGGCGGCATCGAACAGGACTTTGAAATCCCTCCCCACACACACGATTTCAGTGTCCAGGGGGAGGTCGACTGGTTCCCCGAGCATGGGGAACTGCTGGCTGTCGCGCCGCACATGCATGTTCGCGGCAAATCGTTCGAGCTGGTCGCGGAGCGGGCAGGCAAATCAGAGACCTTGGTTCGTGTTCCGCAATACGATTTCAATTGGCAGCACAATTATAAATTCGCGACGCCACTACCGTTGGCCAGCATCGATCGATTGCGGTTCCGCTGTTCGTTTGATAACTCGGCGGGGAACTTGAGCAACCCGGATCCCAATCAGTACGTCACTTGGGGCGACCAAACGCAGGAAGAGATGTCGGTGGTGTTCCTGCAAGTCGCGCGGTCTCTGAACGCCAAATCAACCGTAGCCAAGCCCGATCACGCGGCGTTGGTCAAGCAACGCGCCGAACGGGAGCAGCAAGCCACAGCCTTCGCGGTCGACTTTATCAAGCGGTTTGACGCCAACGGGGACCAACGGGTTTCCACCAGCGAAGTGCCGACCGCTTTTCGAGAATTCCAGTTCCGGAAAACCGATCGTGATGGCGACGGTTTCTTGAGGAAGAAAGAATTGCTGCGAGCCGCACGGGAGCGTTTCTGAGCGTTCCCAACTCCTGAGCTCTTGTGACCATCGTCGCCCACCTTGCAGACCCTTGGGGTAACGTGGCAAATTACTCGCGTGACGTCGAACTCTATCACGCGAACTTGAGACTCCATGGATGATTTGCTGCCGATTGCGTCACGCGTGCTGGGCGTGTTTCTGGTCATGGTCGCCGGCGCGATGTGCCGCCGAGCTCGCTGGTTGACGGCGGAATCGGATCGCTCGTTGGCCAACCTGACCGCCAATCTGCTCCTGCCAGCTCTGTTTTTTGATCGTGTCCTGCGCGGCGATCAGCTCGACGTGCTGAGCAACGCTTGGTTTCCGCCGCTGGTCGGGTTTGTCTTCACCGCTTTCGGTTTCGGAGTGGCTGCGGTGGTTGCCCGATACCTGGGACCGCTGATCGGCTTGCACACCGTCGCCCAACGCCGCGCATTCATCCTCTGCGTGGGGATCTGCAATTACGGTTACATTCCGATCCCGCTGGCCCAACAATTTTATCCGGCGGCTGAAGTGAAACTGATCGTCCACAACGTGGGCGTCGATTTGGCGCTATGGAGCCTCGGGATTTTGGTTATTGCCGGACGGGTCGGGACGCAGTGGCGTCGCATTTTCGCCAGTCCACCGCTGGTCGCCGTGGTCATTGCGGTTGCTCTGAAACAGACCGGCGGTGCGGAGCTGTTGCCGTTGCCTTTCATGCAAATGGTCCAATCGCTCGGACAATGCTCGATCCCGATGGGCTTACTATTAAGCGGAGCCATCATCGTCGACTATTTACCACGGATGCGGTGGAACGAAGGCAAACGCGTGTTGGCTAGTGCCACGTTTCTGCGGTTGCTGGTGATTCCCGTTTGCATGCTAATGTTCGCACAGTATGCCGTGGGAGATATCGCGATGCAGCAAGTCTTGTTGCTGCAAGCCGCCATGCCGGCGGCGACGTTTCCGATCGTGCTGGTGCGACTGTACGATCAAGACATCGGAACCGCACTCCAAGTCGTCCTGGGCACGTCACTGATCGCGATCATCACGATTCCAATCTGGCTATTGCTAGGCGGCATGTGGCTCGGTTTCGGAGCCACAGCCGGATAAGGCAAAGCGGTCAGGCGGTGTTCTGGCGAGCGGCCTATTTCAGGATCATGTCGTCGACGGTGTGGTTACTCGGAATCATCGGCAACACATGCTCTTGATACGGCACCTGAACGTCCAGCAGGTAGGGACCCTTGTGGGTAATCATTTCGGTGTAGGCATCCCGCAAATCGGACTTGTTGCGAACTGTCGATGCGCCACATCCGTAGCCCTTGGCGATGGCGACAAAATCGGGATAGCGTTTTTCGGCGTAGGCGAACTTGTCCGCGTCGCTCTTGCCGCTCGCTTCATCGTGATGGATGGGGCCTAGATAAGTATGGGCTCGGTTGCGATCCATGAAGCGGTCTTCCCATTGCACCACCATGCCGAGGTGCTGATTGTTCAGCAACAAGACCTTGACCGGCAGTTCTTCGCAGAAGCACGTCGCCAGTTCCTGGATGTTCATCTGGAAGCTACCGTCACCGTCGATATCGACGACCAACGCATTGGGATGAGCCGCTTGCACGCCCATTGCCGACGGCAGGCCGAAGCCCATTGTCCCCAATCCGCTGCTGCTCAACCAAGTCCGTGGCTGAGTGAACTTGTAGAACTGAGCCGCCCACATTTGGTGCTGCCCGACGCCCACGGTGACATACGTCTCCATGTCACGGGTCACTTCACACAGCTCGCGGATGGCGTGCTGCTGCAAAATGCCGTCAAAATTCTCGTCGTAGCTGAACGGATGCTTTGCCTTGAGGTCCATGCAATGCTGAACCCACTCCGAGATATCTTCCGGAGCTTCGACGACCTTGTTCAAGTCGGCCAGAACCTGCTTTACGTCACCGCAAACGGGGATGTGAGCCGCCTTGATTTTGTTCAGTTCCGAAGGATCGACATCGACGTGAATGATCTTGGCGTCTTTAGCGAACGCGGTCACCTTGCCCGTCACGCGGTCATCAAAGCGAACGCCCAACGCGATCAGCAGGTCACAATCGCGAACGGCATAGTTGGCATAGGCCGATCCGTGCATGCCCAGCATGTCCATCGACAGCGTGTCGGTCGACGGATAAACGCCCAGCCCCATCACCGTCGTGGTGGTCGGAATGCCGGTCTTCTCGACCAACTGCCGCAGTTCTTCGCTGGCACCACTGCTGATAATCCCGCCACCGGCGTAGATCATCGGACGTCGGGCGCGTCGGATCGCGGCTGCCATCTGATTGATTTTTTCCGACGCCACTGGCTTGGGATCGGGGCGATAGCCCGGCAAGTCCATCTCCACGTTCCAGTCGACCGTCGTCGATGCTAACTGAACATCTTTGGGCATGTCGATCAAAACCGGGCCTTGGCGTCCCGTCGAAGCGATGTGGAACGCTTCCTTCATCACGCGAGGCAGATCTTCGACGTCGGTGACGAGGTAGTGATGTTTGGTGATACCACGGCAGACTTCGACCATGGGCGTTTCTTGAAAAGCGTCGGTCCCAATCACCTGCGTCGGGACTTGGCCGGTGATGCAAACCAAGGGAATGCTGTCCAGCTTGGCGTCCGCGATGGCGGTTACCAAGTTGGTGGCTCCGGGCCCACTGGTCGCCATCACCACGCCAACTTTGCCCGTGCTGCGTGCGTAACCTTGAGCGGCAAAGGCGCCGCCCTGTTCGTGCCGAGGCAAAATGGTGCGTACCGAGTCTCCGTAGCGGGTCAGCGCCTGATGCATCGGCATGCTGCAACCACCGGGATAGGCGAACAGCACCTCGACGCCGTGATCGACCAGTGATTTGACCAGGATATCAGCTCCAGTCATCAACTGCGTCTCGGAAGCGGCTCTCGCGGTACTCATCTAAAACAGTCCGTTCTAACGGGGGGGACAATACAGAAGCAGTAAAATCGGCTAAGAATTGGCCGATTTGGAACAAAGAATCTAGAACCCAGAACCCAAAATGGCAATGGTCAAACCCAATCGACGTTGCCGAATTTGGGCCGCAAGCTCTAGTATTAACGGTCAGTAACTCTCGAACCGCAAAATCTGCCCTTCCTTAACCCAAACTTTGGTTTCGGAGAGGTTTCAAGCTGACCGCTTGAAAAGGCACTTTCTCTCTGTTTTAAACGCACCGCCGGAGCTGCACGGATGCCCCGACTGGGCCTGCTGGCCGATTTGACTGCTGTTGCCCTCGGTGGCGCAATCGGGGCATTGCTGCGGTACGCCATTACGGCGGCTCTGCCGGCCCTGCCCGGATCGAAGGCGATGTTTGGCACCATGGTGGTCAACGTCCTGGGATGTCTGGCGATTGGCTCTCTGGGCCAATGGGTCGACTTAGACGCTCAGCAGTGGTCCGAACGTCAATTGCTACTACTGCGGGTCGGCTTTTTAGGCAGCCTTACGACTTTCTCGACTTTCGCCGCCGAATCTTGGTCACTTGGTGCGGAAGGTCGCCTGACATGGATGCTATTCCACCTCGCGGCCCATTTGTTGGTCGGCTTTTTCGCTTTTTGGATCGGCGGGCTGATGGTCCGTACGCTGATGGGTTGAGTTTATGACGCATGTCGCTGCCGCTCGCTTTCGTTCACTTCTCCCGACCCCGGTGCTGGCATCGCTTCTCGCGGGGCTGGCGCTGGGGGGGCTGCTCGGTTCTCCAACACGCGCGATCGCCCAGTCGAGTTTGGCCGAACGACTGCGCGGCCAGCGCGCAGGTAACTCGCTGGACCAGCCCGCCAAGGAATACGGTATCCCCGGCTACAGTGTCCGCGATTGGTTGCAAGCCGACGCAACGTTGCGTGACGTGACCTTTATCGATCCCGACCGTGGCTGGGCGGTTGGTGATCGCGGCGTGGTTCTCTTTTCCGACAGTGGCGGCGATCGCTGGGAGTCTCAAACCAGCAACACGATTGCGCCGTTGTTGGCGGTCGATTTTGTGGATGCGAACAACGGCGTTGCCGTCGGTGGCTATTACGAATCGGACAGCCAAACCAGCCGTGGCGTGTTGCTGATGACGCGTGACGGCGGACGCAACTGGACGCGGCTGCCCGCGCCGCTGCCGCTGCTGCGGGACGTGCGTGTGCAAGCCGATGGGACGCTGCTGGTCGCCGGTGATTTTTCGGTCGTGCACGGGGGCGCGGTGCTGCTCAGCCACGACGGGGGCCGCAATTGGATGGCCGCCCCAACGGATAATCTGCCGCGTGCGAGCCGGTTAGCAGGCCAGCCCGATGGTTCGGCGCTGGTACTCGGTGCGGACGGTTTGATGAATCGTTTTTCGACCATCCTGCAATCCGCGCAACCGGTGCTCTCTGATGCTCGTCTGCAGACGGTGCTTGGTACCGGTCCCCAGCGGATGGCGGTCGGAAACAACGGCAGCTTGTACGTCAGTGGAAATGACGGCCAAAGCTGGCGGGCAAGTGACGTATTGCAGGGCTCCGGCCCGTCGCAAACGGCGATCGACATCTATGACGCGGCATTGGTCGACGGCGCGCTGGTGTGCGTCGGCGCACCGGGCAATCGGATCGCGGTTGTCGACTCCGCCGGACAGGTTGCCTTTCAAGACACTCCGGTCCACTCGCCCCTGCGCGCGGTCACGTTTCATGGGCCACAGCGCGGGTGGGCGGTGGGGGCTTTTGGAACGATTTTGGCCACGCGAGACGGCGGTCGCTCTTGGCGCATCCAACGCGGCGATGACCTCCGCACGGCAATGTTGGTCGTCGGCCAAACGGCCGAGGATATCCCCTGGTCGGCATTCGCCACTGAATCCCTGGAAAAAGGGCGCCGGATTGCCGTGGCCACGCTGCAGTCCACCGCGGCTCGTGACCCGCTGGTGCCCGACGCGACGACGCTGTTAGCACAGGTCGCCTGCGGCCTGGGAGGCGGCGAAGCGGTGCACTGGCGGACCGCTTCGACGCCCGTTCAGGCTGACCTGCAATCGATCGGAGTGGCATTGGCGACCTACCGCCCGCGAGTGCTGTTGTTGAGCGACACGATCGATAGCGACCTGCGGCGGCAGTGGATCGAAGCGGCCAGTCGACAAGGCGTGCAAAGGGTGCTGGAACCGACCAGCAAGCCGTATAGTGAATGGACAGTGCATCGCAAAGCGCTCCTGCCGCGAACCGGCACGCTGTTGTCCGATTTGGGGCGTGACGCGGCGGCGACTTTGCAGGCTCGCAACATCGAAGCCGACGAGCAGCATTACCGCCGGACGTTTGATGCCATCGTGCCGCTCGGTCGACCGATTAACGACCTACTAGACGGCTACGTCGACAACGGCCTGCAAGATACTCGTACGATCCAAACCAGTGCCAGCCGGCGATCACTGCAGGTTCTTCAAGGCCGGGCCGGCGAACCGCGGATGTTGACTCGCATGTTGGCCGATGGAGATCGCAACGGTTCGTTCTTGCAACGCATTCGACTGTCGCTTGGTCAAACGCCGAGGGAAAACCGCGAGCGTTTAGCGCGTGAAATTTTACGCCGCTGTGAACAGACCAACCAACCACGATTGTATCGCCAAACGCTGGCCGTGGTGACGGAACAGATGCCCGACACGCCGCTTGGTAAGTGGGCCGTTGTGCGGCTGCAGGCGATCAAGCTGAGTGACGAATGGGACCGTTTACAGCGCGTCTTGCCGGTTCGGGATAACCGCACCGTTGCGACCGCCTCCAGTGTCAAACTGTCTCCCTTCGAAGCTCCCGCGGATGCCGATGTGGCGTCTCTGCGGGCAGGTGCTTCTTCACGACCGGCGAACGCTGGGGCGAATCTGCTCGACGCGCCGGCAAGGGGCCTTCAGCAGGCCAGCGCGGTGGAGGAACTGATCGTTACACCGGAGTACGAAACGGAGGCCAGTCCGTCGGGCGAGCTAAGCCGCGGCACGCCCGATTTGGTCTGGGATCTCGATCCGCGTGTGACGCTGGTGCGACACTTGCTGGCGATCGACCGATCGGCGGGCGACGAGTCACCGCAGTTGGGAATCCTCAAACAGTTCGGCAGCTATCCCGATACACAAGGTTGGGGCGAACTGCTGAATCCTTCCGAGGCGGTAGGCAACCGGATCGCGCGGACTCAGGAACGTCCCTACCTTGACGGCAAACTGACTGAGCCCTGCTGGCAAAGTGCGACGGCGATCGAAACTCCGGCGGGCTACACGCTCCGGTTGGCCTACGATTCCCAGCACCTTTATTGGTCTGCCACCGGACCGCTGCCGGAACCTTCGGCGGCCACTTCGTCGTCCGCGGATCATCGGGCCACTCGCTCTCGCGATGCCGAAATGGATGACTCGCAGCGAATTCTGCTGAAAATCGATACCGACGGCGACCTACTGACGGCATATGGGTTCGAAGTCGATCGACGCGGCCGAACGCGGGACACCTGCGATGGCTTTACCAATTGGCAACCGATGTGGTTTGTCGATACTTGCGTGGAAGGCCAGCGTTGGACCGTCGAGGCGGCCGTGCGTCGCTCGGACCTGACCGACCTGCCGCCACTGCTCGGCAGCACCTGGAACGTCAGCTTGATCATCGGAAATGCCAACCAGTTCGGCTGGAATCGTCAACTGCCCAGTTCGGATGACTGGCACGTCGCGCGTTACCAATAGCGTCCGAGTATCCTGTATATTTATGCGTGTCATCCAACGGCAGCCTCAGCTTTTCTGTCGCGATGAGAACGTGGTATCGACGGGTAGGTCTCCATCGACACCCGCCTGCCACGATGGACGATTCCCTCCCTCCTTTCTGCAAGGCAATTCTAATGTCGACTTCCCGCCGTGAATTTCTCAAACGCTCCGCTGCCGCCGGCGCGGTCGCTTCCACCGTCACCAGTTGCTCGCCAATTGCCGCCGCCGAGGACGACGGCAAGAAAACAATCGCTTCGATTGGCGTCGGTGGATCACGTGGTCGCTACAACCGTGGTGGTTCAATTGCCCGCAACGCCGCCAAACTGGGACGCATGATCGCGGTCTGCGACGTCGATCAATTACACTGTGACGAGTTCAACAAAAAATTCGACAACAAGTTGTCGACCTATACCGACTATCGCGAGTTGCTGAAGGCCGAGAAGCCCGACATCGTGACGATCGGAACGCCCGATCACTGGCACGTGCCGATCGCCATCGCGGCACTCCGCGCCGGTGCGGATGTGTACTGCGAAAAACCGCTGACGTTGACGATCGACGAAGGCAAACAGATCGCCGCGGTCGTGCGTGAAACCGGCCGTGTCTTTCAAGTCGGCACGCAGCAGCGAAGCGAAAATGGCGGCAAGTTTCTCAAAGCGGTCGCGATGGTCCACAGCGGGCGGTTGGGCAAGAACGTCAAAGCCTACGTTGCCATTGGCGGCGCTCCCGGAGATGGCCCGTTTGAATCTTCCGCACCGCCGGAAGGGCTCGACTGGAACATGTGGGTCGGGCCGGCCAACGAAGCCGACTACAGCGAGCAGCGCCGTCGGATGTTCCGCTGGTGGTTCGAATACTCGGGCGGCAAGATGACCGACTGGGGAGCGCATCACGTCGATATCGCGCAGTGGGCACTCGGCTTCGGCGACAGCGGTCCGATCAAGGTCAGTGGCACAGGCGAACTGCCGAAAATCGTCCCGTCGGATTTCAACTGGAAAGCCTTTTTTGACGGCGAAGCGAAGTTGCCCGATGGCTACAACACGGCGACGAAGTTCGACCTCACCCTGGAGTACGAAAATGGCGCCACGATGAACGTCACCAATAACTACCAAAGCGGTGACACATCGTTCGGAAACGGCATCCTGTTAGAAGGCGACAAAGGACGCATTTTCGTGAATCGCGGGAAATTGACCGGAGCTCCCGTCGAATCGTTGACCGACGCCGACAACGCCGAGCTCGATGAATACATCGTCAAACTGTGTAAGGGCAAATCGCACGGCAACCACATGCAGAACTTCTTCGAATGTGTCGAAGATCGTTCGCTGCCGATTTCCGACGTCTTTTCGCATCACCGCACGATGACCTCCTGCCATCTGCTGAACATCTGTGTCATGCTGGGCCGTGAGCTGCGCTGGGACCCCAAAGCAGAGCAGTTTGTCGACGATGATCAAGCCAACGCCTTGCTTTCTCGCAAGAGCCGAGCCGATTTCGCTTGATCTCGGTCAGGTTTTTAAAACGACCAGCCCCGAGCAGCCCCACCGCTGGAAAACTCTCTTGATCGGTGAGCGGAATTCCAGGATGATCTCGCCAACGAGACCGCTTCACCCGACGCACGTGCATGGAGGCACTTATGTTACGCCGCACCGCTATCCTACTTGGCCTGTTTTTTCTCTTCCCCATCTCCGCCGTCGTGGCAGATGATGGCCAGAAATGCGTGCTGCGTTACAAACTGACCGAGGGCGAAGAGATTCGCTATCAAGTCGAGCATCTCGCAAATACCAAGACGCGACTCGATAAAGCCAATATCGAATCGAGCGTCCGGACTGTCAGCACCAAGGTGTGGCGAGTTAAGGATGTAAATGAGGCCGGCGAAATGACCTTCGAGCACCTGATCGAAACGGTCGAGATGAGTCAAAAGAATGGCGACTCGGAAGAGCTGTTGTGGAACAGCGAGAGTGGCCAACCCGCTCCGGCTGCCTTCAGTGCCGTGGCGGAGCAATTGGGCAAGACGATCGCTACGATTCGGATTAATGATCAAGGCCAAGAACGCGAGCGATTGGACGACAAAGGCACCAAGACCGACCTCGGCATGGGAGGCATCACTATCCCGCTGCCCGAAACGCCGGTCAAGATTGGCGGCCAATGGGCCGTCCCACGTCAAATCCGCGTCCGCACCGAAGATGGCGAAGTCAAATTGATCAAGGTTCGGGAGCTGTACACGTTGGAAAAACTTTCCGCTGGAGTCGCGACGATCTCGGTTCGCAGCGAACCTCTCACGCCGATCGGGACTCCAAAAATCAAGTCCCAGGTTGTGCAGCAGCTAAGCAATGGCAGTGTCCGTTTTGATGTCGATGCCGGCCGCACGCTCAGCCGTCAGTTGGACTGGGATGAAACCGTTGTCGGTTTCGAGGGCGCCGACAGCATGATGGAGTACCGAGCTCGCCTGACCGAGCAAATGCTCAGCAGCCAGCCCAGCACGCGAACGGCTGCGCGTCCTTAGCAAAACCGCTACAGATAACTCGTCGCGGAGAGGCCAATCGGTCGGCTCTTGGAACCGAGCCCTCACGGTTCGGAGCTGCCGACTACGGTCAGGCAATCACCAAAGAAACCACCCGCAGGGCTGGCCGTTGGACGAAAAAAAACGTAAAAATAAGACCCCGCCGGGCGGGAATACCGCCAGAACACAACACCAAGCCCCTGTAGCTCAACTGGATAGAGCAGCGCACTTCTAATGCGCAGGTTGCAGGTTCGATTCCTGCCAGGGGTACTCGCTGGAACTTTTTCCGCGTTCCGGAGCCCTTTGCAGTCGATTTTGC
>Ga0102938_10000324_pt1 | contig 34523 bp, 31 predicted proteins | sample SalPonR2_B_D2_MG_FD_84516 | JGI IMG/M metagenome (GOLD analysis project Ga0102938, IMG submission 84516) | Salt pond soil microbial communities from South San Francisco under conditions of wetland restoration - Salt Pond MetaG R2_B_D2_MG | ecosystem: Environmental > Aquatic > Marine >...
ATTTATATATATGATATTATATATATAAATATTATCGTATGTTGTTCTAATATAATAATTTATAATTTCATGAACATTATACTTGACAAATTGATATAAAATTTTATTACTACAAATTATAATAATATAAAATGAGGAGGTATTTTTTTCCTATATTGTAAAACCATACAGACGGTCAATAGTTTGCAACATACGTTTTCAGGAGGAGTTATATGGGAAATTTTGAGTTTAATAAAGAAGCATTAAAGAATTTAAAAATCGAAGATACATCAACACTGGAACGTCTTGTTGATTTTGAGAGTGCCCGAAAGGCGCATCTTAAAAAAGACAGGTATAAACACGATAAGAGAATGTCACTTAAAGAAGCAGTGGCCGAATTTGTAGAAGATGGCGATATTATGACTGATGGTGGATTTTGTTATGTGAAGACATCAATTCAAAGTTATTTTGAAGTGATCCGACAGGGCAAAAAAAACCTTCAGTTTTGCAGCTCACCTAATACTAATCATACATACATGATCAATGCTGGTGTTGCAAGATATTCACATAACTCATATCTTGGAGCAGAAATGCGTGGTATTGATAGAAATTACCTGCGACAATTAAAGGCTGGAAATGTATCAATATTATCTGAATGGAGTCACGGCTCCATGGCACAGGGCTTCAAGGCTGCACAACTTGGAATGCCGGGAATTTTCAGCAAGCAACTGCTTGGGTCTGATATTGCCAGGCATAATCCCTATGTAAAAGTAATGAATCACCCCATGAAAAAAGAAGATGATCCATGCATGTTTATTCCGGCAATATATCCTGATGTATCATTTATTCATGTTCACGCTGCCGACAAGAAGGGCAATGCCAGGTTTTATGGTCCATCTATAAACGATGTTGCCATGGCAGCTGCTACACGTAAACTTATAATTACTGCCGAAGAGATAGTACCTGAATCTGACATAAGAAACAGTAGCGAGGGTGTCTGTATACCCGGCATTTACGTAGATGCTGTTGTTGAACTGCCTTATGGAGCTGTTCCCGGTCAGATGCCTGGATGTTACTACTGGTCACGTCAATGGTGGGAAATGGCATTCAGGTATGGCATGAAATCAGATGAAAACTTCGAGAAGTTCCTTCAGTACTGGATTCATGAAACTAAAGACCAGTTTGAATTCATTGATAAACTAGGCGGCTCCAGGTGGATAGCAGAATCACGGAAACAGACAAAAGCTGCTGAATATGATAACGAAGATGAAGGCTATAACTTCTCTTATGACGAATGGACTGGAACTGAATGGCCCGAAGACATGAGGAAGGTCAAGTTTTACTAAAATCCAGTAATCAATTGATGGCAGGAGGAATTCTATGAGTAATACTGATAAACCAATGAACCCTTTAGAAATGCTTGCGTATATACTTTCAAAACAGATACATGACAACGAGGTTGTATATATAGGTACCGGCTTGCCGATGGTAGCCGGCATTCTTGCCCGTAAAACCCATGCACCAAACATTATGATGGTGTATGAATCGGGTGCGCAGGATCCAATGGAAGGTGATATGCCATGGTCAGTTGGTGGCCCGTTTACATGGCGTAAATCACCAATGGTGCTGGAAATGCCTTATTCATTCGGCCAGATATATAATGGTTATGTTGACAGGGCATTCCTTGGCTTCGCACAGATTGACATGTATGGAAATGTCAATACTCACCAGATTGGTAAAGATCTACTGAATCCTGATCATCGACTTACCGGATCAGGCGGTAATAATGATCTTTCTTCACTTTCAGAAAACATGGTACTGGTAGGACTTCAGTCACCACAAAAATTCGTGGAGAAGGTTGATTTTATCACATCACCAGGTTTTCTCGATGGTGGTGATGCAAGGAAAAAGGCAGGGTTACTTGGCAATGGGCCAATCACGGTTGTTTCACAGGTGGGTACCTTCGACTTCGAACCAGAGACAAAGCGAATGAGGGTAAAAACACTGCAACCAGGTGTTGAATTCGAATTGTGCCAGGCAGCATGCGGTTTTGAACTACTTAAACCTGATGGTGACATCCCAGTTACAGAAATGCCTGATAAGGAGATTCTGGATATTATCAGGAATGAAGTTGATCCAAGGGGTGTATTTACCAGTATACCTGGTATGTAAAATTTAAAACATAATCATATACACCAAAACTCCCCGTTTATTACAAATAGCGGGGAGTTTTTTTATATTTATAAATCTGAAACATGAATAATTGATATACTGGATCCTTGAGATAAATTAAATATGGTAAGTATAAATAAATACATATATATGTATTTATTTATAATATTTTATATAGATATATGCATAGTAAGAGATACAGTATATCACTAGTAAATAATATTATATTGCTGAATAAGGTGGTTTGATATGGGTGATATTGAAAACTGGGAACTCCAAAAAAAGAAAATAACTCCTGACCAGGCTGCTGAACTGGTTAAATCAGGTGATATGGTATTCTATGGTGAATTTGTTCTTTTTCCTGAAGCATGTGATGAGGCACTTTCAAAAAGAGTACATGAGCTTGAAAATGTTGATATTCGTAGTGTGTGTTACACGAAAGTACCAAAAGTTGTTGAAGTAGACCCTGAAAGAAATCATTTTATACTAAATGACTTTCATTTTGGTACTGTTTCACGTCGATTATATGATAATCATCTTTGTAATTATGTACCTGTTACCTATCATCAGGGACCAAGAATTATCAGGAAGTACCTGGATTTTGATGTAGTATACCTGACGGTCGGGCCCATGGACCCGCGGGGATATTTTAATTATGGTCTCGCGAACTCTGTAACATCTGGTGTAATAAGCAAGGCTAAAAAAATTGTAGTTGAAATAAACAGAAATGTTCCTTACTGTCTAGGCGGTAATCAGGAATCAATACACATATCACGTGTAGATTATATTGTTGATGGTAACAATTCTCCATTACCAGAAGTTCCTCCTCTTGAACCTACTGAAATTGATAAAAAGATTGCCAAGCACCTGCTTGCTGAAATTGAAGATGGTTCATGTCTTCAACTGGGTATTGGAGGTTTACCGAATATAGTAGGCAAAATGCTTGCTGATAGTGATATAAAAGATCTTGGTGTACATACCGAGATGCTGGTTGACTCGTATGTTGATCTTTACAATTCCGGTAGAGTAACAGGTTCCAGGAAGAACATTGATAAGTTTAAAATGAGCTATACCTTTGCAATGGGAACAAACAAGTTATACGAATTTCTTCATCATAATCCCACTTGTGCCTCCTATCCTGTAAACTACATTAATGATCCAAGAATTATCTCTCTTAATGACAAGGTAGTCGCAGTGAATAATGCCATTGAAGTAGATTTGTTTAGCCAGGTTTGCTCTGAATCAGTTGGAACCGCACATAAGTCTGGTACCGGCGGACAATTAGATTTTATATTCGGAGCATTCGGATCTCATGGAGGAAAGGGGTTTATATGTTTGAGTTCAACTCATACTGACAGGGAAGGCAACATGAATTCACGTATTGTTCCTACGTTAAAACAGGGTGCTATCGTTACTGTTCCAAGATCAATCGTTCAATATGTTGTTACTGAGTATGGTATCGCTCAATTAAAGGGAAAATCTACATGGGAAAGAGCAGAAGCCCTTATAGATATATCTCATCCTGATTTTAGAGACGAGCTTGTGCAGAAAGCAGACGATATGAATATCTGGACAAGGTCAAATAAAGTTTATTAGTACTACCGTGTAGTTCATAAAAAAAGGAGATGTTTTATCATCTCCTTTTTTTAAGATATTGATGTAGATCATCATGCATCATTTATCAAGCGCTTCAAATGCAGGCAGTGTTTTTCCTTCCATCAACTCAAGAAATGCTCCACCGGCAGTAGAAATATATGACATTTTATCAGCATAACCAGACTCAATCAATGCTGACCCTGTATCACCGCCGGCTATAAGGCTTAAACAATCAGATTCAGCTACCACACTGGCTAGCTCATTTGTTCCTTCCGCGAACTCTTTTGTCTCAAATGCACCAACTGGTCCATTCCATATAACAGTTTTTGAATTCCTGATTATATCAGCATATTTTATTCTTGTTTTGGGTCCTATATCCACACCTTCCATATCTGTAGGGATCTTATCAGCATCAGCCACCTTTTTCCCATCAGGATTATCAAATGAATAAGCAACTATGATGTCGTCGGGTAGATATAATTTTACATTATTCTTTTCAGCCATTTCCATTATTTCCTTTGCTGTTGAAAGATGATCCTCTTCCACCACAGACTTTCCTATATCATAGCCCTTTGATTTCAGGAATGTATAGGACATTCCGCCACCAATTAATAGATTATCAACCTTATCCAGTATATTTTTAAGTACTTCAATTTTTGTAGATATCTTTACCCCACCAATTATCGATGAAACTGGACGATCTGGTTTTAATAATGCTTTTTTGAAATATTCAATTTCATTCTTCATTAAAAAACCTGCAGCACATTCATCAACATAGCGTGTTACCGCATTGTTTGAAGCATGAGCCCTGTGTGCAGTTGCAAATGCATCATTGATATAGGTATCCGCAAATGAGGCAAGAAGCTTTCCAAATTCTTCATCATTCTTATTCTCTTCCGGGTAAAACCTTATATTCTCAAGAAGAACCACATCACCAGGATTAAGGGATGAAATAATATCGCCAATTCCGTCTTTTATTGATTTATCAATAAACTTTACTTCTTTACCAAGAATTTCAGAAAGCCTTTCAGATACAGGTTTAAGACTCATTTGCGGTACAACTTCACCCTTAGGTCTTCCCAGGTGTGACATGAGAATAACAATTGAATTTTGATCCAGGCAATACTTGAGTGTTGGTAGTGTAGCCTTAATACGTGAATCATCTGTGATGTTCATGGACTTGTCATACGGTACATTATAATCTACACGTATCAATACCTTCTTGTTTTTTAAATCAAGCTGGTCAATATATTTTATTGCCATATTACACCTCGTAAATTGAATATGAAATTTTGTTCCATAGTGGAGTGAATTATAAGTTCCAACACTTTTATAGTGGCGCAACTTCAATTAAAAGTCAATATTTTATGAGGTTAACTTTTCAAGTTCTTTCTTTTTCTTCCTTTTCACCATCACTTTGGAGATTATGATAGACAGTTCATAAAGAAGCATCAGTGGAATTGCAATCATTGACTGGGTTAGAATATCCGGCGGGGTAATCATAGCAGATATAATCCACAATAATATAATTGCATACTTACGTTTGCTTATTAAGAATGCGGGTGAAACAATGCCGATCCTGGTGAGTATCATAATAATTATTGGAAGCTCGAACATAATTCCCATTCCAAGAGAGAACAGGAGAACAAAACTCAGATACTTACTGGCACCAATAGTGTTTGTCATATCTACAGGGGTAAAGCTTAACAGCATTTTAACAGCAAAGGGTAAAATAAAGAAATAAGTGAAAGCCATACCACCGTACAATAGTATGATTGCCGCAATTATTGAGAGTCTTGCGAATTTTCTGTCTTGTTTGTTTATTGCGGGTAATATATATCTCCATAAATGGAATACGATTACGGGAAGACCAACAAATATTCCAGCAATAAATGCCGCCTTCAGTCTTAATATAAATCCTTCGGTGAGATTAAAGACATTTAATTTATGTCCGGTTGCAAGATACGGTCTGTTTATAAAATTAAGAATATATTCTGAGAAAAAGAAGCTGCCCAGCGACACAATTATGATAGCCAACAATGAATACATGAGTCGAGATCTGAATTCATCCAGGTGAGTAACGACACTTTTTGGTTCATCACCACGATCTGCTGCATCTGGATCTATATAGTCATCACTATATTCGTCATCTGAACTGGTAACAGTCTCTTGTGCAAGCTCACGGCGTGTTTTCTTTTTTTTTGATGACGAGTTAGTAGATTTTTTTATATTTGCTGCACTTGGTGTTTTTTTCTTTGCAGATGACTTCTTAGTAGTCGATTTCTTCGCAGACGATTTCTTCGCAGACGACTTCTTAGCAGACGATTTCTTCGTAGACGATTTCTTCGTAGTCGACTTTTTCCCGGTTGAAGACTTACCAGTTGATGATTTTTTTTTACTTGATCCCGATGAATCTTCAATTTCTTCAGCTGGTTTCTTTTTTTTCTTATCGTCAGCCACGTTGGACTCCTGCCATTTATAATCTTAATTAAGAAGATTGGATGGTGAAATAGTTTGATGTCAAGTATTTTTGCTGATATATGATAGGCGTGCTTTAATCATCTTTTCTTTAGCTTGACAAAGTTATAAAATTGAATGAATTTATCAATGTACTTTTACTGTTAAAAGGATAATCTTATTGTATGTTCAAAATAAGGAAATATCTTTCCTTCAAAAACAAATATGCTGCATTTGAGCTTATTCCCAGACCATTAGTTGTTGTGGATAGTGGGGGTTATGTAATATTTGCAAATAATTCATATTTCCATTGTGATATTTCAATGATTAAATCTTCAAAAGACATATCCAGAACAACCCGGATCCGCAACTTATTTAACATACCTGAACGGGAGTTAAAAAAATTATATTCTTTTCTTAAAACCAATAAAGGCAAAGTAAATAATATTTTTTATGTAAACGAACTATCAAAAGGCAATTTTCTTCGTATTCAATGGGCACATGGCAACAAATATGTAATTGATATAATTGATATATTTGAAATTGAAACCATACGATCAGGCAATTTACATTTTTCAATAAACAATAAAGATGATTCTTTTGATTCAAGCGACAACTCAACCCGGTTTGACATAAATGTGGATAATTCATTTTTCAAAGTACTTGATTCACTGGACGACCTTGTTCATATAACTGATTCAAATCACGTTATTAAATATATGAATCCAGCAATAATGAAGATTTATGGCAATGCCGTTGGAGAAAAATGTTACAGGATTTTTAATGAATCAGATTCTCCCTGTCCCGGATGCAAATTAAAACTTGTTATGGATGGAAATTCAGTACGTTATGAAATGAAGTTACAAAAAAACGCAATTACATATGATATTATCAATTCTCCAGTCACCCTGTCTGGCAATGCGCTTTACAAGATATCTATCATGCGTGATCTCAATTATTTAATGGACCAGCATAAATGGTTGAAAGTTTTTGAAAATGCCATTGAAAAATCCCGCAACCTTGTAAGTATATTCTCGAAAGATGGTGAAATACAATACGCCAATAATTCGTTCTTACTGTTTTTCGATATTGATAACGATGAATTACAAAACAGAACTATTTATGACTTGTTAGAATTCGGACCTGATCAGCTTGAAAGAATGTTTACAAACTTTGAGATTTCTTCGCAAAGAGATGGTGAACGTCACGTATTACGGGTATTTATTTATCCCCTGTTTTCTAACGAAGAAGCATTTATGTCCGGTTCCTTTGTGTGCATAGCACATGATATTACTGATATTAAAAATCTTGAAGAAAGCCTGGAAAAAGAAAGGAATTATTTTAAAAGTATTATAGACAACTCAACTGATGGTTTTTTTGTTATCAATAGAAAGAATCAGCTTGTAGACTGCAATCAATCTTTCAGGTTACTATTTGATATTACAGACGATGTTATTATTAATAAGCTGAATATTTCAGATCTATTTGACAAAAAATCAAGATCTCAATTAATGAAAAAGGTATCCACAGTATTTCGTACACATAATTCTGAAAATCTTGAAGTAAGAGTCACAAGAAATAATCTTAAAAGATATTTTCTTGTAAGCATCAATCATCTTTCCAGCCAGGCTGGTACTAATGAGCGTGTATATGGTTTCTTAAAAGAGATAACAGAAATTACAAAATTAAACAACATCATCATAAAAGAAAGAAATTACAATCGAAATATTATAGAAACTGTAAACCTTGGTTTTGTTCTTTTAAACGAGAATAATGAATATATAGATTTTAATGACGCCTTTTTGGATATTATTGGTGGAACTGGAAAAGAACTGAAAGGTAAGACTATCTTTGACTTTACTCTTCCTGAATTTAAAACACAGCAATCTAAAATATTAAGAATGATTTCTCAAACCGGCTTACCGGTAATATTTGAAAAAGAATTATTGAGAATCGACGGAAAGAAAATTGATGTGCAGGTCTCAATGTCCAGGCTCACAAATCCTGATGGTACATTAGTTGGTAATTTTGCATTTATTCGTGATATTACAGAACAAAAGAATATTGAAAAGGAACTCAAAAGGCAAAACAATAGAATAATAAAATTAATTGATTCTTACACAAGAATATCAACTCAATTTATGAAAAGTGATATTGTTGAAGATTTGATAGCTACCATGGGACGCGAATTGATTTCCATTATGGAACCGGATAATATTGAAATATTTATTAGAAACCAGGAGAGATTTATTTCGCAATTCTCCCATGATTCGTTTCTAAAAATTAGTGATATTGTGTTAAGCGAGAAGACATCTCTCATTATACAAAAACTCGTAAATACAAAGAAAATGATTTTTATTGAAGACACATTAACAGAATTAAATGACGAAGATATTGAGTTATTACCAGGTTTGAAAAGCTATAAGTCCGCACTCTTTATTCCTGTTGAGACAAATAATCAATTATCAGCTATTATAATAATGGCATTCAGGGCACGTCCGGAATACTTTGATAATATAGCTAAAAGTATGATAAAAGGGATTGTAAACCTTGCATCAATTACAATCGAGAAAATAAGATCAATAGAAGAACAGGAATCTATGCAGGAGGCATTGGACAGGTATGAAAAACTTGTGGCAATTGGTAGAATAATTGCAGGGGTCGCCCATGAAATTAACAACCCTCTGTCAATTATGCAGCTCGACCTTGAAGAACTTAAGGATGCATCAGAAGCCACTGGAAATTCTACACCAGAAATCATAGAGCTTATTACGTCATTACAGGATGAGATCCGCAGAATTAGTGGTATCGTGAAACAGTTGAAAGATTATTCAAAACCTGCCAGTTTACAAAATGATGAAATAATCATGGATGAAATTTTGAAAACATATCCTTTAAAAATATTAATTAAAAATATTCAGAAAAAAGGCATAAATATAATTATGCGATTGAATTCTGGTAAATCGAAAATTTTAATGCCAAAAACAAGAATAATACAAATTATGATGAATATACTGACAAACGCTGATGATGCAATTGAAGATAAATCAAAAGGAGTAATCCGCATAGGAACATCTGTAGTTGGAGATGATCACAAATATATTGCTATTTCTGTCATTGATAATGGATCAGGAATAAAGGATGAAAACCTGCATAAAATATTTGAACCATTTTTTACTACAAAGAAAAAAGAAGGAACGGGTCTTGGTTTGTCTATAACATATTCAATTATTAAAAATTACAATGGTGACTTAAAAATTGAAAGCACTCCGGGTATTGGTTCTGAGTTCACAATATACTTACCAGAAGCGGACAAATAACAGGTATTGATAAAAATTTCATGTAAGAGTAATATCTTTATTGACAATCTTAAAAATTTATTATCATACTATAACTCCAATGTATATTTTTTTCCAAAAGAAACCCCCTTTCATGAATTGCATTATAAAAATAATAAATATAAAACCAGTATACTTATTTTATGGAGGTATCTATGGCTAAACTTAAAGAAACATCGGTTGCTGCGATATTTCAGAATAATGTTACCAAATTTGGTGACAAACCATGCGTTGCATATAAAAAAGGCGATGCATACACTGATTTATCATGGAAGCAAATGAATGAAAAAATCCTGAACACCGCGTATTATCTTCTCGATCAGGGGATCAAAAAAGGTGACAAAGTTGCGTTATTTGCATCAAACAGGTATGAATGGTACGTTGCTGATATGGCAATTTTGTCTATCGGTGCTGTAAACGTTCCTATATATGCCACCAACTCACCTGATGAAGCATTGTATATTCTTGAAGATTCAGACAGTAAAATATGCTTCTGCGGTACAGAAGATCATTTAGACAGGGTACTCAAGATCAGAAAAAAGTTACCAAAACTTGCACAGCTGGTAATATTTGATGATTACACTAAGAAAAAACAAGGTGTGATAACACTTGAAAAAGCAATGGAGAAGGGTGCCCAATATAAGACCAAAGGAAATTTTGAAAAACGTATAAAAGCAATAAAATCTGAAGATCTTGCGACCCTTATTTATACATCAGGAACAACAGGTAACCCAAAGGGAGTTATGCTTACGCATAATAATTTCGTATCCAATGTTAAACAGATATTAGCAGACTTCAGTGATTATGTTACAGAAAATGATGTATTTCTATCCTTTCTTCCATTATCGCATTCACTTGAAAGAACATCCGGCTATTATCTAGCCATGAGTGTAGGTGCAAAAATTGCCTATGCACAGGATTTTTCTACCATACAGGAAAATCTTGCTGAAGTTCGACCAACATGTATGGTAAGTGTTCCCAGGCTTTACGAAAAAATTCATTCAGGAATACTATCTAAAGTTTCTGATGCAAAAGGTATTAAAAAATCACTGTTCAACTGGTCAATGAATGTTGCCGCAAAGAATCTTCCATATGTGTGCCAGGATAAAAAACCTGGAGGACTTCTGGGTAAGAAAGTAGATATTGCTGATAAAATCATCTGGTCCAAGCTTAAAGAAACACTTGGCTTTGACAGGCTGCGTCTTGCTGTATCCGGTGGTGGACCATTAGCAGTGTCTGACGCAGAGTTTTTCCTTGGGATGGGTATTGTTATACTGGAAGGGTTTGGACTCACAGAAACAACCCCGGTAACTAACGTCAACAGACCTGGAATAATTAAACCCGGTACAGTTGGTCCGCCATTGAAAAATACAAAAGTAAAAATATCCGACGAAGGAGAAATACTAATTAAAGGCCCTCAGGTTATGAAAGGCTATTACAAAAATAAAGCCGCTACTAAAGAAGTTTTCACTAAGGATAATTTCTTCAGAACGGGAGATATCGGTATAATCGACGAAATGGGTCGACTTGCTATCACGGGTCGAATTAAAGATATTATTGTTACTGCAGGTGGTAAAAACATATCTCCTCAGAATATAGAAAACAGCCTGAAGGAGTCCAAGTATATAGAGCAGGTTGCCATCATCGGTGATAAACGAAAATATTTATCGGCGTTGATAATACCCGCATTTGATGAAGTCAAGAAATGGGCGAAGCGTAAAAACATACAGTTCACTGATAATACCGATCTTATCAAAAAATCCGAAGTGAATGAGTTAATAAGCAACGAAATAGATAAATACACCAAAAATCTTGCACGTGTCGAGCAAATAAGAAAATTCAAGATTCTGGACGCTGAATGGAGCCAGGAGACTGGAGAGCTCACACCAACTCTCAAATTGAAAAGAAGAATCATTGATGAAAAATATGCAAAAGAGATCGAAAGCATGTATCCTAAGGATTAATCATCAATACGTAAACCTGCATAAGAAAAGGCAACGCTTAAACGTTGCCTTTTCTTATGAATAACCAGTGACGAAATGTTAATAACGATAATGATCCGGCTTATATGGACCTTCAACTGGTACGCCAAGATATTCAGCCTGTTTTGGTGTTAGCTTTTCAAGATGTACATCAAGACGGCCAAGGTGTAATCGAGCAACTTCCTCATCAAGTTCTTTAGGGAGTGTATATACCTGGTTATCAAGTGTTTCACTGGCAAGTTTAATTTGCGCCAGTGTCTGATTAGTAAAACTATTACTCATAACAAAACTTGGATGACCTGTAGCATTACCTAGATTAACAAGTCTTCCTTCTGAAAGTACAATGATTGAATTTCCCGATTTCAATGTCCACACATCAACCTGTGGTTTTATAGTTGTTTTTTTGCACTGGGTAGAATTTTCAAGATAGCTCATCTGTATCTCACTATCGAAATGACCTATATTACACATGATTGCTTCGTTTTTCATTTTTTCCATGTGTTCCCCGGTAATTACATCACAACATCCGGTGGCAGTAACAAATATATCACCCTGTGTTATAACTTCATTAAGCGTCTTAACCTCGTACCCTTCCATACTTGCCTGAAGAGCACAGATGGGATCAATTTCTGTTATGATTACACGAGCACCAAAACCTTTCATTGACTGAGCACAGCCTTTGCCCACATCGCCATAACCGCATACAACTACTACTTTACCGGAAATCATAATATCAGTTCCACGTTTTATTCCATCAGCAAGTGATTCACGACAACCATAAAGATTGTCAAATTTTGACTTTGTAACAGAATCATTAACATTTATAGCAGGAAACAATAATTCACCATTTTTCGCAAGCTGGTATAACCTGTGAACACCCGTAGTTGTTTCTTCGGATACACCACGAATCTTTTTAGCTATAGCTGACCATTTACCTGGTTCATTTTTGTATGATACTGCCAGTCTTTCTATTAAACATGCCATATCAGGATTATCATATTCTTTATCAAGTATTGATGGATCCTTCTCTACATCAACACCAAGGTGTACATACATTGTGGCATCACCACCATCATCAACAATCAAATCCGGGCCTGTACCGTCTGGCCAGATCAATGCCTGTTCTGTACACCACCAGTATTCACGAAGTGTCTCTCCTTTCCATGCAAATACTGCAGCTTCCCCGGCTTCCGCTATTGCAGCTGCTGCATGATCCTGTGTGGAAAAAATATTACAGGAAGCCCAACGTACGTCGGCCCCCAGTTCAATCAGTGTTTCGATAAGCATTGCAGTCTGAATTGTCATATGCAGACTACCCATTATTTTTAATCCCTTTAATGGCTTTTCTTTGCCGTATTTTTCACGAACAGCCATAAGACCAGGCATTTCATTTTCTGAAAGTTCCATCTCAACTCTACCGTCCCTGGCAAGTGAAATATCTTTAACTTTATAGGGCAGGGCCGGGTCGTATTCGAGAAATGTAATCTGGTCATTTTCAACTGACATAGATGTATTTTTACTCATTATTGCTCCCTTGTATAATTTTTATAAATATTTGTTTGGAAACTCAATTGAATTACGAGGTTATAATTAATTCTCATTGTATTAAATAAAGATAGTACTCTTTTCATAAGTGTCAAGAAAATAAACCTGTTAGTATATTTTAAAAAATATATTATATTACCGATAATCAAAATATGAATAATATAAATTGTAAGAAAATATCTGGATTATTGACTATAATAATTACTCTCATCATTACCGGTTGCGTGCCACCTGGTACAATCAGGTATAATAAATTCAGCAATCTTGGTAATTCACGAAAGAATATAATAAAAACAGCTGAAAGATACATAGGAGTTCAGTACAAAAATGGTGGAACAAGTCCATCAGGTTTTGACTGTTCAGGGTATGTACAATATGTGTATTACAAAAGCGGTTATGAATTACCGCGATCTTCAATTAATCAATTCAGAAGAGGAAGAGAAATACCACTAAGATATGCAAAGCCAGGTGACCTGGTTTTTTTCAATACATCCGGTAAAAACATTTCTCATGTTGCCATATACATGGGTGGTAATCGTTTTATTCATGCGCCAAGTTCTGGTAAAAGAGTATCATATGCCAGCATCAACAACTCATATTGGAAAGAAAGATTTGTAAGTGCTGTAACATATTTTAGAAAAAAATCCGCATATCGCTCTACCCATGATAGAAGAAGTTCAATACCAGTCAGATATCAATAGGTATTATCAGAACATGAATAGTATATATTTCTTGACAAAATATTCATATCGGACTATTTTGTGAAATCGGAGAGGATAGGCTGGCTTTTTATGCGAATTGGAATATACCCTGGATCATTTGATCCTTTAACCAATGGTCACCTTGATATCATAGAAAGGGCAAAGCGAATATGCGATAAGCTTTATGTTGCAGTTGCCCGAAATAGTGACAAAAAACCTCTTTTCTCAGTTGAGGAGAGGATTGAGATGTTATCAAAATGTTGCGATGATGAAGGATGCGAATCTCTTGAAATCGTATCATTTGAAGGTCTACTTGCTGATTTTTGCAAGGAGAAGAAAATAGATATCATTATTCGTGGATTGCGAGCCATCGTTGACTTTGAATATGAGTACGCAATAGCACTCATGAACAGGCAACTTGCTCCAGGTGTTGAAACAACTTTCTTAATGGCTAAGAGTGAATATTCATTTGTTTCTTCAAACATGGTAAAGGAAGTAGCCAGTTACGGTGGCAATGTAACCCCACTTGTTCCTCAATTTGTCAATAAAAAGCTGCAGGATAAGTTTTCCTCCTGATCCCTTCCGGTTTGCGAGATACTATTATCTGTAGGTATACAGGTGATAATATCTGTATATTTAGTTAATGTAGAGTGAAACAATATGACTATGATAGGAGGATACATATGAATGTCGGGACAATCCTCCTGATTGCAGCTCTCCCGGTAACAGGTATAGCAGGATACGCAATACGGGCGTATCTTGGCAAAATAAAGCTTAATTCTGCAGAATCACAATCGCACAGGATTGTTCAGGATGCGATAAAGGATGCCGAATCCAAGCGTAAAGAACTCCTCATCGAGACAAAAGATCAACTTCTCAAAGAAAAGAATGTTTTTGAGAAAGAGATGAGAGAACGAAGAGTTGAATTGCAGAATATTGAAAGACGTATTCTGCAAAAAGAAGAAAACCTGGACAATAGAACTCAGGAACTCGAAAAGCAGGAGAAAGTTCTTCAGTTAAGAGAGCGCGAAAATCAGGAAAAAGAAGAAGAATTAAGAAGAGAATTTGAAAATCATCGCAAGGAACTTGAAAGAATTTCCGGACTTACCAGTGACGAAGCAAAACAACTTCTTTTAAAAAATTTGGAAAATGAAGTACGTTTTGAATCAATTAAGCTGATCAACAAGATCGACGAAGAAGCAAGAAGGACAGCAGACAAGAAAGCAAAAGAGATTGTACTCACCGCTATTCAGCGAAGTGCCTCGGAATACACATCTGAAAGTACCATCACTACTGTGTCTCTGCCATCAGACGACATGAAAGGCAGGATTATCGGAAGAGAAGGACGAAATATCCGGACTCTAGAAAATCTTACCGGTGTGGATATGATTATTGACGATACCCCGGAGGTTGTTGTCATATCCGGTTTTGATCCGGTTCGTCGTGAAATAGCAAGGTTATCCCTTGAAAGACTGATACAAAACGGAAGAATTCATCCCGCAAGAATTGAAGAAGTTGTAGAAAAGGTTACAGAGGAACTTGAAGAGAGCATGCTTGATGAAGGTGAAAGAGGAGCATTTGAACTTGGAATACCCGGAATCAGCAAAGATGCGCTGTATCAAATCGGTAAGTTGAAGTACAGGAGCAGTTATGGGCAAAGTGTGCTTTCACATAGTAAAGAAGTTGCAAATATAGCCGGGATAATGGCAGGAGAACTAAAGCTTAATGTTCAGCTTGCCAAACGCGCTGGACTTCTTCATGATATTGGGAAGGGAAGCATCGTTGAAGGTGAAGGTGCCCATGCCATAGTTGGTGCTGAAATGGCGAAAAAGTTTGGTGAAGATGATAAAGTTATCAATATAATTGCATCTCATCATAATGACAGGGAACCACAGACCTTCGAAGCAATACTCGTTCAGGTGGCTGATGCCATTTCTGCCTCCAGGCCTGGTGCAAGACGTGAATCTCTTGACACCTACCTTAAAAGGCTTGAAAATCTGGAAAACATAGCATCTACATTCAAGGGTGTTGATAAATGCTATGCTATACAGGCCGGCCGAGAAATCAGGGTTATGGTTTCCAATGAGCTTGTAAACGATGAAAAAGCCCAGATTCTTGCAAGGGAGATTGCTGAAAAAATTGAATCAGAACTTAAATATCCCGGAATAGTAAGAGTAACTGTCATTCGTGAAACGAGAATAGTTGATTACGCAAAATAATTCCCGGTAATCTAAATGATATTGTATCATTGTAGAGTCCGGAAAATGAATAAGAATGGGGATGACAGCCTTCAAGGGTTGTCATCCTGTTTCTTTTTTTACTACGCAATTCAATAATTTAATATTATAATAAGTGATATATGGATAATTACGAAATAAAAATACTCATGATTGGTGATATTGTTGGTAAACCTGGAAGAAAAATAATTAAAAATAAACTTGCTGATATTTCCAGATCCTATAAAATCAATACAGTTATTGCTAATGGTGAAAATTCTGCAGGTGGTCTTTCTATAACTCCGGATATTGCATCAGAATTATTCGACTGTGGCATTGATGTTATTACAACTGGCAATCATGTATGGAATAATAAGTCAATTACCGATATGCTGGAAAAAGAACCACGGCTCCTACGACCAGCCAACTATCCTGATACTGCACCTGGATCTGGTATATATACCCTCAGCAATACGTCACCAAAAATATCCGTAATGAACCTTCAGGGAAGAGTCGAGATGCAACCAATTGATTGTCCATTCAGAAAATTTGATCAACTTTACAGTAATATTGATGATGAGAAACATATCATAATCGTTGATTTTCACGCTGAAGCCACATCAGAAAAAAAGGCTTTCGGGTGGTATCTTGATGGGAGAGCTTCTGCGGTGTGTGGAACTCATACACATGTGCAAACCGCCGATAACGAAATATTACCCGGAGGTACAGCATATATATCCGATATTGGCATGACTGGTTCATTTAACTCTGTAATAGGCATGAACAAGGAGAAGTCGATTGATAATTTCCTTAATCAGACAAGAATACGTTTTGAAGTCGCTACTGGAGATAATCGAATTAATGGGGTGATTTTAACCTTTTCACCTGAAGGAAAAACTTTAGGAATCGAACGACTTGTGATAAAATGAGTTAAGATATCCTTGACAAAACAGCTATAACATAAAAAATATTTATTCGTGTAAATTTTAATAATATTGGAATATATTTGTGTCACTTCTCGAAGACATACATGATGTCAAAGACCTGAAAACACTTAAAATGGATCAACTTGAGATTCTTGCTTTTGACATCAGAAAAGAAATAATTGATGTTGTATCAAAAAATGGCTGCCACCTGTCTTCTTCACTTGGCACAGTTGAACTGACCCTGTCATTACATTATATATTCAATTCTCCCATTGATAAAATAATATGGGACGTAGGACATCAAAGCTACGCGCACAAGCTTCTCACCGGAAGAAAAGATACTTTTAAAACAATGCGTACTTTTGAAGGTATCAGTGGTTTCCCGAAAATTTCTGAATCACCCCATGACTGTTATAACACCGGACACAGTAGTACTTCACTATCACTTGCACTTGGTGAGGCAATTTCCCGGGATCTGCATAAGAATAACAACAAGGTCATTGCGGTTATCGGAGACGGATCACTTACCGCAGGTATGGCTTTTGAAGCATTAAATCAGATTGGTCATCTTAAAAAGGATGTTATAATAATTCTTAATGATAATGAGCATTCCATTGATAAAAATGTTGGAGCTCTATCTGAATATCTTCTCAGGATTATAACAGGAAGTATGTACAACAAGCTTCGTAAAAAATCATATGATTTTATACGAAGAATTCCTCGTTATGGCATAAAGATTTTTAATCTCTTTGATAAAATAGAGGCTAGAATAAAAGGAATATTTTTACCTGGAAGTTTTTTCGAAGATCTGGGTATCAGGTATTTCGGGCCGGTTGATGGTCATAATATACATATGCTTGTTGAAATGATGCAACGGATAAGCCAGATCAACGTCGGTCCCAAAATAATACATGTATATACGAAAAAAGGACAAGGCTACGAACCGGCAGAAAAAAAACCAGCACTTTTTCACGGTACAGGGCCATTTAACATTAAAACAGGTAAGCAATTATCAAAAAAAAGCAATCTTGACTTCTCCAGCATAGCAGGCAAGACCCTCGCCACTATTGCAAGAAAAGATAAAAAAATTATTGGTATAACAGCAGCGATGAAACTGGGTACCGGCCTGCATGAATTTGAAAAAATAGCTCCTGAACGATTTTTTGATGTAGGCATATGTGAGCAGCATGCAATAACGATGGCAGCATCAATTGCTAAAAATGGATTCAAGCCATTTGTATCAATTTATTCGACATTTTTACAACGTGCATATGATCAGCTTGTTCATGATGTTGGTATAATGAATTTGCCTGTAAAAGTGCTTATTGACAGGGCTGGTATTGTTGGCGATGATGGAGAAACCCATCATGGTCTTCTCGACATAAGCCTGATACGTACCATACCAAATTTTATTTTTCTTGCTCCAACTAACGGTATAGAACTCCGTGATATGTTATATTTTGCAGCATCATATGACGAAGGACCAATTGCGATTCGGTATCCCAGGGGCGAAGCATCTTCAAGTGAAATTCGATTTAACCAATTTAATAAATTCAGTTATCCTTCTATTAATACTTTAATCACAGGCAATGATATTGCCATTTTTGCTGTTGGTGACATGTCACAAGTAGCAATTGATGTTAATAATCTATTACGTAAACAGAATATTACAGCAACTGTTGTGTCTCTCTTATCATTAAAACCACTGGATTCAATTACAATCAATCAAATAATTGAGACTCATAAATATTTCATTACCCTTGAAAACGCATACATCGGTGGTGGTATAGGAGAATACTTAAATACACAAATCGAAAGCAGAAATTTACATAAATTACTGTTTAATGGTGGTTTTCCGGATCAATTCATTCCCCATGGAAAAACTGATCAGCTATTTGCAATTAACCAACTTGACGCTGAGTCTCTAACAGAAAAAATTATTAAAAATATTAAGAAAATATCTTTTGATGAACAAAAAAACACGCCTCGACGTATACCTCGCAGAGCATAACATTTCCGACTCAAGGGAAAAAGCGAAAAGAGAGATTATCGCCGGTTGGGTAAAAGTAGACGGAGAGACAATTCGTGTCCCTTCTCAAACAGTTACTGGTATAGAAAATATTATTGTACAACGGCCGGGGGGAATATTTGTAAGCCGCGGTGGTGAAAAGCTTGAGAAGGCTCTCATTGATTTTAATATCGATGTGAATGGCAAGACAATACTTGATCTTGGTTCTTCTACAGGTGGTTTCACAGACTGCCTTTTAAAAAAAGGTGCCGAAAAAGTATATGCAGTAGATGTTGGTTATGGACAGCTCGATTATCGCTTACGACAGGATACAAGAGTCGTTGTTATGGAACGGACTAATGCGAGAAACCTTACAAAGGATAGTTTCAAAAATAGAATTGACCTCATTACTGCTGATCTCTCATTCATCTCGATTGTCAAGGTTGTTGCACATCTTGTTACAATTTTCCGCAATGTAGATTCGATATTATTAATCAAGCCACAGTTCGAGGCGGAATATGGTCAGCATAAAAAAGGAGTTGTCCGTAATAAAACCAGTCATATTGACATTCTAAAAAAGGTATTACCTGCACTTGCTGAAACAGGTGTCGTTGTACATAATCTGACATTTTCACCAATCACAGGCCCAAAAGGTAACATAGAATTTTTATGTCATTGTACCATAAATCCAGATTCAAATATTACTAATCAAAGCTTGCAACAAATCTTCGATTCCATCGATACCATTGTGAACGATGCCCATAATTACTTCTTATGAACAAAAAGTCATCATTTTCAAGTTTTATTAATGACATATTGGAAATATTTGTTGACCGCTTTTTTTTTATCTGTTTTTTTAAAAAATAATGAACGGATAAGAGTTACTTATTATTTCACTTTTAAATAATTATGAATATCATATTCGGAAAACATAACCAATGAAAAAAACAGTTAAACTTCTTATAATCTCAATGATACTGGCCACCTGTTTTATACCACAAGGATATTGTTACGACATGAAACAGGTAATTGCCTATCCTGTACCATTTAAACCTTCAGTACATTCAAAACTTACCATCGACAATCCTTCTGCTGACCCAATTCTTATCACAGTGTACGATATAAATGGCGATTTAGTGCGAACAATAAAGTCGGCGGGCAATGCTACGTGGAATGGACGAAATGGTTCAGGAAGAGTGGTAAAACCAGGTTTTTACATACTAAAAGTTGAAATAAAGGGTAACGACGGCAATTACGGTAAAAAAATGATACGTATTATTGTTCAGTAGATGTATTATTACACGGATATAATATAATGAAAAAATGCATATACATAATTATTTTTATTTTATTTAGTTTTAATATACTCCTGGCAGGTGAAGACGCTGGCAGCAGGGCAAGTTACACACGGACAGGGTGGGTAGGTGCTCGATACGTTGCCCTTGGTAAAGCTGCTGAGGTTATAGTTGATGATGCCTTCGCCATTTACTGGAATCCAGCCGGCCTTTGTGATCTCAGGGGAAAAGAATCTCCTTCCATTGATGAGATCAAAGAGAGAGCCAGAAAAGGTGATGTTGATGATATAAAAGAAGAGGATCTTGTTACTTTTTCAGAAGGGGAAGACAGGGATGGAGTGGCACAGATAGTTGCATCCGGAGCCATGCTTGCCATTGAACGTGAAGCAGGGTTTGCTGGCGCAGGCTTTAGCCTGTGGGGTGGAGTATTTGGCGCAGGGTTATATACCATACGTTCTGATGACATTGTTACACGTGATGTTGATGGAAACAAGACCGGAACAACAGCCTACAGTGGTAATGTTGGATACCTTTCATACGGTAAATATGTTGGAAATACTGCAGTGGGCCTTTCCATCAAGGGTTTGTATGAAAAAATCGGTGAATATTCCTACTCGGGGGCTGGAGCCGACCTGGGTGTGCAAACAGAAATTATTCCCTTTTTTAAAGTTGGTTTTGTCCTTCAAGACATAGGAACAGGCTTATACCCCATGGATGATTATCCCGATGTTGATAAAGAGTATGACCTGGGCAACATGTCCATGAAACTAAGTGCAGCTATTACAACCCGAGGATCTGACTTTATAATTGCATTCAGTGGAGTAAAAAAAATTGAACAGGAACAATACGAAATAAACGTGGGAATGCAATATGATCTTTCACAATTTATGGCTATATACCTCGGACTGAACGATTCATTTTTTACCAGTGGTGTTTCTTTCTCCATATGGGGAACCGAAATTGCATACGCTTTTGCCTATGACAAGATTGATTATGGATACAATAATATTGTATCAGTAAAAATTGCTTTATGAGTACAAAACAGAATACAACATTGGGGGAATACCCCCTTATTATGGGAATAGTCAATATCACACCTGATTCTTTTTTTGACGGCGGCAATTACAATGACATAGATAATGCGTTGCGTCGGATCAGCGACCTGGTAAATCTTGGTGCTGATATAATTGATATCGGCGGTGAATCATCAAGACCCGGAGCAAAGCCTGTAAGCCTGCAGGAGGAAATGGACAGGGTCTGTCCGGTAGTCGAAAGAGCTGTTTTAGAATTCGATACTTTCATATCTGTGGATACTTATAAAGCCGGCTTAGCCGACGAGGTTCTGAATACAGGGGCCTCTATGATCAATGATATTAGCGCTTTCTCACTTGATTCGACCATGCCGCAAGTAATTGCAAAGCATAATGCCTGGATTGTTCTCATGCATATGAAGGGAACACCGGATGTTATGCAATACCAAACTGATTATGATTCTATAATACATGATATCTATAATTTTCTGGAAAACAAAACCAACATTGCAAAAAATGCAGGTATTGATAAGAATAAAATAATCATTGACCCGGGTATTGGTTTTGGAAAAAGTCTTGAGGACAATTACGCATTATTACACAATATTCCGGTATTTAGAAATCTTGGATATCCTGTTCTTGTTGGTCTGTCGAGAAAATCATTAATATCGAATCTTTATATTGGAAATGAGGATAGTTTACCAGCCTCACTGGCCTTGAATTCAATTGCATTATATAATGGAGCTGATATAATAAGAGTACATGATGTACATGAACATTACCTTGCCATCCAGGCAGTAAAAATGTTTCGAAAGGTAGTGCAAACAGATGGTTGAAGTAACTCAAAATATAATAGAGTATATTGTTGCTTTCTGGAGCTATTTCAGAAACGTGTTAGATATACTGATAGTCGCCTTTATATTCTACTGGGTATACAACTTTCTTTCAAATACCCGTGCCATACAATTATTAAAAGGCGTCATTATAATCTTTATTGTGGCTATATTATCGCAATTATTCAGACTTGATACACTTAACTGGCTTATTACCAATCTCACCTCGTATGTAGTAATCACAGTGATTATACTCTTCCAGCCTGAGTTAAGAAGATTGATTACACAATTCGGTCAAAGAAACTGGATATCAAACGCAATTACAAGCGAAGCATTTCAACTTGATGAATTAGTAAACTCGTTAATTGCCATGTCAGAAGAAAAAATTGGATCACTCATTGTCATTGAGCGAAATACCGGACTTCGAAGTTATGTTGAGTCAGGTGTTATAATAAATTCAAGTATCTCCGAAGAAATTATTCGTACAATATTTTATCCAAACACCCCGTTACATGATGGCTCTATAATAATTCAAGAAGGAAGAATTTCTTCAGCGGCATGCTATCTGCCATTAAGTGATTCTAAACAATTAAAAAAGCATCATGGTGCACGTCATCGTGCAGCACTTGGTATTGCCGAAGAGACTGACGCGCTGGTACTTGTAACATCTGAAGAAAACGGTAATATTTCAATTATGGTAAATGGGAAGCTCTATTCCAAAATTAAAGTTTCTGATATAAAAAATATGATAATATATTTTATGAATCCCAAGACTGCATATGAGGAGAAATACTCTATCAAATGAATAGATTTTTCGAAGAAATAAGAAATATTATCAATACACATGATCTTATACCAAAACTGATAAGTCTACTCCTGGCTGTTATATTGTGGGCTCACATTGTTAACACACAAGTTGGTGAAGTAACTTTTAAGATACCAGTTGACTATAAAAACATACATGAATCATTAGTAGTAATTGAAAAGGAACCTCCACTTATAACAGTTACTTTTAAAGGGAAAAAGGATCTTTTAAGAAATATCAATACCAAGAACATCAAGGTATTTGTTAATCTTCAGAATCCCAAGGTTAACAAGACTGCTCAATATCCTGTATCGGTATCAAGGGGCGAATTGCCTGATAACATTGAAATGCAGACAAGTAAGAAATTTGTAACCCTGACAATTGAAAAAAAAATATCAAAAAAATTACCGGTAAAAGTTAATATATCAAATAAAGATCCTGATACGTTTATATTGGGTCAATCGACAATCATACCACCCTATGTTACAGTAAGCGGCCCCGAATCAATTGTTTCAGCTATAAATGTTATTACAACTGAATCATTAGCAATTACTTCAGCAAAAAAAAATATTAATTCGACAGTATCTGCTGATATCAGCGATTTTAAAAATATCAAAGTTGAACCTGATTCCCTGCAAGTTAAAATCCCAGTATATAATGTTTCGAATTTGCATATTGTAAAGGTACCTTTACAATTATTAAACAGTCCCGGATCAGAAATAATCAGAGTTTCTCCATCAGTTATCAAAATATATATTAGAAAAACCCCTGAAGCCGCTCGACCAGAAGAAAGTGATTTTCGAGCACATATTGATTATAACTCTATTGACATTTCATTATTGAGTAATCAGGGTGAAATAACTATTTCCAGCAGCCTTGTGAAATTAAATTATTCAGCAGACATTAAATCATCAATAATTAAAATAAAACCTGAATCATTAAACATCGAATTATTAAACAAAAAATCAACTGATTAGTAAAATAATTTCCTCGGGGGGATTTAATGAGTAAAGTCAATCTTTGCGTAAATGTTGATCATATAGCCACATTAAGACAGGCAAGGGGAGGGACATTCCCTGATCCGGTTAGAGGAGCCATGCTTTGTGAAGAAAACGGTGCCGATGGTATTACAGTACATCTACGCGAAGATAGAAGACATATTCAGGATTTTGATGTCTATGCGTTACGTGATGTTGTAAATGGAAAATTTAATCTTGAAATGGCACTTTCTGATGATATAATTTCTATAGCTATGCAGGTTATACCTGACCAGATAACATTAGTACCTGAGAAAAGGGAGGAACTGACAACCGAGGGCGGACTTAATGTTAAACAAAACTTCAAAAAAATACGAGAAGTCGTTGAAACATTTCATCAACTTGAAGTTGAAGTATCCCTTTTTATTGAGCCGGAAATTGATATAATTGATTTATCTTATGATACAGGTTCTGATTTTATTGAACTTCATACCGGTACGTATTGTAATACGTCAAAGGAAGCTGATATCCAAAGAGAAAAAAGCAGGTTATATACTGCCGCATCTCACGCATTAAAAAAAGGTATTCGGATCAACGCTGGACATGGCCTTAATTATAATAACACACCCCCTATTTTGGACATGGAAGGTCTTGAGGAATTAAATATCGGGCATTCGATTATTTCTCAATCAATATATTCAGGATTACCTCATGCAGTGAGAGCAATGGTTAGAATACTACAGGAGTAAGTAATGTTCGTAAATTTGATTAAAATATTTATTTTCTTTTTCATTTTATACTTCATTTATAATGTTGTAAAAACAATACTTGGAGTTAAAAACAACTTTAATAGAGCAAAACGTGAATACGAGAAAAAAACGAATATTAACAAAGATAATGATAATAATAAAGTAATCGAACTGGATAAAGATCAATACAAGGTTGAATGATGAAATATTACAAATATTACCTGGTCTATATTATTGCTTTTTCAATGATTATTTTTACTTCATGCGGTCAACTTAAAGGGACATTTGCATATAAAAGTCAACTTGATGATCACTACAGGAAGATGGATGCCAACCATGAAATTAAATCTGATCAAATAGTAAATTGGGTATATGTACTCGATAAATTCAGTGGAAAGCATAAAATCGGTGTAATAATACTTAAAAAAGAAGTTGTATGGGTTGACATACTTTCATGGCATGATGATGTCACTCCCAGTGAGAATATTATTTATGGCACAATTGAAGATTTTCAGGATGGTGAGTACAAAATCATACTTACCGAAAATGACGAGGCATTTGACGAACAACGGTTTATTGTATACACTGATTAATAATCTATAATATAAGAACCCCGGTAATAATTATAAATAATAAAAAATTCATATCTACCAGTATTTCATATTCCAGGGTGACAAAATATTTCAATCTACTCACCTTGTTAAATATTAAATTATAGTATAAAATATTAGCCAAAAACAATATAATAAGTATTTCATGTAAAATAATACTATACATGATAATTGCAATAGCAGCAAATAGCGATAGTATTACATGGAATATTCTGCTACCATTCATACCTATAGAGATCGGAAGTGTATTACTTCCGATTATAAGATCTCCGTGATATCCTATAATATCATGTAAAAGATTTCTTATTATAATCATATATGCTGCGAATATGAAAATTGGCAGGATCGTAATAATTCTATTTGGTATTATATTAATTGAAATCATCAACACTGGCAAGCTGCATATTAATATCCAACCAGATGTGGCAATCATCGACTTCATTTTATAAATTATTTGGATCTTTCTTGGTAAATTCTGAACAAATTTTTGCACGACTGGTGTTGTATATAGTATACCAGTTATTAATAATATATAATATACTACAATTATCTTCAACGAAAAACTTAATATCAAGTATTGTGAAAACAACAAGAATAGTAAAGTAATGAAGATTATCAATACACTGTTCTTTTTGTGTAATTTATATTTGAATGGATTACTTTCTTTTAAAGAGCTTTTTGCGAAATAATTATTAACCGAATACATGGAAAAAACATACATCGCTGAAATTGCTGGAAGTTTAAATCCAGACCAGACCCCCAATGCCCATTCGAAGAAAATTGTCATTACCGCTGAAGCAACTGAAGATATTATATTTGTGCGTATGGTAAATTCAAAAAATGATTTTGCAATATTGATGATCTTTCGTTTGTTTTTGTAATTGATATCAAATAGTTTCTCAAGAACATTATTAATAACCCAGCCAGGCGTTGATGCACCTGCTGTAACAAGTACGTGTGCTACATCACGAAAATCATCTTCTACAAGTTCTTCTTCTGTTTCCACATGAAACGTCTTAATATTATTGTCCCTTCCAATTGATGCCAGGCGATTGGTGTTTGCTGAATTTTTTCCACCAACAACAACTAATGCGTCTATACCATGATTTATAGCACTTGTAACATCATCCTGTCTGCTGTGGGTGGAATCACATATTGTGTTACAAAATATTACGTTATTATAAGATTGATCAATTAATGATGTTATTTCACTGTAAACCGCCTTATTAAGTGTTGTTTGAGCGACTACAATATATTTATCTGCATTTTGAATGTAATCGATATTATCGGGAGAAGGGACTACAGTAACACCTGATGATGCGTAACTTTTAATACTTTCAACTTCAGCATGATCCGGATCACCTATTATAATTGTATAATACCCGTTATCAGAATATTTTTTTACGATACCCTGAACCCTGGCAACCCTGGGGCACGTTAAATTAATATAACGGCCTGCCTGGTTCTTGATTTTTCGAAGGCTTTCTATTGGTATTCCGTGTGTTCTTATGGCAACAGTCTTATTCTCGATGTTATCAAGATTATATATTGTCTTCACTCCTCTTTTGTCGAGTATCCTGATTGTTTGTGGATTGTGAATTAGTGGACCATAGACAAGGATTTCATCTTCAGATGAATTGATCTCATCGACAATTCGCAGCACGGCCTTGCGTACTCCCATACAGAATCCAGTATGTGGGGCTATATCAATTTTCATTAAATTTAATTTTGTAAATTTCTTATATCAATTCGAGGATTAACCAGTGGGCCATTGATGGTAAAAGATAGTTGATTTTGACCAGGTTTAATCATATCACCAAGCAAAACCCTGTATTGATTAAGCAGGTTTGATTGAGAATCTATATTAATTGTTAAATCAATATTTGAATTTCTTATTGAGTTACCCAGGACAATTACACCGTTTGCATTACCCTTCAGGTCAGGACCAGTAAAAATAATATACTTTATTTTCAGGGTATTTTTCGATATAAATTCAGATTCATATTTAACCTGTTTTAATGTAACAGGTGGTATTTCAAAACCCTTTATCATAATACCTTTAATGTCCGTATCACGTAAAGATAATGAAAGTATTCCTTTTTCAGGCACATCATTATCTTTTGCTTTTAGTATATCAAACAAAATACGCCCTCTTGATATTATTGAAACTCCTGTATTCTTAAATTCGAAATCTTCAAATATCAGTTTACCATTAATATTTCGTTTTATGAATAGTGTATAAGGATTATATGACATATCAAACAACAATGATTTAATATTTACCGAAGATCCATCTTTAAGTATTGCGGAAATATTTTTAAATGATGATGTGGTAAAAATATTATAATCGATGTCAGCAACGAATAATGAACGTGTTGCCTGTTTCTCGATCTGTTCTATCTGCTTTCGAATGAAAACTTCATAGGGGAAGGTTGCTATAACAAATAGTATTGTTAAAATCACGGAAAATATTATATAGTGTATCGCATAAGGAAGTTTAAAGATATCTTTAATGTTATGCTTTAATTCCCGGAAAAACGTGATTATTGTTTGTTTAATATCTGCTATGCTGATATTTTTAATTGAATTCATCATTTCATTGTATAGCTGTCTATCTTCATGTTTATATCATACGTATTACTGCCTTTCAAGGCTTTGTTTATACGAAGGTAATTGATTTTCAAAAGTTTATTCGAATTTTCAATTTCATAAATGAATTGTAAACATGATTGTATAGGCACTCCTTCTAGTTTAATATCAGTAGTAATTCTTATATACTTATTTTGTATTATTGATTGCCTTCGCCGTGTATATGCAATATGCCTTGCAACATTTGTACTTTGTGACCATTGTTCAATTAATGATGTTATGTTATCATTTCCAGATTTCAGTAATGATGAGTACCTGTTATACGTTTGTTCCAGATCCCTATAGTTTTTGTATATCTTATCAAGTTGAATTAATTGTTCTTTATTTGATTCCAGAGATTCATCGGTTTTACTGAAAAATTTTACCAGAGGTGTAACGATCAAATAATATATTATAACAACGGAAAAAACTATTATTAAAACCTGAAGAAGTTTTTTTTCCCTTTCAGAAACCCTGATCATTATTGTGCCTCATTATCTTCTGCGCCGGGAACATTAGTTTTCATCTTAATAGTCATTGCAAAGCGAACATTGTTTCCCTTTTTAATGTTAGTATTTAAAACAACTGATTCAAAAAGATTAGAGTCGTTTAGTTTATTTTTGAATTGATCAATCTTCAAGCCGGAACCTATTACCCCGTCAATACGAATAATATTTTCATTAATCACCATGTTGTTCAGCTCAAATGATGACTCGGATGGAAAATATTGTAAAATGGTTTTTAGAGTTTCAAGTACTTTTACATCTGTCTTCAGAAATGATTCAAGGTTATCAACTTCCTTTTTCATATCTTTATATAATCGTGTTGCTTCTTTAACTGGATCACGTATTTCTTTCTGCACATGAAAATACCTTTGAAAACGCTTAGTTAATAACTGGTTATAATATTCTTCGGATTGCGAACGCAAAATTAGTGAAGAAACTATATTTATTAAAATTACAATAAGTGTAAGGATAATAAATGACGCGGCAAGATAATACATTTTTCGAGACAATCCAGCAGTAGATGTTTCGAATTCATCCTTGAGAAGATTTACAGTTTTCTTTTTTGTATTAAGGTAATCGATTAATGTACCAAATGCCACCGGAAACTGTGTTTGAACAACATATTCATTTATTTCTTTCATGAATGGTTGGGCTACTACAGGTAAATCCATCTCGTTAGACAGGATTGTTCCAATACCTGTAATTCTTGAACCACCGCCTGAAATAAAAATACGGCTAAAGTTTCTATCCCCATAATCAGCCGTAAAAGCTTTGACTGATAGTAAAACCTGTTCCACTAGATATGTCATATGATCATTTATCATATTGTAAATTTTTTTGAACTTTGATTTTGATATACCAAGTGATTCATGAACATCCCTGTGTATATTATTTTCATATGAAGTCATGTCTATTGGGTTATGTTCGAATAATTGTTTAATTTCAATTAATTCAAGTTTCAGGTGATCAGCAATTTCATTATAAACATCCCTCATGCCATAAGAGATATTTCTGCAAAATAAAAGTGAATCAGATTCTGCAATAGTTAGTAGTGATTTTGAATGTCCAATATCCAGTTGTATAATTGATTCATCCTGTATTGTACTGAAATACTTGTAACACTCAAACAGCGAATTTGGTTCTATACTCATTTTAACCGGATGTAGATTATGCCTGGATAATGATTCCAGTAAAGTTCTTATCGAATCTTTCCTGGCTGCCGCAAAAAGTATTTTTGTGTCATCTCCTGATAGGGCAGGTATCAGTTGAAAATCAATAACCATGTCTTCTAATGGAAACGGCATCAAGTCTTCAGCCTCAAACGGTAAAACCCCGGCTATCTGATCAGGATTTTTAAATGGTAAAGAAATATTTCTGGTAATTAACTTGTCAGTTTGAAATACGGTAACAACTGTATATCCTTTAAGTTCGTTTTCACTCAATATAGTCGCAAGTGCCCTGTCAATTTCATCCTGCTTATTTTCTGCATTCTGGTCAATCTCTTCTATGGCATAGGACGTCACCTGGAAATCACGCAATCCAGTTCTGGCTGTCAACATCTTCACTGATGAAGTTCCTATGTCAAAAACAGCTATATTTTCAAACAATATATTCCTCCACTGTGAGTCATTATTCTTCGCTCCAGTATAGCAGTTTCTTTCTATCTCGATTATAATATGTTATTATTGTTACAGCTGTTTTTCCAACTTGTACAGTTGAAGATATTTTGAATATATACGATTTGACTGTCAGTATGTTTTTACGGACATTTTCATCTTCAATAAGATCACTTATCTCTTCAACAGATTTAAAAGGTTGCGTATGACGTCTGCGAATAATTTCTGTAACAATATCATCAGTCATTTTTTCTGTCAACGCAGATAATACCCTGTATGATGCGGTATTAATATTGATCTTGTTAACTTCACTTAAATAATCCTGCCGGTCACCATAAACCCTGAAGTATTTGTGTAAAGCCCTGTCCTTTTCCTTACCAATTGGTATCTCTTCAACCGCCCTTTCCCTTAATGAAATTCCATCACCTATTGACGTACCTGTAGAAATCTGCGGCAATCCTTTATTGTTATCAACAAGATTTTCCTCTATTACCACCATACCACTGTTAAATCCGTAAAATATAGCGGGGGTAATACCCTTAATCATGAGCATTTCGTTAATACTGTCCATTCCTGCATTTTTTGACTTATAACGGGCTGGAAGTTGCATATAATAATTTGACTCAGCCCCATATGGATATGGCGCATCATCTATATCTACCCAGTCGATAATAGTATCAGCGAGATCTACTGGAAGTCCCATGTTCAAAAAGAAAGTCTGTGTAATAACATAATATGGTGTTTGATCTACTACCTCGTTTGCAAGTACACTAAGATTAATTTTTGAATTTTCATCTGATATCTTTAATTTAAGTGTACCATTTTCAAAGGGTAATTCCGGATAATCAATAGCCCAAACGTCCCTGTATGAATCAATACTTGAATCAGTAGGTGCCATTCCAAGGAAACCTGAGGAAAGTCCTTTCTTGTCAGCATCCAGGATAAATTTTCCGAGATTAACTCCTGCTTTGGCGAGAGTATATGCCTGCTGTTGTTCCTTGAATTTCTGTAAATACCGGGTGTTCACCTGTGCCATAATGAGGAATTCACTGGAAACTGATATTAGTACCGCAATAACGATCAAGACTATAACCAGCACATACCCATTATTATTAATGAAATTGTGAAATATTCCATTCCTGAGAAGCGACGATTTTCGTTTATTCTGAAATTCACCGAAATTTCTGGCGGATTTTTTAATCCATTGTACCACTGATATTTTCATTGGCTATCTCGTGTTACCTGCCCATGTTTATATACGATACAAAAACAAATTCTTCATCATTGCCACGGTAGTTTCTGACTATCAAGGTTGTCTGCACAGCAGATGGAAATTTTCTGTATTTCCTGGAATCCCATTTATCTGTCCACCTGTTTCTAATTCTGAACTCGAACTTTGCATCAACTATATTCTCTAGAATTATGCTTTCGTCACCTCCTGATTGTGGTTCATTATCATAGTGAATTTGTTCTCTTCTTACCAGGTTAAACAGGTAGTTCCCTTTGTTATCAGGTAAATCCTGTCTTTTGAGAAAATATCCGATTTCCTTTATATCACTTACTGGATTGGACTGATTCAGTTTTCCACGAACAGATAATTCATTATGATCAACACATACAAAATCAATTCTTCCATTATTTTTTCCACTGTAATCATTTTCACCAATAAAGGTAAGATCTTTATTATAACGATCATAATATGCTGAAGAAATATCTTCATCCAGGCGATTTACAGCAAGGTTGACATGCTCATAAAAATCTGCAATTCCAGTTAGATCATTAATTGACAGCATAATTGACCTGTGGGCAGTATATACCAGCAGCAAAATAAGTGATGAAACTGCTGTTGCCACTAATATTTCCAGTAATGAAAATCCATCTTGTGATTTTATAAAATTAGACTTTCTTTGTATATAATTAAATATTGGGGTCATTTATCATTTCGCGTATATATAAGAAATCGTATACGATTTCTCATTATTTCTGTCCTGCCAATAGACGGTTATGTCAACTTTTTTCGCGTCAACAGGGCCAAACATCTGATGTTCATATCTTGTAATATTTCTGCTATATGATAGTCCGGGATACTCTTTGATTGATTCTTTTTTAATATCCGGACCTCTCATGTCATCCAGCAGAAATTCGTTTAGCTTACTTTTGCCCGCCAGCATGGCTTTGGTTAGATTCTGATTTGCTGCGATGGCAACAACACCTGATGATACTCCTGTCATGATACCCAGCAACGCAATTGAAAGTATAGTAATTGCAACCAGTATTTCTATCAGGGCAAATCCCTTTAATTTCTTAGAAGTTTTCAGCATACACGGCAAAGCCTCTCTGTATGACAGGTTCTTTCTGAAATTTATCAATACGAATTGACCATTCGTCTGAGTTATTCACAAGTATATGAATAATCAGGTTATCCGAATAGCCCTGGGGATAGAATGGTACTATGATATTACCGGAATTCATTGAAGTTCCATCCGGAAATAGCACTTTTTTTAGAATAAATGAATTATTGAATAATTGCCTGGAAAGAAGTTTACTTGATGAATCAACAAACCTGTTATTTTCATCAAGATTCGCTACACTCAGTCCATTTGTTCTTTGCAGAACATCCTGTGTATCATCATCAGTAAAATCAAGGTCTCTTTCATGCAGATGTATTATTAAAAAGTTGAGATTATTATTCAACACGGAATCATCAAATGTCTTTGCTATCATAGTAGTTGCAGTAATAAAATTAGTTCTCGAAGAACTTAGATAATGCGATACACGGGGAACAACCAGTATTGACATTATTGATAGAATCGTAAGTACAATGATGATTTCAAGTAGTGAGAAACCATCATTGTTTCTTGTTAGATTCTTGAAAGGAACGGTAATGCGGATCATTAACAAAAACCATCACTCCCAGCTCTTGATATCCGCGTCAACCCCGTCACCACCATCTTTCCCATCTGCACCATAGCTTAGTATTTCATAATCATTCCCATGTTCTCCTGGTGATTGATACACAAATGGATTACCCCATGGATCGTTTGGTATCTGGTTTTTCTTAAGATATCCTCCGGGGTTATAATTATTGGGTGCAGGGTCTGTGGATGGTTTCTGGATAAGGGCCTCCAGTCCCTGCTGAGTGGTAGGATACCGTCCATTATCCAGGTAATACCTGTCAAGGGCAAGACCAAATGATGATATCTGTTGCTTGGCTGCCTCCACTCGGGCTTTCTGGGGTATATCCATAAATCGGGGGACAACAACCACCGATAATATTGCAATAATGGTAATGACGATAAGCAGCTCAAGAAGGGAGAATCCTTTGAATCCACCGCTTCTGTTCACAAAATATTTGAACATGTTTTTTAGAAGGTTAAATAGATTTTTCATGATACACTCCTCTTTACTATTATTACTGCACTATTAAGTTCATTTCAAAGATTGGAAGTAGTACGGAAATAACAATAATTCCAATTACTACGCCCATAAAAACGATAATTATTGGCTCGATAAGACTTGTCAAACTGGTAATCGTAAGATCTAATTCTGTTTCATATACATTTCCTATATTTATCAGCATTGAATCCAGATTATCGCTGGCTTCGCCAGCTGAAATCATACCAATAACAAGTTGTGGTAGAAAGGACTGCCGGGAAAGCGCGTTTGCCACGGATGATCCTTCACGTATTTTTGCTGCCGCTTCAGCAATTTTTTTTTCAATTATTACATTACCGATTATTTTCTGCACGATTTCAAACGACTTTATAATATCAACCCTGTTATTTAGCAATATACCAAGATTCTGAGTAAAACGGAGAACGATGAGCTTTTTATACATTGATTTAAATCCGGGTATTTTCATCTTGAGTTCATCAATCTTTTCTCTTCCTTCGGGTGTCTGTTTATACTTTATGAAGTAATATATTGCTACAGCAATAAGTATGAAAAATACGTACCAGAAAGAAGACATGGCACTGCTGATTCCCATTACAATACGGGTTGGCAATGGCAATTCTCTTCCAAGCTCAGTGAACATTCTGCTGAGTGAAGGAATAATATTTACCATGAGAAAAAATATTACACCCAATGCGAAAAATATCATAAATCCAGGATACCACAGGGCGGCCTGTATCTTGCCTCTCAATACATTTTTTTTCTCTTCAAGGTCTGCCAGCCGTCCAATAACTTCATCAAGAGAACCAAGATTTTCACCAACCCGTACCATGTTTATATACATATCTGAAAAAACATTTCGGTGTCGCTCCAATGCCTGTGACATGGACGATCCCTCTTCAAGCTTTTCACGCACATCAATTATTATTCTTTTAAATGTCTGGTTTTCAATCTGCTGTATTATATCAGCAATTGATACGAGAAGGGGCATACCGGCTTTTAATAGTGTTGCCAATTGCCGGGAAAAAGTTCCAATTTCACGGGTACTCATCTTGAGGCTGAAATATTTAGTTATTTCCCGGTAAAGCCTGGTAAATACATTTCCGCTTTTCGTTTCAGCATTTTCTGCGATATCGTGTTTTCGGATAGAAACAACATA
>Ga0102938_10000326_pt1 | contig 34416 bp, 20 predicted proteins | sample SalPonR2_B_D2_MG_FD_84516 | JGI IMG/M metagenome (GOLD analysis project Ga0102938, IMG submission 84516) | Salt pond soil microbial communities from South San Francisco under conditions of wetland restoration - Salt Pond MetaG R2_B_D2_MG | ecosystem: Environmental > Aquatic > Marine >...
CCACGGCAAACGCACACTATAGCACGGGGATTCCCAGTACTTTTGCGAGGTAGTCGAGGTTCCATCCAGCAACTCGTCGCCGCATCGCGATACTGTACTTGTCGTTTTGCTGCTTGAGCATGCTGAGAGCAAATCGCTTGAGCCAAGCCATGTTGTTCGCCGTGTTGCGTTCTCGCACGCGGTTTTCATCTTCGCGAAAGGTCACATCAAGGCACCAATGAAGTGTGTTTTCGATCGCCCAATGACCGCGGACGTAGCGAGCGAATTTCTTGACGCCCAGTGTAATCGAACCAATGAAGAAGCGAACTTCCGTTGATGACTTCGAGTGACTCTCGCTCTGACGGATCGCCACGCCAATGGTCCGCAATCCTGCCCACTTTTCGAGGTTCACAAGATCCTTCGGAACAGGCATTTGATAGTAGCTGATCTCATCAACTCGACCATGTCCTTTGAGCGTCTCCACATAGCGTCTAGCCGGAATGTCCGCGAAGTCATTTTCCATATGAGTTGTGATGTAGTGCGTCACAGCATCATGCAGCTTTCCTTGGTTTCCCTTGAGTGCAAAAACATAGTCGCCTCCATCCGCGATAATCTTCTTGGCAATCTCGCGCTGGCATCCTGCAGCGTCAATTGTTACGACCGCTCCCTTGATCTCGATGTTCTCCAAAAGCTCAGGAATCGCGGTGATTTCGTTGGATTTTTCGTCTGTGGCCAGTTGGCCTAAGCTGATCGTACGATCGACCGCCCAGGCACTGACTAACCATAACGGTCCCAATCCTTTGGACCGATCATGGCTGCTTCGGAGTACCTTGCCGTCAATCGCGATCTGATTCGTATCGACATCTTCGCCCAACGGACCAACTGTCTCTATCCAAGCTTGAAAGCAGTTCTGAAACGCAATCGGTTTTAGGGCAGCTAACAGGCGTCCAAGAGTGTCATGAGAGGGAATGCCATTGGGAAGCCGGAGATGCTTCTTGAGCCACTCTTGGTTGTTCTCAGCCCAGACGCCAATTGCTTGAGGCCCATCTGCCCCGGCGATCACTGCCATGATCGAAATAACCAAGAGGTCACCGAATACATGCAGGCGATTAACATGCGACCGAGGATCCTTCAGATCTTCAAAACAGGCAAGAATCGAATCAACGTCATCGAACTGGATCTCGGCCATAAAAGGCGACTCTCGAAAGGCAACTGGGGACGAATATCAGCACCCATATATCATTGCCAAAAAACCGCTCGGGCGCAACTCGCACTAGACAGCCTATCTAACCCAGAGTGCGCGTTGGCCGTGTCCCTGATGGTGCCCCAGGTCGACAGCGTGCTGACCAAGTTCCACCCCGCGGAGCGAGAGCGAGAGCAAGAGCGCTGGGCGCTGATGGATGATTCGCCGACGAAGCGAACGCCCGCTGACATTGGCAGTCTAAGATTTTGCAAGCCTGAAGGCGGTCACCTACAGTGCGTTTCATGACCGAGGCGGCTAAATAGAAGGTCTTGCCCCTTTGCGAACGTTGTCCCCTCAGTGAAGATGAGGGCTCAAGGCCTTCTTCAGCGAGCATCATTCGTGGACAAGCTGTCCGAAACCATTTGTCGAATCACCGGTGCCCAATCCATTGAGCTTGGCGAAAAAATCCAGAGCCTTTGGAGTGGGTATGGCGTTATTCAGCGAGCCGATTTACGAGGAATGGACCAAAGGAATGGGGTTGCTCCGGTTCCGGTTGTCATCAAACACATCGACCTCTCTCGCATCCGCGCAAACGTCCGGGGATGGGGTGGCGACGTTTCGCATCAGCGAAAGGTCGAGTCCTATCGCGTTGAAAAGACCTTTTACGAACTCTTTTCCGACCAGTGCGACCGTTCCTGCCAAGTCCCCGGCTTCGTTGCGGCTGATGAAAAAGCCAACGAAAGCGGCTGGGTAATCGTGCTGGCAAATCTCGACGCCCATGGGTTCGACCGCAGAAAGAGTCGTGTCGACCAGCAAGCGATGCATGCCTGCTTGGCTTGGCTCGCAAGCTTTCATGCCACATTCATGGGCAATGCTGCGGTCGGCTTATGGCCCGTCGGAACCTATTGGCACTTGGGAACTCGGCCCGATGAATTTGCCGCCATGCCCGCAGGACCTTTGAAGAGGTCGGCGGATGAAATTGACCGACGCTTGAACGGAGCCACTTACCAAACGCTGGTTCACGGCGATGCGAAAGTGGCGAACTTTTGCTTTTCGGATCGAGACCGCGATCAAGTCGCTGCGGTTGACTTTCAATACGTCGGCCGCGGCTGCGGAATGAAGGATGTGGCCTACCTCATTAGCAGTTGTTTCAGCGAACACGAAGCGGCTTTGCAACAGGAGTCATTTCTGGGCTACTATTTTCAACGGCTGCAGGAGGCCGTTTCCAATCGCAACCTCGAAATCGACTTTCTGGCTCTTCGCCGTGAATGGGAAGAACTGTACTCCTTTGCTTGGGCTGACTTCTGTCGCTTCCTGTCGGGTTGGTCTCCGGGGCATTGGAAGCTGAATACCTATAGCGATCGAGTCACGATGTCCGTCCTCGAGAAACTTGGTCATGCTTGATTGGTCGTCCACGTCGATCGTCAAACAGCCAGGTCAGCAATGCAACCTCATCCGTGTACGGTTCGCCACGGCGGGGCGAAAGCAGGATCCAGTTGCTCGCTGGCACCTACACTGTCGAGGCAAATAACCGGTCGAGATATCGAACCGGGAACTGCTGGCTAAGGATCGTGCGACAAAAAAGTGTCGGTTGGATCCAGGAACCGCAGCTATCGCCGAATCGGCTCATTAAGCGGATGACTTTAGTCTGCCTGCTGAGAAGCCAGCGATGATTTCCATTTCACCATCGAGCCCCGATTCGCGAGTTCGTGAATTGGAGCACAGGAGCACAAAACAACGCTGCAAGTCAAGACTTCGAATCGGTTTGGCATGCACCTAGGACAGTGAACGGCGGCTTCCTCAGCCGGACGGCTTCTGCAGCCATAAATGGTTTTGGTCCGCAACGGCCGAAAGACCAACGATCGTTGATCGCTGCGCAACGGCGACGGAACGTGACCTGCGGTGGTTGCGACGGTGTTTTCTGGTCACGATAATATGGTTTCAGGCAGTTGCTTCGAAATTGGACCAAGCGGTCCGTTTCTCGCTGCGACGACTGTTTCACCCGCGCCGCGGACGGTTCCCTACTCGGTAAAGATGCATGAAACTCATGGCTTTCGTTTCTCCGTTGGATCGTCGCTGTGCCTTTTTGGCAATCTGCCTCGGATTGTCGAACAGCGTTACCGTCGCACAGGATACGGAAGCAATTGGGGAACAGAGTGTTTCCGGCACGGCGCCGCCGACGACACATTCCGCACCGGTTGACTTCTTACGCGAGATTCAACCGATATTGCGAGACAATTGTTACGAGTGCCATGCGGGAACCACGGAAGAGGGTGGCCTGAACCTGGCCCTGAAAAACAAGGCGTTTCGGGGAGGAGATAGCGATGCGGCGATACTCGTAGGCAAAAGCGCCGAGAGTTTGCTGATTCAATTGGTTTCTGGTGCCGATGAAGATCGCTTCATGCCGCCGGAAGGAAATAAGCCGCTCACCCAAAAGCAGGTCAATCTACTTCGTGCTTGGATCGATCAAGGCGCGCGGTGGCCCGATGGCGCGGACGTCATGGATCCGAAGCTTCAGCGTGCCAAAACACACTGGGCATTCCAGCGGCTGGAACCTGTTGATGCACCGGAGCCGCAATCGGCTGACCAGTGGTCGAAGAGTCCGATCGACCGATTTGTTCTACGACGACTGGGCGACGCTGGTCTCCGACCTGCGCAGCCTGCCGATGCCAGAACATTGGTGCGGCGATTGTATTTCGATCTGATCGGTTTACCGCCGACTCCAGAACAAACGAATCAATTTATCGTCGCTCATTCCGAAGATCCCACTGCGGCAGTTGAGATGCTCGCAGACCAATTACTGGCTTCGCCCCATTACGGAGAGCGTTGGGGTCGGCACTGGCTGGACGTCGCTCGTTATGCCGACAGCGACGGACAAGAAGCCGATCAGGATCGCCCATACGCCTATACCTATCGCGATTTTGTGATCCAGGCTTTCAACGACAACATGCCGTACGACCAATTTGTACGTTGGCAGCTTGCCGGTGACGAATTCGAACCGGAACATGACGCCGCGGTTTCAGCCACTGGTTTCTTGACCGCCGGCCCAGCTTTCAAGCTGCCCGAGAAGTTCCTCGAAAGCGAACGTCTGGCGAATCGTTACAACGAATTGGACGACGTGATCTCCACATTGGGATCTGGGCTTTTAGGAATTACCGTCGGCTGTGCTCGCTGTCACGACCATAAGTATGACGCGTTTTCGGCGAAAGAGTATTACCAATTGATGGGCGTCTTTCACAGCGGTGACCGCGTGACCGCAAACTTGCCGAGTGGGAAGGAGGCCTTCTTCTTTCAAGACTTTGACAGCGAGCGCCGAACCACTTGGTTGTTTCGCCGAAGTGATTTCTATGATCGAGAAATCGAAGTCGACATCGGATTTCCTACGGTCCTGTCAGCCGTTACCAGCGCTGGCGACTACTGGCAGAAAGCCAAGCAAGCCTATGGCGAACATGGAGAAGCGAAAAGCACCTTACAGCGGCGCGCCCTTGCCGACTGGATCACCGACACGCAGCAAGGAGGCGGAGCACTGCTGGCCCGAGTCTTTGTCAATCGTGTATGGGACCATCTTTTCGGGCAGGGCCTTGTGGGGACAACCAGCGACTTTGGCGTTCGTGGGGATGCACCTTCTCATCCGGAGTTGCTTGAGTATTTGACGAATGAGTTCGTTGACAGTGGCTGGAACATTAAATCGCTGCATCGACAGATACTAACCAGCGCGGTTTGGCAGCAGGCCAGTATTCAAGGTACGGCGGACCCGCGTGGTGCGGAGCTCGATCCTGCCAACCATTTGCTGTGGCGAAGGACTCCGCAACGACTCGAAGCCGAAGTCATGCGCGACGCGATGCTGGCGGTTAGCGAGACGCTGAACCTCGAAGCGGGTGGTCCTGGATTCAAGCCCTACATCGCGCCCGAGGCCAACCTAGCTAGGAACATCAAGGGCGAAGGCTATCCCAAAGAGGCCAAGGACAACGCGAGCACCCGGCGACGTAGCGTTTACATGTTCCACAAACGCCTGATCCCGTATCCGATGTTTCAAGCCTTTGATCGCCCAAATCTGATGACTAGTTGTGCTCGGCGACAAAATACGACCGTCGCACCACAAGCCATGGTGATACTGAACGATGGCTTTGTTCGGGCCGTTGCTCGCGACTTTGCAAGCTCGCTGATTGAAGGGCACGTCGGTAAATCGGTTACGAAGGCATTTGAGCTGCGGCCGATGATCAAAAAGGCGTTTGAAACTTCGTTCGCGCGTTTGCCGACAGAAAGCGAAATCGAAACCTCGTTCCAATTTATCGAGGCCCAGACCAAAGCACGCAGCGGACGAGCGGAACGTGATCCACGCCTCGAGGCGCTGACCGACTACTGCCAGACGCTGTTCGGGCTAAGTGAATTCATCTACGTCGATTGAGTGAACGAATATGACGAACCATTTTCAGTTGTTTCCCCGCGGTCGCGTCGCGAATTCAGTCAGTCGCCGAGAGTGGCTTTGCCGCGCTGGCGGCGGAGCAGGGATGCTCGGCATGGCGAACCTCCTCGCCGATCAGAATCTGTTGGCAGCGCCCCCAACGGAAGCTTCTTCCGACCCCGTGACTTCTTTGCAGCCACGGCGAAGCCACTTTGCCGCCAAAGCAAAGTCGGTGATCTGGCTATTTATGGAAGGTGCTCCCAGTGCAGTCGACATATTTGACCACAAGCCTGAGCTTGACAAACGAGACGGGGAAACCACCGACATTCAGGCCTTCTTTGGCAATCCCGGCCCGTTAATGAAGTCACCATTTTCCTTCAAGAAATATGGCGAGTGTGGACAGTGGGTTTGCGACAAATACACCCACGTCGCCAAGCATGTCGACAAAATGGCATTTATAAAATCATGCCACAGCGAATCGAATGACCATGTGCCAGCGATCTATCAAATCAACAGTGGACTGCCTCGCCCGGGCTTTCCGACCGCCGGAGCTTGGGTGACTTACGGCTTGGGTAGCGAAAACCAAAATTTGCCGGGCTACGTGGTGATGGGCAACACCCAGGGAGCCAAAGGCGGCCCGCACAATTGGGGTGCTGGCTTCTTGCCATCCACGTTTCAAGGAACGCTTTTTCGTTCCCAGGGCACTCCGGTTCTAAATCTCGACCGACAGCCCGAAATAACAAAACAAGACCAACGCGCACAACTCGATTTGATGGCCAAATTAAATGACGAACACATGCGGCGTCATACGCGTGACGCTGAGTTCGCTAACCGCATGCAATCCTTTGAGTTGGCGTTCCGCATGCAGAAAGAGGCTACCGAAGCGGTAGACCTGTCGCAAGAGACGCGGGCCATGCATGAGCTGTACGGTATCGACAATCCAAAATCGAAATCGTTTGGGACCAAATGCTTGATGGCCAGGCGGCTGGTCGAAAGTGGTGTTCGGTTTGTGCAGGTCTACAGTGACGGTGAATGGGACGCGCACGGCAACCTCGAGAAGAACCACACACAGCATTGCGAGGCTACAGACGTTCCCGTGGCCGGTTTGCTCTCCGACCTGGAGGCTCGTGGATTACTCGATTCCACCCTTGTGATTTGGGGTGGCGAGTTTGGTCGCATGCCGATTTCGCAAAACGGGAAGGGACGTGATCACAACCCTAAAGGATTCTTGCAGTGGATGGCCGGCGCGGGGATCAAGGGAGGAGTTAGTTACGGGGAGACAGATGAGATTGGCTACGAAGCCGTTGAAGATCGCGTCAGCGTGAACGATCTGCACGCCACCATTCTTCACCTGCTCGGGCTCGACCACGAGCGACTGACCTATTACCACAACGGCCGAAGTTACCGGCTGACCGATGTTGCCGGCAAAGTGATCCAAGAGATCCTGGCTTAGCTCGGATCTAGAAAGAAAACGCGATTCCATCGAATCAATCTCGGACATCGCACGCATACAAGAGATATCCTGAACCGCGTTTTGGCTCCGCACCCCCTCGCACCCCGCTTGGCTCCGTGTGTGGCTGCCACGGTGGCCCCCTTTTAAACGGTCCATCTCCAGCCCCCGACGCAGGCATCGTGAGTGTGTTTACCTTTGCCGGTGCGGAAGAGATCCTCGGTAAGTCCCTGACGCAGTTCGGCCGGAAAGAACTTTCCGCGTGGATTCGAGTTGGAATTGGAAATGATTCAGCTTCCCCTAGCAGGAGGCGTGGGTGAGCTGCTGACAGCGAGCGGTTCCTCCTGCCAGAGTGCACAAACCAATCCTAAATCCACCCTGATTTCAGAATCAAGATCAGCGGTGATGATTTGAAGTTGGAAGGGATCACCAGAAACCAAAGGATTCGAAGCTTAAAACTGAAAGACAAAACGGTGGCGGAGGTGCTGACTGCCATAGTGCTGAAAGCAAGCCCAAATGTCCTTGTGAAGGACCCAAGAGATCCGCGGCTGAAGCTGGTTTGGGTCGTTGCGAAGGACCAAGATCGATCTGAAGGCCAATCCGTTTACATTACGACGCGCGATGGCTCACGGAAACGTGGGGAGAAACTGCCGGAGGTCTTGGCGCTGAAATCGTCTTCAGAGTCAGGATGCGAGATTTCCTCCGCGTGGTCCGTCGGTCGCTTTTTGGGGTCTTGATCGTATGACGCGTTTGCATTTCCACGCGCAGCCACGATCAGATCGTCGATGCGGCGTTTGGTCGGTAAAAATCGATTGCAGGTCGTGCGTCAACAGCCCACAGATCGCATCCTTAACGTCGTTTCCAGCGAATCGAATCCTTGTGCGGCCTCACGGCCCTCGCCGTTGTGTCAGTTTGCACCCCCGCTTTGCAACCGCCTGACTGCTAAGAGAGGATCTCTGCGTCGGGCAGTCCCGCGCGCAGCGTTTCGACTCCGTGAAATGTAAGCTGTGCGTCCGCCACGTCGATGTAATTCAAAGTCATTGCGACGAGAGTGGGAACCGATGCATCTGTAACCTGTGTCCCGCACAGATTGAGGCGAGTGAGTCGAGGAAGCTGCGCGATTCGCTCAATCGCGTGATCGGAAATACCGGTATTCCAAAAGCTGATTCCCTCGAGATTCGTGAGCGGCAGTAGTGCTTCCACGTCAGCGTCGCTTATCTCCGCTTGGCTGAAGTTGATATCCACGATGTCTTCGTTCGGGATCTTCTGCCGGCCTCGAAAAGGTTCGCCTAAGAACGTGAACTGAGCTCCGCGGTCAGTCAAAGCGATCAAAGCGGCATCCATCGAACATCTCTCGTTTCAAAACCTATGGGGTATGCAGCCCACCGAGAAGCCAACCCCGTCTGTCGGTATTTCACGGATGGCTAGCTGCAAGTCGCGTGCCCTGTCTCGCGGGCGAAGCTCAGGTGTCGATCTGATTCCGCGGTAGTGGCTAGCGTTGCCGTAAAAGCTATGCGTGGCGTTCCATGGATCAGATTGAAAAGAAGGAGCGAACCGAGTGGCCGAATCGATGGTCGTTTTGATGTTGTCTTAGCCGCTGATCGAATTGATCAATCCGCGCCAGTTGGCTGACCCGCGAAGGATCGCTCTGGAGCGAAACCGGCCGGCCAATGTCTTCGGAAACCGCTTTTTCGATGTCTGCAAGCTGAAGCTGTTTCCCGGTTAGGACGAGGCGGCGGAGGGCAACGTTGGTCTGCCGCGGGGCAAGATGCTCCGTGGAACCCAGCTGGCTTTCAGCCGCCTCCGGAAGCGCTCCATAGGGCGGATGCACGTGCTCCCGCGGCAAATAGATTGCTCCAGTGTAGAAGTCGACGGCGAAGGCGACCACGCCAGGAACAAAGAAAAGGATCAACCCTAGCCCGTTCATCGCGACGATTTTCCAATCGAGCTGGTTGCTATGGGTATGCCCGCATCGCTCGCGGTGAAGCAGCGATCCACACCCCGTGACAGCGGAACTTACGCAACCGGCCGTGGACGTCTGAATCAGGATCGACAAAAATCGTCTCCGTCGCATGCTCGAGCTCTTTCGAAAAGTCCGGATTTGAACACCAGGATTGCTAGACCGGTTATATCGGTTCTTCGCTCGTGCCGCGCCATCCAATTCGGCCGATCGCTTTCAATCGATCGGCGTTCTTTTTTGCCGCTGGATGGTGTTTTTCGATAACCCCACCACAGCGTAAGTTAAGTACCGGATGTCAAAATCCCACCTTTATCCAGATCGCCCGACGCATCCTCAATCGCCTTGGCCCAACCGCTGAACGTGCCGCGGATGGCCAAGGCTTTGTCTCGGTTTTCTAAACAGACCTCGGTGTAGTTGGGCGACTGCCCGGCGGCTTGGCGAGCGCGAAGCCAGAGGAGCATGGGCTCACGCGAACCGAATTCTTAGCGATGGAAATCTGGCGGTCCCGTCATCGCGGATCACGGACAACTACGCTTTCGGCGACGGCAAGGGAAATGGTAAAGGCAATAACAAGTAGTCTGATCGGCTCTGCGGGAAGGCTGCCGGGCAGCAGAGAAACTCAGCCTGGGATGTGACCTTTCCAGGATGGAGGAGCTGCCGGTATTTGCGTGCCAACTTCAGGGGCTCACGTTCTGACGATGTGGGCGTGACGGAGAAGAGACCTCGAGGACTGTCTTAACCCGTGCGCCATGCGGGAGAGGAGTCTCAAGCCCACTGCATAGCAGCAAAACGGCATCCCCTGCAGCGGCGTTGCCGACTTGCCCATGTTAGCGACCTCCCCTTGCTGCGGTTTATGTTGCGGGAGAGGATCTTCGGGGCGGTGCTCCAAGCTACCCTAGCAAAGGCATTGAGGCGTCTAACAGTCCGTTGCTGGAACAGGCCGATTTTTGTCCGAGCGAACGTACTCAAGAAAACCCTGAAAAAAACAATCATTCGCTTGCTATTCACATCGCTACTCCACTAGGATCCTTGGTGTAGTCCTGCGGGGAGAATTGGGTTAAGGCAGTTGAAATGGCCTTTGTAGTTCCGGTGTGTCGCTGTTCGCCAAGAACCCCCCGTTTGGATCCGGCACGAATTCAAAGGCATCAAGCAAGGTAGATCTAGCGGGGGGAGTTGGGATGCGTGATTCACAGCGGTCGAGAATCATCGACCAAGCTATCAAGACGAGTATCGGGCTGCTGACGACAGTGATTCTTGGATTGTGGGGCTGGAGGGTGGTGGCCGACGCCACGATTCTTCAGGTCGGCAAGACGTCAGGATGGCAGGAAGAGTCCAAAGTGCCTGAGTGGGACGCCGCTTTGCTGCCGCCGACAGCACTGGCTGACTCAGTGCCGGATCACCGTCCTCTGCAAGCCCGACTCGACGAAGCCGGACTCGTGCAGCCATCACTGGCAACCTATTCGGAAGCCGATCTGCCCGATGAAACCCCGGTCATTGGAGTCACCTTCGAGGAACAGCACCACGCTTTTGTGATTCACGCGATGGAGTGCAGTCGCTTTCCCATCGCGAACTTCTTGTTCCAATCCAAACCGATGTCGATTGTTTACTGCTCGGCAAGTGATCGTGTACGAGTCCTGGTCAGCGAGCAGCACGCTTGGCCGCTACCGCTTTGCAACGGCGGGATCGATGATCGCGGCCAACTGGTATTGAAATTCGGCCAGCAGCGTTTTGACTTGGCGTCCACGGCGCTACCTTTAGCCGACCATCCTTTCGAACGAACGACGGTCGGACAGTGGCATCAACGACACCCGCTTTCCGATTACTTTATCGGGAAGCGCCCCGAGGACGCACTGCAGTTCACGGTTAATCGCAAGCGACTGCCGGCAAACGAGTCGGTCGTCTACGCACCGGCGGAGTCCACTTTCCCTGACTCGGATTACCCGGTGGTCAGTCGTGCGGCCGAAGCGACCGTGGTTGGGCTACGCATGATGATGTCACGCGTGAAAATCGACTGAACCCCAACCCTCTTCAAGTTCTCAGACGCAAAGCGATCATCGGCACAAACCCGGGACGCGGGTCCTAGGAAAAGGAAAAGCGCAGCATGCGATTCCTGTCGTCGCTTTGCGACTTACGCTTCCGCCCTGCTTGGCACCACGGACTCACGTCCGTGGCTACAACCTGCCATGGCTTCGCCATTGAAGCGAGCAAACCCCGCGCAATTCCAAATCGCCGCAACCCCGAATTTTTAGCAGCATGCGATTCCTGCCGTCGCTTTGCGACTTACGCTTCCGCCCTGCTTGGCACCACGGACTCACGTCCGTGGCTACAACCTGCCATGGCTTCGCCATTGAAGGCTCGCGACGAGAGCGGAGTTCTCGCGACGCCGCTTCCTACTGTTAGCGGGGGTGACCGTCGCCGAAAGAGATACCGAACAAGTCGACGCCGCAGCATGCTATGTACAGCAAATTCGGGAACGGGTGCTGAGCCATGAAGTCCTCAGTAGAATCCCCAGTATTAGCTCACTCCTGGCTCGTGCCGACTTGCCGGGGCGGGAAAACGGCCGCCTGGAGGAAAGCTTCGATTGGCTGAACCGTGTTTTTTTCGGAGCAAGGTTCTGTTGCAGACAACGACAAACGTTCTTGAACCCGCTAGTTTTGGCTACGAGGTCGCGAGCATCTTCGCGATCTTTTCCAGCATTGTCATTTTGTCGATTGGCTTTGGCAGGTAATCGTTGCAACCGGCTTCAATGCAGCGGTTCATGTCGCCTTGCATGGCGTCTGCGGTCAGGGCAATGATGGCACCGGCGTATCCCATACGGCGAAGCATCTTGGCGGCTTCGTAACCGTCCAGTTGCGGCATCTGCATGTCTAAAAGAATCAGCCTGGGTTCGTTGCCGTCGACCATCGCCTGACGAATCCAGTCAACCGCCACTTGACCGTCTTCGGCTTCGTCGACCGTCGCTCCAGCGCCGGTAAGAAATCGTTTCGTCAAGAACCGGATATCGCGGCGGTCGTCCACAATCAAAATGTGATCGTGAAGTTGCACTTCATCCGATTGCTTGATCGAGGAAGTTTGAAGGTCTTTTCTGCTCGGATCGAACAAGTCAACGTCGTCCTTGCCGGTTGCGATCGAGAATGTGAATTCGCTGAATTTGCCCTCGACGCTGCTGACTTCGATTTCGCCGTCAAGCATCATCACCAGACGCCGGCTGATTGCCAGCCCGAGTCCCGTGCCGCCGTATTGACGGTTGACCCGTTCGTTGCCTTGCGAAAACGGCTTGAACAGTCGTTCTTTCTGTTCATCGCTTATTCCAATTCCGGTGTCTCGAATCCGGAATCGCAGCGTATTCTGACCTGGCTGATAACGAATCGTAACGCGAACTTCGCCGCTTGGTGTGAACTTGATGCCGTTACCGATCAGGTTGACCAAAATTTGCTTCAGTCGTCTCGGATCGCTGCGAATGGTTTTTGGAATCTTGTTCTCGTAGTCTAGTTCCAGGTTGATACCGCGTTCGCATGCGCGGACCAACATGATGCTGTGGACGTCTTCGAGCACGTCGGTTGGCGAAAATAATTCGCTGGCGACATCCAATTTGCCGGCTTCGATTTTGGACAGGTCCAGAATGTCGTTAATGATTCCCAAGAGAAAAACGCCATTGCGTCGGATGGTTTTTAAATGATTGAGCGCCTCTTCGTCTTGAATCAGGCCTTCCATCAAGTCGGCGTAGCCAAGAATCGCGGTCATGGGGGTGCGAATCTCGTGCGACATGTTAGCCAAGAACGCACTTTTGGACTCGTTGGCGCGTTCCGCGCGACGCAGCAGGTCACGAACCTCGTATTGCCGCTTGCGATCTCGCAGCTTCGCTTTCAACAGGCTGACGAACAGCGCAATCCGCAGTGGACGTTCCAGTAGCGTGACATGACCGAGCGACAACCAGTCGGCAATTTGGCCGGCGGATGATTCCTGTTGTCCCAGCAGGATCACCACGGGAACGTCAGACCACGACGGTTGTGCCTGCAACGCCAGTCGCAAATGTTCGAGCGATTCACCACTTAAGAATTCCTTGGCGATTAAAACCACGCCGGTACCGCGTCGAATTCTTTGAATGAGTTGCGGCATCGACGAAACGAACTCCGCCGATACGCCTGCTTCGTGCAGAATCCTGTGACACATTACGGCGTCTTGCTGCGTCGGCGGAAGAATCACGACTCGGTCACTCTCCGTGGCTTCTTCGTCGTTGCAGTGAGTCACTGTTCGGCCTCGTCGCGGTCGATTAAGTCGCCTCCACCACCGGTGTATTGGGGCGTACCCGTCAAGACGCCATGAAAGTCACGCAGAGGATCACCAATTTGAAGCCCATGACTACTCAATTCAAATTCACGAATCGTGTGTTCGTGGTTTCCGGTGCGTTTTTTGACCACCGAGATGGCTTGCCGAATCTCTCCAGCCGCTTCGAAATAACGAAACAGCAGCACGTTATCAGCAAGGTAGCTGGCATCGACCGGCGTCTTCATGAGTTGCCCCATCATGCCATGCTGCGCGGAAACCAAGATCGAAACAATCCCAAGCTGGTTGAGGTTTTGCAAGATGTCGTTGAGCTGGATGATCAAGTGTTTCTCGTGCGGCATCGAATTGAGGTAGCCATTGAGACTGTCAATGACGATGACCGACATGCGTGGGGCTCGACCGTCCTTCTTGAGCAGGCCACGAACATGTGAGCTGAACTCGGCGGGCGTCGTTTCACCGGGGACGAAGTGAATGATCTCGATCGTCCCCTCTTCAACGTGTTTGCGAAAAGGAAAACCAAGCCCGTCGGCTCGAGCGAGCATGGCATGACGGCTTTCCTCGAATTCGAGGAAGACCGCCCGTTCGCCACGCTCGGCCGCCGCGACGGCAAACTGCATCGCCGTGGACGATTTGCCGACGCCAGCCGGGCCGAGCAGCAGCGTGCTGGTGCCCGCCAAAATGCCGCCGCCCATCAGTGCATCGAGCTCGACATTGCCGCTGCTGATTGTTTCCTGGGTTGGCGAGACCTGGGGAGAGCCGATCGACTTGCGTGGGTAAACGCACATGCCGCCTTTGATCAATTTCAGATCGTGCCTACCCCCGACAAAGTTGCGTCCGCGGTGCTTGATGATCCGCAGGTAACGACATTCTGTGCCGTAGTGATTGAGTTGTTGTTCCAATCGGATCACACCGTGAGCAATACTTTGCAGGTGCTGAACGTTATCTTCATTGTGACTGTCGCCCGACTTATCGTCGAGCAGCAACGTCGTGCACCCGCGACCGACAAAGAACTGTTTGAGCGACAACACTTGCCGTCGGAAGCGCAGCGGTCCTTGGGCAAGCAGTCGCATCTCGGACAACGAGTCGAAGACGATTCGTTTGGGGCCGATCGCCTCGACCTTTTTAAGAATGCGTTCGATCGTGACGCCCAGTTCGACTTCGGCGGGTTCGAACATCGTGTATTGGGCTTGCTTTTGTTGCAACTCGTCCTGGTCTACCAACTCGTGAATGTCGATGCCGTCGAGCGACCAGCCGTGGGAATCGGCGATCTCTCGAAGTTCCTCCCGCGTCTCCGAAAGGGTGACATACAGCCCCCTCTCGCCGACTCGAACGCCGTCAAGCAGGAATTGCATTGCCAAGGTCGTTTTGCCCGTGCCGGGATAGCCTTCGACGAGATAAAGCCGGTCGGCTGTGAAGCCGCCGTTCATGATTTCATCCAGCACGGCGATCCCCGTGCTAATTTGCTTTGTGGGACTGGGCATCGATAGGGATTCCAGGAGGACGCAAATGCGGTCAGTCGCTCGATCTTCGAATGGAGCCTACTCGATTTGATTATATGGATCAATCGTCGGCACGATGGATGAGAGCCGTGGTATCGAAGCATCCGTACAGGAGCAAAAAAGTGCGGACACACCCGACGCCCTCCCCTTGAGAAAGCAACCGCCTCTGTGATTCTAAATAGGCAGTCTCGACGCGTTCGCCGACGGACCGTTCACCGGCAACCCGACGGCCGTTTGCATTCCGGACGATTGCCGCCTCCGCCCTTACTTGTCGAACAGAAATCCATTGCAATCTCGCACAAAACGCCGGTTTCGTGACCGACTCTTTTCGTTACACGATTACGACGCGTTCCAGGGCTGATTTCCAGCTTCCAAACTTGCGGCCGATCGCTATGGATTTGCCCGAAACGACCTTACCTATGGATGAATCGGGTTTTCGAACGGGTGCCTGATGGGGTGGGTAATCGAAAACGACCGAAACCAATCCGAAAGCCGCAAGACTTCGCCCTGACTCAAGCTGCATAACATGAAAAACGTCGTGCTAAGGATCGTGCGACAAAAAAGTGTCGGGTACCTTTTGCGAGGAACTCGCCCTTCGGGTGCTTCGCACAAAAGGTACCCGACACTTATTTATCGCTCATTGCTAAGCAGGTTTGCAGGAATGATTCCGCGGAACTCTGCTTGGCCGTTTTGGCGATAGCCACGGTTAAATGCAGGAGCCGCGGCTGTCGCCAAGGCGGCTCATTTAACCGGATGACTCCTGCCTGCCTGCTTAAGGAACGGTTGAAGCCGAGATGCAACCTAGGGGCGTTCTGATTGCGGCTTTGGCGAATCCACCGAGGATGGAAATGGAAGCTGAATACGGAAGGCTCATTACTGACGAGCAGCCGGTCGACAGCGCCACTGGTCACGCCTGTTCGAGCGCAGGGCTTTGACTTGTTGAGGTTTGGTGGATGTGGTATCATTTGCCTACGAAAAGCTCCTTTTTTTTTCTGCCATTCGATTCCATGACGCCGGCCCCACGCAATCTCTCTCCGCCTTAGCTGAAGACGCTCTTTCGACAACGAAAAGACGCGTGGAGTGATTGAATCTATAGATACAGCGGTGGAGAGAACGACGGCCTTGGCAACGACGTAGTCGGCGTGACGGAGGGGAGGCAGCCCAGGGCTTGCACCTTGCGAGCGCACCTTCGCCCCAGCTGACGTGGCTCGGCTTCCAAGGACCCCGGGTTGACCGTAGGCAGCATCTGCCTGGCAGTCCCCCGATCTCTCTGCCAAAGTGCGTGACGATCACCAACTGTCATGGTGACCATTTCATAGCCCTTGCATTTGTCATTTTGACCATACGATGAACACAACGACCAAACACGCAACGCCTGACACGCTACCTACGGTCGGCGCGATCGATCCATTGACCGACGCGGAGCGAAAACGGCGGCGTACGTTTGCGATCATCTCCCACCCCGATGCTGGCAAAACAACGCTCACCGAAAAGCTGCTGCTATTTGGAGGCTCGATTGAAATCGCCGGTGCCGTCCGAGGCCGCAAGACACAGCGGACTGCGACGTCGGACTGGATGGAGATGGAGAAGCAACGTGGCATCTCCGTCAGTTCCACAGTCTTGACCTTTGAATATCAAAACTGTCAATTCAATTTGCTCGACACTCCGGGCCACCATGACTTTAGCGAAGACACCTATCGCACGCTGATGGCCGCCGACGCCGCGGTCATGGTGATCGACTTGGCGAAGGGCATCGAAACGCAAACAGAGAAACTTTTTAAAGTCTGCGCGTTGCGAAAGATCCCCGTGATTACTTTCGTCAACAAAGTCGACCGGCCAGGACGTTCGGCGTTTGACATCATCGACGAGATCGAAAAGAAGTTTTCGATTGAACCGGTGCCGCAAGTTTGGCCAATAGGCAGCGGCAGCGAATTCCGTGGCTTTGTCGACCTATGTGACGACACAATCCACCTGTTTAACGAGCGTAACAGCAATCGCCGTATTACCGCCTCGGTGGTTTCGTGGGAGGAATTGGAAGCCGCCGCGCTTGCCGCGCCGGACAAGCCGACGAATCCCACAGCTCAGGTGCAAAGTGATGTCACTAAGGAGCTGGTCGACACAACACGTGACGAGGTCGAATTGGTGCGGATGGCGGGGGCGGAATTAGAACAGGCGAGATTTCTGCGTGGTGACCAGACGCCGGTATACTTTGGCAGTGCTTTAACGAACTTTGGCGTCGAACATTTCCTGCGCGGCTTCATGGATCTTTGCCCGCCACCTGGTGATCGGTTGTGCAACCTTGGGATGCTGGGTGGCAGCCGGCCGGAATTCTCGGGATTTGTTTTCAAGATTCAGGCAAACCTCGACCCGCGTCACCGTGATCGTGTGGCGTTCATGCGTGTGTGTTCTGGGAAATTTCAACGTGACATGGAAGTCACCGTTACACGCAGCGGCAGACGTTTGCGGTTACCCCGAGCTTTAAAGATTTTTGGACAAGAACGTCATACGATGGACGAAGCGTTTCCTGGAGATATCGTTGGCGTGGTTTGCCCCGGCGAATTCCTGCTGGGCGACACCTTGTGCGAAGGCCAGCCGGTCCAATACGAACCGTTGCCGCAGTTCTCGCCCGAAATGTTTGCAGTGCTGGAGTGCCACGACACGTCGCGACGCAAACAATTCGACCGTGGTCTGCAACAATTGGTCGAGGAGGGGGCGATCCAGGTTTTCTACGACAGCACGGCAACGCGTCGCGAAATGATTTTGGCCGCCATTGGCGAACTGCAATTCGACGTGGTCCGTTTCCGGCTGGAGACCGAGTACAACGCGCCGACAAAGATCAATTGGCGACCTTACAAGTTCGCACGCTGGTTCAAGGCGACCGATGCGGAACGTCAAGCGATTAAGATGCCTTACTCCGCAAAATTGGTTCGCGATCAATTTGGTCACGATGCCGTTCTGTTACGCTCCGAGTGGGACATTCAAATCCTGCAGCGCGAGAACCCGAAGCTGCTGTTCGAAGCGATCTATGTGGCGAAGTTCCAGCAGGAAACGAACGACCAACAAACGCTGGCTGAATGAGCTTCACCGGTTCTAACTGGCAACCGGTTTTGACAGGACGTTTAGTTTGACAGGGCACTGGAAGCTTGCCAGCCTCCCGGATGCCACCGGCCCGGAAGCCCATCATTTTTTTGTTGGCTCCTCCAATAACCGCCGAGCGTGCCATGGCAGCTGGAATCGAAATCCTTGCTTACGACGAGACTCCCTTGGGAGTACTCTGCCTGCGCCGCCGTCGGCGTTTGGCGGAGCCGCATGAATGGGTGACCGAAGTCACGCTGAATCATGAATTCCTGATGAGCAGCCTGCACACCGATTCGGAACGAGCTTTGGCTACGCTGGCGTTGGATGAGTTAACCGGAAGTCGTTTGCGGGTCCTCGTCGGTGGCTTGGGGTTGGGTTACACCGCCGCCGCGGCGTTGGCGAATGAAAGGGTCCAGCATGTGGAGGTGGTTGAGTTTTTGCCGGAGGTCATTGCTTGGACACGCCAGGCCATGATTCCGCTGGGGCCGGAATTGCAAGCCAACGAGAAACTGTTGATCACTCAAGGCGACGTCTATCAGCGTTTGCTGCAGCCCCCCGAAAGCGAGCGCTTCGATGCGATTCTGATCGACGTCGATCATTCCCCCGAAGACACTCTGACTGCGCACACCAACGCCTTCTATTCGGTGACAGGACTGGAGTGTGCGAAAGAGCACATAGCACCAGGCGGTATCCTTGCACTTTGGTCTTACGACGAAGCGACTCCGCTGCTCGAAGCGATGCGAACGGTGTTTGCGCACACGACGGTGCATCCCATTACGTACTGGAACGAGCACGTCCAAGAAGCGTTCACCGACTGGCTTTATATTGCCCGATGATCGGTTCCGCGAGCAGCCCGCGGGGTAGCGGTGTTGCAACGTTTTAGGCGATCGAGGAAGCTTGCTATCTGCGATTGACCTCCCCCTCGACCATTCTTCTACGCAGGCTTCCGAATGTCTAAGCATCACGAAATCCATTGTCAGTATTTCTCTCAAGAGGACCTTCTCGGCGCGGGCTGTTTGGACATGCAAATGGCAATGGATGCGGCACGCGATGCGATCCTCGCGTTCGAGTCGGGCGACGTGTTATTCCCGGAAAAGATCGTGCAGATTTTCAAGGACGATACGCAGGAGCGAATCAATTGCCTGCCTGCGACATTTTTGAGCAAGAAAATCTGCGGCGTCAAATGGGTTTCCGTCTTCCCACCTAATCCGGTGAAGCACGGCCTACAGAACTTGTCGGCAGTCATCATTCTTTCGGAGATCGAACATGGGTTTCCGCTCGCGTTTATGGAAGGGACGTTGTGTTCGAACATCCGCGTCGGCGCGATGGGTGGTTTAGCGGCGCGCTATTTGGCGCGCCCCGATTCGGAAACGATTGGCTTCATCGGAGCGGGCGAGCAAGCCAAGATGCACTTGATTGCGATGAAGACCGCCCTGCCGTCACTGAAGCGTTGCATGGTCGGAGCCAAAGAGGCACGAGAGGAAGAACAGTTCATTGCCGAAATGTCGCCGATCGTCAGTGACATGGAATTTGTCGGCACGAACTCAAACCTGGAGGCGGCGACCTCCGAAGCCGATGTGATTGTCACCGCGACCTCCGCGCAGGCCCCCCTGCTGAAGGCGGCTTGGATGAAACCGGGCGCTTTCTACAGCCACATCGGTGGCTGGGAAGACGAATATGCCGTTGCAAAGAACTGTCAAAAAATCGTTTGCGACGACTGGGAGACGGTCAAGCATCGCACGCAGACGCTCAGCCGGATGTACAAGGATGGCGAGCTCTCCGATGCCGATGTTTACGGCAACTTGTCTGACCTGATTACCGGACGCAAACCGGGTCGCGAGTCAGCAGAGGAACGGACGTACTTTAACGCCGTCGGTCTGGCGTACGTCGATGTCGCGATTGCTCATGCGATGTTCCTGAGAACCGAACGCACCGGTTTGGGTCAGGACTTGAGAATCCAGCATGAGATGATTTTCGAGCACGCGAATCTCAAGGATTGGGTTCGTCTCTAAGCTCTGCACGAGGGGGCTTACCCTGCGCACCGGCCGTTGCTGGCGCAGCGTGGCTCAACGGCACGGCCGGACCGAGCGAATGCCTGACCGGATCGCCCCCCTTTGCCGTTTTGACCTGGAAAGTTGACCAGCGGACTGTAATCGACTAGCCTACAGCTTTCTCAAAGCCGACTTTCAACGCCCTTTGGAGGCTGATTGTGCGGCCTATTCCCACCTACCTGCGGGCGCATGGAGACTCGCCTTAAGCGACCTCGACTTGCGATCTTCTTTTGGCTCACTTTTGTTCCCCTGTAAGGCAATAACAATGCGACGGTTTGGATTGATCTGTTTTCTGCTGACATTGTGGCTGCCGCAGCCTGACGTCCGAGCAGAGGACGACGGATTCGTTTCGATTTTTGACGGCAAGACCCTGGATGGTTGGGACGGCAATCCGGCGTTCTGGAGTGTCGAAGATGGCGCAATTACCGGACGCACCACGCCCGATAATCCGACCAAGGGAAACACCTTTCTGATCTGGCGCAGTGGAGAAACGAGCAACTTCGAATTGAAGCTTGAGTACAAAATCATCGGTGGGAACTCGGGGATTCAGTACCGAAGTTTTGAGGTGAATCCCGAGAAGTCTCCCTGGGTCGTCGGCGGATACCAAGGGGACTTCGAAGCCGGCAAGACTTATTCCGGCATTCTGTACGGCGAGAAGTTTCGTGGGATCCTGGCCAACCGCGGACAGCAGACCGAATTGACGCGCGAGGACGGCAAATTCAAAGTGAAGGTCGTCGGCTCGGTTGGCGATTCCGCGGAGATTCAATCGAAGATCAACAATGAGGATTGGAACGAGTACACGATCACAGCGAAGGATTTCCATTTCACGCACAAGATCAACGGCGTCACGACGATCGAGTGCACCGACAAAGACGAAGCTCAACGTCGCGCGTCGGGAATTTTGGCGTTGCAGTTGCACGCCGGACCGCCCATGAAGGTGCAATTTCGCAACATTCGCTTGAAGAAATTGGCTGCCCCTTCAGTTAAAGAGGTGAGCACCGATGCTGCCAAAAAGAAGGTTGTCTTCCTAGCCGGTCGCCCAAGTCACGGCTATGGATCGCACGAACATTACGCTGGTTGCTTACTGCTGGCCAACGCCCTCAAGGAAGCGATGCCGCAGTACGAAGTGAAGGTCTTTCGTCAAGGTTGGCCGGAAGAAGGCGCCAAGGCAATTGAGGACGCGGACACCGTGGTGGTCTACTGCGACGGTGGCGGAAGGCATCTATTGAACCCGCACATTGACGAGTTCGATCCGCTGATGAAGAAGGGCGCGGGGCTGGTCTGTTTGCACTACGGTGTGGAGACGCCGGCCGGGAAAACGGGCGACGCGTTCCTGGATTGGATGGGCGGTTACTTTGAAGCCAACTGGTCGGTCAACCCGCACTGGGATGCCAAGTTTACGGCGTTCCCCGATCATCCGATCAGCCAGGGCGTCGAGCCTTTTCAGGTCAACGACGAATGGTACTACCACATGCGTTTTCGTGAAGGCATGCAAGGAGTGACGCCCATCCTGTCGGCACATCCACCCGAAGAAACGTTGCGCCGGCCCGACGGTCCGCACAGCGGCAATCCGCACGTCCGAAAGGCGATCGCCAATGGCGAGATCCAGCATCTGGCGTGGGCGGCCGAACGAGATGGCGGCGGACGCGGCTTTGGCTTCACCGGCGGCCACTTCCATTGGAACTGGGGCGAACCGAACTTTCGCAAAGTCGTTTTGAACGCAATCGTTTGGACGGCCCATGGCTCGGTGCCGGAACAAGGCGTGACGACACCCGATCCTTCGCGTTCGCAACTTGAAGAAAACCAGGACGAGCCCAAGCCGGGCAACGCGGCTAAAAAAAAAACAGGACGTAAAATTGTCCGCAAGGTAGCTCGGAGCAAGCAAGCAGGCAGCGTCAAGCCACTGTTTGCCAGCCAGCCCGTTGCCGAGAAAACGCCTGGTCACGCCGTCGACATCGACGTGGCACTCGGAGATGCCAAGCAACTCTTTTTGGTCGTTACCGACGGTGGTAACGGTTTCAGCTTCGACTGGGCTAACTGGATGGAACCTCGTTTGGTCGGTCCGGCCGGCGAGAAGAAGCTGACCGAGCTGAAGTGGAAATCGGCAACGACTGAATGGGGCAATGTGAACCTCAACCAGAACGCCGGCGGCCAACCGATGAAGGTCGCTGGCAAGGCCGTCGCATACGGTATCGGCACGCACGCTCATTCGGTCATCGCCTACGACATCCCTGCCGGTTACGAACGCTTCCAAGCTCGGGGCGGGTTGGACAATGGTGGCACAGATCAGAACGGCGAGAGCCTCGTCACCTTCGAGGTTTACAGTCAGCCACCGCCCACTGGCAGTGCCGGCGGCGCTTCGCGCGAAGCCTCCGCGGCGCTCGATGGACTGGAAGTTGGCGAAGGCCTCGCAGCGGCGCTGTTTGCCGCCGAACCGCAATTGCTCAGCCCATCCAATATCGACATCGACCACCGCGGTCGAGTCTGGGTTTGCGAGATCGTCAACTACCGACGCCACAACGGTAAACGACCCGAAGGCGACCGGATTCTCATCTTGGAAGATTCCGATGGCGACGGCATGGCCGACAAAGAAACCGTCTTTTACCAAGGCCGCGATATCGACTCGCCGCACGGCGTCTGTGTGCTAGGTGACAAGGTGATTGTGTCGGCTGGCGACAAGGTGTTGGTCTTTACCGACACCAACGGCGACGACAAACCCGACAGCAAAGAGGTCCTGTTCACCGGTATTCAAGGCACGCAACACGATCACGGCATTCACGCTTTTACCTTTGGCCCCGACGGGAAACTGTATTTCAATTTTGGCAACGCCGGCGTTCGCATCAAAGACAAAGATGGCAAACCGATCATCGATGTGGCAGGTAACGAAGTCACGGCGAATCGCAAACCGTACCAGGAAGGGATGGTCTTTCGCTGCAATCTGGACGGCAGCGAGTTTGAAACATTGGGCTGGAACTTTCGCAACAATTGGATGGTCACCGTCGACTCCTATGGGTCGATTTGGCAGTCGGACAACGATGACGATGGCAACAAGGGCGTGCGCATCAATTACGTGATGGAGTACGGTAATTATGGCTACAAAGACGAACTGACCGGAGCGGGCTGGAAATCGGAACGGACCGGGATGAGTCCCAGCATTCCGGAACGTCACTGGCACTTAAACGATCCAGGCGTTGTGCCCAACCTGCTGCTCACCGGCGCAGGTTCGCCGACCGGAATCACCGTCTACGAAGGTGATTTGCTGCCGATGTTCCGCGGCCAGTTGCTGCACTGTGACGCGGGTCCCAATGTTTGCCGCGCATACATATTGAAAGACGATGGTGCGGGCTACAGCGCCAAGATCCGCGATGTGCTGACAGGCACCCAAGACAAATGGTACCGGCCTTCGGATGTGAAGGTCGCGCCGGATGGATCATTGATCATTGCCGACTGGTACGACCCAGGCGTCGGTGGCCATGGCATGGGCGACCTCGACCGTGGCCGCCTGTTTCGCGTGCTGCCATACAATCACAAAGGCGAATACAAAACACCCAAGTTTGACTTCGCTTCGGCTTCCGGTGCTGTGGAAGCATTGAAGAACCCGAACTATTCTGTGCGTTATATGGCTTGGCAATCGCTACACAAGATGGGCCAACAGGCCGCCGGCGAACTAGAAAAGCTGGCGACCGCCAACGAGCCGATCTATCGAGCCCGTGCGCTGTGGTTGCTGGGAAAAATGGACGGGCGCGGTTCGCAAACGGTTAAGCAAGCGATGGCCGATAAGGATGCCAACATTCGCATCGTGGGTGTGCGTCTAGCGCGCCAACTGGGAATGGAAATCGACGATTACGTCGCACCGTTGGTCAACGATCCTTCGCCACAGGTGCGGCGTGAACTGGCCGTCGCCTTGCGGTCGGAAGGGTCCGAGCAAGCGGATCAACTGTGGGCGACTCTCGCCATGCAGCATGACGGCAAGGATCGTTGGTATCTGGAAGCGCTCGGTATCGGAGCCGATCACCACGCGTCGTCACGTTTTGAAGCGTGGCTGAAGAAAGTCGGCAGCAACTGGGACTCGGCCGCTGGTCGCGAAATCCTGTGGCGCATCCGCGCCGACGAAGCGTTGCCCTACATCGTGAAGGTCTTGCAAGATCCGGCAACGAGCGAAGCACAGCAAGCTCGCTTCATGCGTGCGTTCGACTTCCACAGCGGTGAGAAAAAAGATGCCGCGCTGAAAAGCTTGCTTGGTCTATAGTTTCGCGGTGCAAGACGGAAACCGCCTTGGCTTCGAGCGTCTAACGTTCACAGGCAGGGCGGTTTGGTCTTTATTTAGGATCGTGCGACAAAAAAGTGTCGGGGACCTTTTGCGAGGAACTCGCCCTTCGGGTGCTTCGCACAAAAAGGTCCCCGATACTTATTTATCGCTCATTGCTTAGTAACTTGGAAACACTGTCTGCTATGGTCGCTGTCACAAAACGGGTCGCTCTATCGATTTGCCTCGCCGGTGTCGGAATGTTCGGTATTTGTCGTGCCGACGATGCGGCGAAACCCTCGCTCAGTCCCAAAGACAAGTTGATCGTGGAAACGGTTTTGCGTCTGAAGGACTTTGACATCGAATCGTCAGCTCCGGCCAAGGCGGCGATGCTTCGCTATCTGGAATCGCAGGTTGGCACCGAGCAGTACTTCGAATTGGTCGAGCGGTTTGGGATCACCGAAGTCGCCGATCAATTGGTGGAATTGGGAATTGGCAAAGCCGACGAAACCACCGGAGTACGAGCGGCCGAGGTGCTGTTTGCACTCGACCGTGCAGCAATGTTGCAGACGATCATAAAAAGCGATGATGTCGACCGAGCTGTCGCCGCGGTAACTTTGGTCGGCCATGCCGGTGGCAAACAAACCAGCGAGCTTCTATTGCCGTTGCTTCACGCTTCGGATGTCGCCCCTGCAGTGCGCACCGCTGCAATCCGTGCTGTCGGACGGCGGCCGGATGGCCAGCAAGCGATCTTGGAAATGGTGTCGAGCGGTCACCTGCCCGAAGAGCTGACTTTTGCCGCGGCGAACGTGTTGTTTGGTTCGAGCAATGAAGCGCTGCGAAAAGAAGCGGCGAAGTATCTAGCTTTACCTGCGACGGCCGACAGTCAGCCGTTGCCGCCGCTGTCAGACTTGATCCAACGCCAGGGGAATCCAGAAGCAGGCAAGGTCGTTTTTCAGAAAACAGGTACCTGCATCAATTGCCACAAGGTTCACGGCGAAGGAAAAGAGGTCGGCCCGGACCTGTCAGAGATCGGCAGTAAGCTGTCGCGGGAAGCGATGTTTGTGTCCATCCTCGATCCCAGTTTGGCGATCAGCCACAACTATGAAACCTATACGGTGCTGACCGACTCAGGCGACGCGGTGACAGGCTTGATGGTCAGCAACACCGACCAATCGGTCAAGCTTCGAACGGCGGAAGGAATCGACAAAACGTTCGAACAAGAAGAGATTGAGATCCTCAAGAAGCAACCGAAGTCGCTGATGCCGCAAGATCTGCAGCGTCTGATGACGGTCGACCAACTCGTGGATCTGGTCGAGTACACGCTGACGCTGACCAAGCAGTAGGGTCCGGTTCGCTCCCCGCGAATTTCGGATCAGCTGATTTCTAGTGGACCGTCGCCGCAGAAATCAGGATTGCCGAATCGTTCCAGATCATGGCCGAAACCTTGTGCGAGGGACATCAATAGTCGATTGTGAGCCACCCCGCCCAAATCGAGGGCTCGATTCATTTTGAAGTTCAATCCGCCGCCGACCAGCACGAAGGGAATGTTGTTCAACGTGTGCGAGTTGCCCTCGCCCAGTTCGTTTGTCCAGACGATCGTGGTGTTGTCCAGCAAGCTGCCTTGTCCACCTGGCTCGGGCGTTTCTCGCAAGCGCTGAGCGAGGTACGCGACCTGTTCGGCGTACCAGTGATTGATCTTGGTAAGTTGCTGCTGTGCCGCTTCGTCGCTATTGGGTTCGTGGGATAGCGAGTGGTGCCCGCGTTCGATTCCCAACCAGCTCATCTTCGCACCGCCGACACTGCGGGTGTATTGCAGCGTGCCGATGCGAGCAAAATCGTTGACAAAGCTGTTGACCATCATGTCGATCTGCATCTTGCTGATCTTCGGCATGCTGTCGTTGCGATCTTCGACGCCCAGTTCCAGGGGCGGCATGGCGTGAATCGTTTCTTCCTCGCGATTTTGTTGCAGATCACGTTCCGTTTGCCGCACGAACTGGGCATGTTCTTCCAGCAACCGTCGATCGGCCTCGCTTAACTTCGAGCTGACCTTTTCTAAGTCCTCCCGTACGTCGTCCAGCAAACTACGCAGCATCGCTTGATCTTTCATGCGTCCGTACAGTTTGTTGAACATCTGATAGGGATTGTCGATCGGCGCGATAGGTTGGTTGGGGCCGGCGTAAACCATTCGCGTCCAAGTATCGGCAACTTCGGGGACCGCCACACCGAATTCCAGTGTCCCAAATCGCGTGCGTGATTCGGGTCGCTGTTGGAGATAGGCTTTGATTTCCTGATCGATCGACAAACCGCTTGACCAACCTGCCGGCGTATGCGAGCCGCCTTGGATGTTGCCGGGATAGAGTTCCGTACCGGTCAATAAGCAGCCGATGCCTCGCATGTGGCTATCGCCATCGCCCTTCACCTTGTCGTGCACGCCTTTCAAGATCAGCAGTTGATCACGGAAAGGTTCCAGCGGCTGCAAGGATTCTTTCAGATCAAAATTCTCGCCCATCTCATCAGGCCAAAACGTTTTCTTGACCACACCGTTGGGACTGAAGATCACCACCAGGCGCTGCTTACGCTGACTGTTGCCCGCAAAGCACAGGCTGGGGAGATTGGAGAGGAACGGCAGCGCTGCCGCACCGATTCCAAGCGATCGCACAAATTCACGTCGGCTGCGATATTTCATTATGATGGATCCTGCAGTTTTGAAAGGGTGTAAGCAGCTTAGTAGGAATGATTCCGCGGAACTCTGTCTAGCCGTTGTGGCGATAGCCACGGTTAAATCCAGGAACCGCGGCTATCGCCAAGGCGGCTCATTTAATCGTGCGACAAAAAAGTGTCGGGTACCTTTTGCGAGGAACTCGCCCTGCGGGCTATCGCCAAGGCGGCTCATTTACCGGATGACTCCAGTCTGTCTGGTGGGCGATCGATCTACGATTTTGTGGGTGGCGGACCATCCGCATAAATCAGAGCGATCTCAACAAGTAATTTTCGGATGTTAAAACCTGAATCGACAAACTGGCTGGTTAAAAGGGGCAGACGATCGGTACCGTAGGCCGCAATCGGCTGCTTCGTGACGTGTTCAAAGAGGTGGCTGACAAACGACTCATGAGCTTCTTGGCTGTCAGAGAGAAAGTCCGCCAATTCGCGGACTCCTTCGAATGCCACCTCATCTCCACCGCGAGTTAGATAAACCCCGCTCGCATCGATCGGTTTGCCTCGCTCGTCCTTTCGGAATCGGCCGACCGCATCGAACTGTTCAAAAGCGAACCCGAGCGGATTGATCAATTCGTGACAGGAAACACAGGCAGCAGGCTGCGTTTGCAAGGTGACACGTTGGCGTGTGGAAAGGTCGGCGTGCAGATCGGGGCTGAGCGGCGCGACGGCAATTGGAGGGGGACGCAGCGATCGGCCGAGTACGCTGCGAGCAAGAAAGACGCCGCGGTGGATCGGTGAGGTGGCACTGCTGTAGGCAAACCCAGCCATCAACAAGGGGTGCGACAACACACCGGCACTGCGTTCGGTGGGCAACGAGACGTCTTGAAAGCCGACTCCCCTTTCCATTTCCACGCCGTAGAAAGCGGCTAGGCGGGGATTCAGGTAAATACGTTGATCGGTTAGCAGTTGGCGATAGTCGGACTCCTCGCTCCAGACGACATCGTCTAAGAACAGGTCTAGCGACTCACGCAAATCGGAAACGATTTCCGGTGTAAAGTCGGGATAGGCTTGAGAGTCCTTGGTCATCTCGCTCGATTCGTTGACTCGCAACCAGTGATGCAAAAACTCGTGGACCTTGGCCTTGGACCGCGGATCTTCCACCATCCGTTCGGCAGAATTGCGGAGTTGTTGGTCGCTTTCCAGCCAATCTTTTCCGGCGGCGGTGAATAGCGAATCATCGGGTACGGAATCCCACAACGCGAGCGCCAATCGGTTGGCTCGTTGATACGCCACTCGCTGTGAGTCGGACGCGTTTTCGATCGGTAGATCGGGATAGAGAAAATGCGGTGACTTCAGCGCCACCAGGACGACGCGGCGCACCGCCTGTTCCAAAGACTCCGCGGCTTCGAAATGGCGGTTGATGTAGCGTTGGCGTTCCGCATCGGAGAGCGGGTGTCGCAGGGCGTACTGCACGATGGTTTCACACATCGCGAGAATTTTTGCCTCGCGGTCTTTGGCGGCCGATTTGGTTTTGGCGTAGGCGTCGAGATGATCGGCCAAAAAGTTGCCGACTTCCAGGGCCGCATCGGTGGTCGCTTCATCCCAGGCACGCGAGACAGTGATGCCACGGGCGTAGCCAACACTGCTGTCATCGGGCGGAAACGGAACCGTGACCGTTAATTGTCGCGGGAACCAGACCGGTTCCAAGTAACGATTCGGGATGACTTCGGCCAACCGCGACGGACGCCGCCAGAGGAGTTGCAACGAGGCTTCTTTGCCGCCAATCTTCCCAACTTTCTTCGATCCAAATTCACCGCGGTAGTATTCCATTCGGAATGGATATCGGCGTCCGGCTAATAGGAACACCGTGGCTGAATATTCGATCTGGTCTCCCGATTTTATTTTTGCATCGATCAGCGGTTCCGGTTGATCGTTGAACCGCAGTACCGCCGCGTTGGGCGACCGCAGGATGAACTGGTAGGTTCCCGTCTCGGGAGCATGCAGGCTGGAGGAGATCGACATCGAAAAGGCTTCTCCTTCGGGTTGCCCTTCGATCGGCGACTTGGTGCCAAACTGAAAGTCGATCGACGGCTCTAACCTTTCCAGCTTAAGGTGCTTGCGATCGAAGTTTTTGGATTGGAAATATTCGACCTTTGCTCCACGTTCGTCGGAAGAGCCTCCCTGGCCGGTTAGGCTGCGTGTCAGGTCGGCGACGGAGTTGCGATACTGAGCGGCGGTCAGCCGTGACAACTCGACTGTCGGGGGAGCGTTTCGCAGTTGAGCGGTGGGAGAGTAGAAGGTGTCGTAAACGTATTGAGCGACGGCCGCGGCGTCTTCTTCCACACAGGTGTCCGGCTCTCCTTCGGGCATCGTGCGGGCGATCACACCGGTCAGTTTGCTGAGTGCCCAGTCGCCGGCCAACGGCTGAGCGTATTCATCGGCTTGGCCTTCTCCATGCTCGCCATGGCAGGATGCGCACTTCGCCGCGTAGATCGCCTGCCCCTGGGCGGGCTGCGTCTGCTCGGTTTGTCTCTGACTCGATGGAGGCGGCTCAGCCAGAGCGACGTTCCAGGCACTGCTCAGCCCCATCGAAACGACGATGCCAGTCAACATCAGCGATGAGAAGCTTTGACCGACGACTGGGATCACGGAAGGTGACATCTACTTCAAGTAGGCAGGAGGGAAAGGTGGGACGGACGAACCGTGTAATCTATTTTAGAGTCCACCGCCACAAATGCCAGACGCAATCGCTGGGCCCGCAGCAGGCTTGGCTCCCATCGGAGTGTCGGACGAATCGTGAACGGGCTACGATTGTTGCATGAATTCCAGCAAAAAACCCATTGCCATTTTGTCGGGCGTCGGCAGTCGAGGGGACGTGAACCCGATGTTGGCGATTGCGAAAGCCCTTCGCGAGCGCGGTTTTGACGCCGTGTTGTCGGTCGGAGAGCCGTACGCGGCATTGGTGGAGGCGGCTGGCGTACAGAGCGAATCGTTACTGTCAAAGGAAGCTTTCGAGATGTTCCTCGAAACGCCCGGCTTGTGGACCGAATGGGGTTCGAGCCTCCTGATGCGTGACGTTGTCCCGCGTTGCCTGCGTTCTCACTGGGAAGTTATCGAGCGACACTATCGGCCGGGCCGCACCGTCCTCGTCGCCCATCCGCTCGATTTCGCGTCGCGCGTGTTTCGCGACCTGCATCCGGAAACGCCTCTGGCGAGCATCCATCTTGCCCCGGCTTCCTTACGAACCCCGGCCGATCCACCCAAACTGACCTCACGATCATGGGAACTTCGCAAACCAGAATGGTTCGTCCGAGGTTTGTACTGGTGCATTGATCACACCTTGTTGGCCAGCATGGTGCAGCGGCCGCTGAATCAATTTCGCCGTGAGTTGGGGCTGGCCAAGGTCTCCCGTCCGTTGTGCGATTGGTGGTATTCCCCCGACTGCGTATTGGCGATGTTTCCCGATTGGTTTGCACCGCATGTCGACAGTCGCTTAGCACGGATCGACTGCCTTGGTTTTCCGCTCGATGATGGTCCGGCCAACGCTGCCCAGCAGCATCGTTTGGAGGCGTTGCAACAGCAACTACAGCGGCTTGACCAACGCCCGCTCGTCTTCACCGCCGGCAGCGCGAATCGACAAGCCCGCGCGTTCTTCACGATGGTTGCCAAGGTGCTGACCGAATTGCAGCTCCCCGCCGTGTTGCTGTCGCCGCAACCCGAACAGATCGCCAGCGACTTGCCACGAGAGATCATTGCCAGCGGTTACGTTCCACTGCACACCTTACTTCCGTTGGCTACCGGGATCGTTCACCACGGCGGCGTCGGCACGACCGGTGCGGCGATGGCAGCGGGCTGTCCTCAATTGATCATCCCGCGCGCCTTCGACCAATTCGACAATGCCCGGCGGGTGGTGCAGTTGGGTTGCGGGGTGCAGTTGCTCGACCGCAAGCTGACCGCATCGCGTCTGCGAGCCGTCCTGCTGGATCGCTTTGCCGCCTCCCATCGCGGAGCTTCCGTCGATGCGACGGGCAACCTCCATGGATCTCCGCTGCAAGCCGCGGCAATGGGCTTGGCAAACCGCGTGCAAGTCGGCGCAGCGGACCGCGCCGCCGACCGCATCGCCACCTTGCTACCGGGTTGACCGAGCCACTCGGCTAGACACCCTCGATCTGGAACCCTTGGCGATATTCTCGCGCGACGAGATTCTGCGCCATCGCGTCACCGACGATGGTTTCCTGCTCCGGATTCCAAGTCAGTTTGCGGTTCAGCCGTGCGGCGATACCCGCGAGATGGCAGGTCGAAAGTGCGCGATGGTGACTGAAGACGTCCGAGATCGGTTCCTGTTGGTCCCGAGCAGCCTCGAAGAAGTTGCGAAAATGATCGACCAGCGGACGAGCTTTGTACGCCGTTTCCAACGCGCCATCGGGCAGTGGATTTGATTTCAGATCCTCCACGGGTTTGCCCGTCAACTTGCCTCGATTGACAAAGATGCGACCTTCGGTCCCTTCAAACAGAATCCCGTTGCCGCCGTCGTGGCGAATTTCCATTTCAATCCCATCCGCAAACGTGGCGACGATCTGAAACTGAGTCGCCGTGTTGTACTTCGTCGGATCGACCGGATAACCATCTTTGAATTCCACCGGGTGAACGACCATGCGTGGATCGATGGTGACGGGACCGGTGTCGGTCTTTCCCAGTCCCCACGTGGCGATGTCGACGTGATGCGCGCCCCAGTCGGTCAGCTTTCCGCCGGAGTACTCGTACCACCAACGGAATTCATAGTGGCACCGCGACCAGCTTTGCGTTTCGCCGTTGTTGCCAGCGAGGTACCGAAACGCCGTGGCGGGCACCGGCCCCTGCCACAGATTCCAGTCCAGGTTTTTAGGAACCTCGGCGACAGGGATCGCGGGACTCGTCGGCGCTCCACCGATGCTGCACGTTGCCTTTTGAAGTTTCCCCAAACGTCCCGCTTGAATCATCGCGATGGCTTTGATGAATTGGTTCGAGCTACGTTGCTGGGTTCCGATCTGAACGATGCGACCGGTCTGTTTGCAGACCTCGCAGATTTTGCGACCTTCGTCGATCGTCAGCGTCATCGGTTTTTCGCAGTAGACATCCTTTCCGGCCAGCATCGCTTCGATAGCCATCTTGGCGTGCCAGTGATCGGGAGTCGAAATGTGGACAATATCGATGTCGTCGTTATCCAGGATGGCGCGGTAATCGGTGTGGACGCTGGGCTCGTGGCCGGTCCATTCTTTCACCAGACCGGTCGCCAGTTCGCGGCGACTGGCATCGGCATCACATAGTGCCACGTAGTCGCCGTATTTGCGGAAACTGGGTGCCGAGCCATAAGGTCCGTTTCGGCCAGTCGCCTTCTGACACCAGCGACTGCCGGTACCGATCGCACCGACCCGAGGACGATCATTGGCGGCGGCGAAACCACTGGCGCGCTGCGTTCGGTTCAGCAACACCGCCGCCCCCGCAAAGGCGAGCGAAGATTTCAAGGCATTGCGACGCGAAATCGTTTGAGGATCGATCATCTTTTTTGTCCTTTGATGTGAAAATCGTGTCCGCGAACGTTAGCCCGCCGGCGAGTCGATTGCAAGTCTTTTGCTGGGTGACATCATCATCTGTCTAGCCCGGATTATTGATAACCCGACACGTAACAGCGTGTTGATCTATTCGTTCAGACGGCGAAATTGCTTGGTTTCCCCCTTTGCCCCCGTTCCCTCCAGACACAACGCGATCCCAGTTGAAATCAAGGGGATCGGCTGGCTGGAGGAAACGGGCGGGGACGAAGACTACGATGTCGCGGCGACCGCTGGCGGGTCCACACCACTGGTGATCAGATTCATTAGTCGATGAAGATTGAACGCGGTACACAGCCAACGCCATTCGTTGCTCACTCGATCAAGACCGCGAGTCAAAAAACGGCGTGCCCCGAAATGACCCTTGATCATTGCAAACGGACGCTCGGCAGGGTGACGTCGGCGAGAGTACTTCTGTTTTGCCTCGTCCGTACTCATCTTCTCCGCGTGGGCGATCCGTTGCGCCTCGTGCTGTTCGTGGCTGATCTGACGCGACTTCCCTTTCCCGCTGAAGCATCGCTCCGCCAGCGGGCAGTGAGCACAATCCGACGGATCCGCTTTGTAGCGATACTTGATTCGCTTGCGGCCATTTTCGACCTGGCTGGTCTTGTTCGCGTAAGGCATCGCCTTGCCCGCTGGACACCAGTAGCAGTCCGCCTCAGCATCGTAAACGAAGGCCACTTTGTTGAACTTCGTACTCTGCGTACCGTCCTTTTTCTTTGTCGTGGTCGTTGGCAAACGGTCCAAGTCACACTCGGCAACCGGCTCACTGAGGTTCTCGCGGTTGGCCGGGTTATCTTCGCTGCTGACGCCTTTGATCGGTGAATAAAGGTCGATGCCCGCTTCTTCACACTTCGCTAAATTCTCGCCGGTGCTCATCAAGCCGTCGGCAAGCATCTCACCGGGAGCTTCCTCCAAACCAAAGGATTCCTTGACGTCCTCGACCGCTTCAAGCATCTCTTTGTCTTCGTTGGCCTCTGAGATGACGCCTTCGGAGACGATAATTCCGCTATCCACATCGACCGTCGCGTGCGGGGTGTAGTTGGGAGCATGTCCGCCGTCTTTGTTCGGTGTCACTCGCGACTGGGGGTCGGTGATCGGAATCCGAACAGGGACTTTCTTGTCTTCGGCTTCGAGTCGCTCGATCTCCGCCAATGCCGCATCGACTTGCTGGCGACGTCGGTCGATGTCGGCGAGTTCTTCGCTGAGACTGTGGGCGTTGCCGCCTCCCAGTTGCTCGTCCTCGCGGTCGTCTGCCTCGGCGGTTTGGGCTTCCAACTCATTGAACTTGTTTGCCAGTTCTTCCTTGGCCTTGCGGAGTTGCTCGGGCGTTCGCGTGCCGCTCCTGCGGTTATTGGCTCGCATCTGCGTGCCGTCAAATGCTAGCGACGCCAGCGGAAGATGACCGAGGTCGCGAGCGACCAATGCGATCTGGACGAAAAGATCTTTCAGTGCAACGGAGTGCTTGCGTCGGAACTCGCTGATCGTGGTGTGGTCGATGGTGCGTCCCTCGACCAGCCAGCGAAAATCATTGCGAACAATGAGTGCTTCTTCGAGCGAGCGTGAGGTGCGGATGCGGCACAACAGTCCGTAGAGGATCACGCCGCAGATTACGCGTGGATGAATCGGAGGTTGTCCGATTCGCCCGTGATACTGCTGCTCCCACTTGGTCCAGTCGATTCTGCCGAGGATGTCATCAAGCAGTCGAACACTGTGATCAGCCGGAATCGCTTGATCGAGTCGCTCGGGAAAAAGCACCATCTGATCGCGACTCAGTGGTGGCGTTGCAAATTGAGCCATTGGTCCCTCCGTTGCCAGTATCATAGCGCCAATCACCGTCGCAGATAGCCGACTAAATCAACAAGCCGGTAAGCGAGGGATCCCCAATAAATCCCTCGCTCACGCATTTTGAAGTTGCGCTTTTTTCGAGACTGTGTTCAGATTGGTATTGCAATGAAAGGCGGGGCCAACCCATGACGAGTTCATTGAATTCTCACCCTTCATGAGGAAGACCCCGCCGATGATCATC
>Ga0102938_10000330_pt1 | contig 34192 bp, 37 predicted proteins | sample SalPonR2_B_D2_MG_FD_84516 | JGI IMG/M metagenome (GOLD analysis project Ga0102938, IMG submission 84516) | Salt pond soil microbial communities from South San Francisco under conditions of wetland restoration - Salt Pond MetaG R2_B_D2_MG | ecosystem: Environmental > Aquatic > Marine >...
ACTGGCGTTTCAGAACGGGCACCCCGCCATCCTGGTCGCCGCCAAGCTGGAAGACGGTCTGCAGGTCGATGTCTGGGCGGGATACATCCGCGAAACGCTGACAGGGTTTTCCGATCAACTTCCCGGCGGCATGCAGGCGGATCTTGTGTTCGACCAATCCACCTACACGGCCGATCGCCTGGCAGAGGTCGGCACCAACATGGCGATCGGCGTGGGCCTTGTCGTGGCCGTCTTGCTGATCACGCTCGGCCTGAGGGCGGCATTGATCGTGGCGATCATCCTTCCCGTCGTGAGCCTGGCAAGCCTTGCCACGATGAACGCCATGGCCCTGCCCATCCATCAGATGAGCGTCACCGGCATGATCGTCGCCCTTGGCCTTCTGGTCGATGCAGGCATCGTGATGACCGACGAGATTGCCCGCCGTCTGCGCTCCGGCCTGCCCCGGCTCGAGGCCGTGCGCGGTGCGGTCGGGCGCCTGACCATGCCGCTTTTCGCATCCACCGCGACCACGGCACTCAGCTTTACACCGATGATCCTTCTGCCGGGACCGGCGGGGGATTTCGTCGGGTCCATCGCGATGGCTGTGGTCATCATGCTTGTCTGGTCCTTCGTGGTTGCGGTCACGATCACCCCGGCGATCGCCGGTTGGATCCTCCCCGCCGGGTCCGGGGGGCGGTTGTCGGGCGGCCTGCCCTCCGGCCCGATCGGGCGGGTTTTCTCCGCCAGTCTGCGCTGGTCGGTGCGCAATCCGATCCGGTCCATGGCGCTGGCCCTGGTCTTGCCGGTTCTCGGCTTTGCCAGCCTGCCCTTGCTGACAGCGCAATTCTTTCCCGGTGTGGACCGGGACCAATTCACCATCGAGGTGGATCTGCCCCCCGGAACCGCCCTTGCCCTGACGCAGGCGGTGGTGGCCCGGCTGGATGCGGCTCTGCTGAACGAGTCCGACATCGAAAGTGTCAGTTGGTCACTCGGTCGATCCGCGCCGTCCTTCTACTATAATATCGTCGGCGACAGGGACGCGGCGCCGGGCCATGCGCAGGCGTTGATCCGCACGCGGTCGGCAGGGGCGACCGAGGCCATCTTGCCGCGCCTTCAACGGGATTTGCCCGACCTCGCCCCCGAAGCCCAGGTTCTGGTGCGCGGCCTTGTGCAGGGGCCGCCGGTCAGCGCCCCGGTCGAATTGCGCGTGGTCGGCCCCGACATCGCGGTGCTGCGCCAGGAAGGCGCGCGGTTGCGACAGATCGTTGCCGGTCATGATGGCGTGACGCTGGTGCGTGCCTCCATCAGCGAAGGCGCCCCAAAGCTGGCCATCGACATCGATGAAGGTGCCGCGCGGCGTCTTGGGTTGAGCCTTGGTGACGTGGCGCGGCAGTTGGAGGCGGGTCTGGTCGGCATGACCGGCGGCTCGCTGATCGAAGGCACCGAGGATCTGCCTGTCCGGGTGCGCCTGGGCGCGGCCCTGCGCAGCGATCCGTCCGCCATCCGCGACATGCCGATCCTGCCCGCGGGTGCGGCGGGTTTGGCGGCAGGGGGTGTGTTTCCCGCCGTGCCGTTGTCTGCGATTGCCGAGGTCACGCTGGAACCGGGCGAGGGCACCATAACCCGCCGCAACGGCGAACGGGTCAACACCGTGCAAGCCTTCCTTTTGCGCGGCGTGTTGCCCGAAGAAGCACTTGGCGATATTCAGGCCGACCTTGCGGCGCAAGGATACGCGGCGCCACCGGGCTACAGGCTTGAGATTGGTGGGGACAGTGACGAACGCGCCTCGACGCTCAGCAATCTTCTGGCCCCACTCGGTCTGATCGTGACGCTATCGATCGCGGTGGTGGTGATGACGTTCCGGTCCTTCCGGCTGGCCGGCGTGGCGCTGGTCGTCAGCGGATTGTCGGCCGGGCTGTCGATACTGGCGCTCGCGATTTTCAACTACCCGTTCGGTATCATCGCCATTATCGGCGTGATCGGGTCGATCGGGGTGTCGATCAATGCCGCGCTGATCATCATGACGGCCTTGCAGCAAGACGAGGCCGCCGCGTCAGGGGATACCGGCGCGATGGCCGATGTCGTCATGGCCTCGTCGCGTCACATCGTGTCGACCACCATCACGACCGTCGGGGGGTTCGTGCCCCTTATCCTCGCGGGGGGCGGATTCTGGCCACCCTTCGCGATGGCCGTGGCGGGTGGCGTGTTGCTGTCCACCGTGGTCAGTTTCTACTTTACCCCGGCCGCGTTCCGGCTGGTTTACGCACGCGCCCCCCGCGTTGAGGGCAGCGCGTATCACGCGGCCATTGCCCCGACCGCGATACCCGTCATGCAAGCGGCCGAATAGATCGCGTTCCCGGTTCAGGCCTTAAACTTCTGTTGAGGGTCTTGGCCTAGACCGATGCCGTATGTGCACACGGATCGGCCCGCGATGACCAGCGAGAACCAGCAGCGACCCATCATCATCAAACGCAAGAAAGTCGTCGGCGGCGGTGGCCATCACGGCGGCGCGTGGAAGGTGGCCTACGCCGATTTCGTAACCGCGATGATGGCCTTCTTCATGCTGATGTGGCTTCTCAATGCGACCACGGAACAGCAGCGCAAAGGCCTCGCCGACTATTTCAGCCCGACCATTCCGGTCGCCCGGGTCTCGGGTGGGGGTGAGGGGGCATTTGGGGGGGATAGCCCGTTTTCGGAACGCACCGTTGCCCAGAATGGCACGGGCGCCACAAGCCTCCGGCCGGCCGAAGGCCAGCAAAGCCTGGGATTGACGGGCAGCGATGATCGCGAGTCCGATGCCGAAGACGCCGTGCTTCAGGGCATGGCTGACGCGATATCCGCCGGGGCGGGCGATGCGCGACTGACCGAACTGGTACAATCGCATATCCACACCCGGCTTACGGATGAAGGCCTGATCATCGAAGTGTTTTCGCGTCCCGGCCAGCCTTTATTCGACGCCCAGACCGATACGCCTGCCCCGTGGATGGCCGATCTTGCCGCTGCGATGGCGGACCTGTTCGGAACAGTGACGAACGCGGTGGCGGTAGAAGGCCACGTGGCGGCCGAACCCGTGGTGGTTGCCAGCGAAACCCGTTGGCAGACATCGACAGGCCGCGCCCAGATCTTTCGCGGCATGCTGGAACGGGGCGGATTGCCACCGCGCCGGATCGTGCGCGTGACCGGGCATGCCGACCGGGAGGCGGTCACCGAAAACCCCATGGCGATCCGAAACGACAGGTTGGAGATCATTCTTTTGCGCAACGACCTGTGATGGCCGATCGCGAAATACATTGGATTGTATCCGTTAGGGCCGCCTTAAGACCCGTTCGGGCAACTTCGCCGGAAATCGAGATGCAGCAGAAAGGCGCATGGTATGACGATATCTTCCTCGCTTAATGCCGGTGTGGCCGGCCTCAACGTGAACGCGACACAACTGGCCACGATCGCCGACAACATCGCGAATTCCGGAACGTTCGGGTACAAACGCGCCTCTGCAGATTTTCATTCCATGGTGACCGAACAGACGCCGGGCACCTATTCCGCCGGCGGCGTGCGCGCGACGACGACACGGTTCATCGATCAGCGTGGCACGTTGGTATCCACCAACAACCCAACGGATCTGGCCATCAGCGGCAGTGGCTTTCTCCCTGTTACCACGGCCGCCGCCGTGAATTCCGGATCCGGCGAATTTCCCGTGGATCTTGTGACGACCGGGTCGTTTCGGCCCGACGCGGACGGGATCCTGAGGACCCGGACCGGTGAAGTGTTGATGGGCTGGCCTGCCAATCTCGATGGCACCATCCCGAATTTCCCGCGCGACAGTTTCAGCGCGCTTGAACCGGTCAGGCTGAACGCCAACACATTCGTAAGTGATCCGACCACGACCATGGAACTTTCGGTTAACCTGCCGGCAACGGCAACGGACGCCAGCGGTGATGGATCGCCATACACCATGACCGCCGAATATTTCGACAACCTGGGAATATCGCAGAGCTTCGATATCAGCTTTACGCCGACCGTGCCGGGGGTCGGCATGTCCAATGAATGGACCCTGGAAATCCAGGATACCGCGTCCGGCGGCGCAGTGATCGGTGAATATGTGCTGACCTTCGACACCGCGCCCGGGAACGCTGGCAATCTGGCCTCGGTCGTCGTGGTTTCGGGCGGTCCCTTTGATGCTGGAACCGGAACTCTGGCGCTGAATGCGGGCGGCGGGCCTATCAATATGGTCATCGGCGCGCCCGGATCTCCCGGTGGGATGACGCAACTCAGCGATAGTTTCGCGCTTTCGCCTGTTGTCAGCGATGGCTCCCCCGTCAGCGAACTGACCCAGGTGGAGGTGGACGCCAACGGCAACCTTCACGCCATATACGGAAGCGGTATCACGCGCATCATCTATCAGATTCCGGTTGTGGATGTGCCCAACGTGAACGGTCTGATTTCCGGCAGCAACCAGACCTATACCGTTTCACCGGACAGCGGCCAGTTCTTCCTCTGGGATGCCGGCGACGGTCCCACCGGAGAGGTGATCGGTTTCGCGCGCGAGGAATCCACGACCGATGTGGCCGCCGAACTCACGCAGTTGATCGAAACCCAGCGGGCCTATTCCTCCAACGCCAAGGTCATTCAGACCGTGGACGAGATGTTGCAGGAAACCACCAATATCAAGCGCTGATCCAAGGGGCCGAGTCTGAGCCATGAGCATTTCCAACGCCTTGTCCAACGCCCTGTCCGGTCTGACCGTGACGTCACGCGCAGCCGATGTGGTCGCCTCGAACGTGGCCAACGCGATGACCGATGGCTATGGCGTGCGAGAGGTCGATATCGCGTCCCGCGTCATTGGCGCAGAGGGCGGCGGGGCCAGGGTGACAGGTATCACGCGGCATGAAGACGCCGCCGTGACGGGTGCCCGACGACACGCGGATGCCGATGTCGCCAATCACGGCATCAAGGCCGGGTTTCGGACAAATCTCGAGACCCTGATCGGAACCCCGGACCAGCCCGGCAGCCTGACCGCACGGGCCGCAGCCTTGGAGGCGTCCCTGACATCGGCCGCGTCCAACCCGCAAAGCCAGGCGCATCTGACCGGGGTCGTGGATGCCGCGGTTGCGTTGGCCGGTCAGGTGAACGCGATCTCTGATGGCATCCAGGCCGAACGCCTGCGGGCCGATGCCGGGATCGCCCGCGCGGTCGCCCACGTCAACGGCGCATTGCTGGATCTGGATGCGCTGAATTCCCGTATCCGTCAGGAAAAAGGGGGTGCGCGCGACATCTCTTCGCTTTTGGATGCGCAATCCGTGCTGGTCGACCAGATCGCGCCCTATATCCCGCTTGAAACCCGGCGCGACTCCGTCGGGGCGCTGCAGGTCTATAGCAGTGACGGTCAGGTGCTTCTTGATCGGCGCGCATCGGAATTGTCCTTTTCCCCCGTGTCGGTCATGACCGCTGACCTGTCCGTCGACACCGGAGGCCTGGGCGAGCTCAGCCTTAACGGGCGTCCCGTGATCATGGGGGGCGTTCAACCCTCTCTGACCGGCGGAACATTGTCAGCCTTGTTTGACCTGCGCGACACCGGGGGGCCCGCCGCGCAGGCACAGATCGATGCCGTTGCCCTTGATCTGACCAGCCGGTTTGACGCTGTCGGGCTTGACCCCACGCTGGCCCCCGGCGCGCCCGGTCTGTTCACGGATGCGGGGTCTGCCGCCAGCGCGCTCGACGAAGTCGGGCTGGCCGGGCGCCTGCGCGTGAATTTTGCCGTTCTCCCATCCGAGGGCGGTGCCGTCTGGCGTATCCGCGATGGATTGGGCGCCGCGGTCGAGGGTCCTGTTGGCAATGGGGCGTTTCTGACGGCGCAAATCGATGCCCTGGCCACCAGGCAGCCAACGGCCTCGGGCGGTTTTTCCGCCACTGACCGCAGCTTTGCCGGGCTTGTGTCCGATCATCTTTCGCTGGCTGGTTTTGCCCGCCAAAGCGCCGAAGCCGATCAAGGCCGCGCCGCCGCGCTGCAGACATCCCTTCTGCAACAAGAACTGTCCCGGGGTGTCGATACCGATGCCGAGATGCGGAAGATCTTGCTGATCGAGCAGGCCTATGCCGCCAATGCCCGCGTGGTGAATGCGGTCGAAGACATGCTCGATGACCTCCTGAGGATCGCATGATGAGTTGGACCAGTATCGGTGACAGGGCGCAATATTTCCGCCTCAACAATGATGGCACGCATTTGCAGCGTGAACTGCAGCGCCTGACCAGTGAACTCAGCACCGGCCGTGTGGCCGATATCGGCCGTCGCACCGGCGGTGATTTCGCGGGGCTGGCCGACGTGGATCGGGGCTTGCGCCTGAATGCTGCCTATACAGGATCCATAGCCAGGGCCGGGCTCCAGGCGGAGGCCCGCCAGGCCTCGCTTGAGCGGCTACAGGGCGAAGTGTCTGGATTTGCACCCCAAATCCTGGCGTACAGCACCGGCGGCAGCATGCATGACATCGAGATTGCCCTGGCCGACGCGTCCGATCGGCTGGGTCAGGCGGTCTCGGCGCTGAATACCAGTGTCGGCGGCGTATCTCTTTTTGCGGGTGATGCCTTCGACCAACCTGTCCTGATGTCCGGTGACGAAATGCTTCAAGATCTGCGTCCGCTGGCGGCCGGCATCACGATCGCCGCGGATATGGTCGCCATTGTCGAGGATTGGTTCCTGTCTCCGGGCGGCGGATTCGAAACTGCGGCCTGGCAGGGGGGCGCGGATCAGGCCTCTCCGGCTATCCTGGGCGACGGCCTGCGCGAAGACGCCGGCGTCACGGCGCTGGACCACGCATTGCGCGAGACGCTGGCCGGCCTGGCCCTTGCCGCGCTTGCCGACGAAAATGCCGGCCCCGCCACCGATGCGGAACGTCGTGCCCTGGTGACGGCTGCGGCCATGCGCATGCAATCCGGAGAAGACCGGGTGATCGCGCTCAGGGCCGAGCTGGGCACATCCGAAAGCAGGATCGAACAGGCGCGGGTGTCGGCGGAGGCTGCCCGTGCCAGCCTCGAGATCGAACGCAGCCGGATCCTGGGTGCGGATCCCTACCGCACGGCGAGCGACCTTGATGCTGTCGAGGTGCGTCTTGAAAGTCTCTACATCGTGACCGCCCGCCTTTCCGCCTTGACCTTGACGGAGTATCTCAGATGATCCGCGTCATCGCGCTTGCGACGCTTTGTCTTGCGATCCTGGCCCAGGTGGCCAGCGCGACGCCGGTCCGCATCAAGGATCTTGTGGAATTCGACGGCGTGCGCGGCAACGATCTGATCGGCTACGGCCTGGTCGTGGGGCTGAACGGAACCGGCGATGGGTTGCGCAATGCCCCGTTCACCGAAGAAATCATGGTCAATATCCTCGAGCGTCTGGGCGTGAACGTCACGGGCGAGCAATTCCGGCCTCAAAACGTGGCGGCGGTCATCGTCACCGCGGTCTTGCCGCCTTTTGCGCGGCAGGGAAGCCAGGTGGATCTGACGGTATCGGCAATCGGTGATGCCGACAGCCTGTTGGGCGGCACTTTGGTCATGACGCCCCTGACCGCCGCAGACGGAGAGATCTATGCCGTGGCCCAGGGATCGGTCATCGCGGGCGGCGCGTCCGCCGAAGGGGATGCCGCCAGCGTGGTTCAGGGTGTTCCGACCGCAGGCGTGATCCCGATGGGTGCCCGCGTCGAACGGGAGGTTGATTTCGAATTCGCCGGGCTTCGCGATGTGCGTCTGGCCCTTCGGAGTGCCGATTTCACCACGGCGGCGCGGATCGAACAGGCCATAAATGCCGATTTCGGCCGCCGTGTAGCGGTGATGCTCGATGCGGGTACGGTCTCGCTCGATATCGATGCCACCGGCGCGCCATCGCCGGCCCATGCCCTGACGCGCGTCGAGAATATCCTGGTGGAGCCTGAACGCCGTGCGCGCGTGGTGGTCGACCAGCGTTCGGGTACCATCGTCATGGGCGAGGATGTGCGCATCAGCAGGGTCGCGGTGGCGCAGGGCAACCTGACATTGCGGATCGAAGAACGCGCAGTGGCCGTTCAGCCGAACCCGTTTGCGCAAGGCGAAACGGTCATCTTGCCACGCACCGGCGCAGAGATCGAAGAAGACGCCGCCACCGGGCTGGCCGAGATACCGGCAGGCGCGGATTTATCCGAAGTCGTCGCTGCGCTGAACGCACTTGGCGTGTCCCCTCGCGAGATGATCGATATCCTCAACAGCATCCAGGCGGCAGGGGCGCTTCACGCGGAATTCATCGTTCGCTGAGGATCCGGCACGGCGGCGGAATGCCAATTCGCCGGTTCCATCGGTCTGGTGCGGCAGCGGGTGTCCAGGCCCCGGTGCGATGGTGTCCGTTTGCCAGAGCGCGTTGCGCCCATCCGGCGCGCATGCGCATGGGGGCGGGCACTTTGGCGGGAGTCCCACGTGTTCCGGCGGAGGCGTTGATGGACCACAAGCCGTTGCTTGACCTGCCGCGCCCCCAAAAACCACACGTTTTCCCGTGTGCACCGATGGCCGATCACCGGGTTGCCAGTGTTGCAATCGCCGGAATGAAGGGCATTCCGGGCGGCGCGGCGCATCCTTCGGGTGAACCTGGCCTCGAAGGCATTCGTCCATCTTTGCGTCGCAGCAGTCACTCTATGGAAATCGCGATTCCGACCAAGGCCTCGGACCAGCCGATGCAGTGAGGCCGCTTGCCTGCCACCCGAACACCGGGCCCGATGGCGCAACCCTAGACCGGGTTGCGCAGCCGTTGCATCACCGCGCGGGCCGTTTGGCCGGGCAAGGCCCGCAGGATCGACACCCGCGTCGCCTGGGTTTCGCGGCGCAGGATATGGGCAATCACGGCCGGATGTTCGGCGGACAGGTCATCCTCCGCCGTCAACGCGGGCAACCGTGACAAACGGATCGCTGCACCGGGTTCGTTCGACGCGGCATCTTTGCCCACCACCTCTGGGCTTGCATGAACACCGTTTGCACCGGTGTCTGCCGCGGACGGGCGCAACGGCTCCTCCACCCGGTGGCGCAGGTGCTGGATCAGACGGTTCTTCTGCCACGACAGCCGGTCGTCATCGTCTGCCTTGCTGGTGCCGCGCGGGGCGACCGCGCCGTTTGTGCCCGCCAGCCGCGATGCCATCGCTTCGCCGAATATCGAGGCAATCGCATCCAGCTTGGCCTGGCGGGAAGCGGCGCCTCCGGTGTCGCGATCCCTTGGGGTTCGGGTCATGTCTGCACCTCCTTTGGCGGGTTGGTCCTTGTCAGAAATAGCTGCGCACCAGCGCGCCGGTCACCAAAGTCCATCCGTCGGCCACCACGAAAAAGGCCAGTTTGAACGGCAGGGATACAATGGCGGGCGGCACCATCATCATGCCCATCGACATCAGGATCGCGGCCACGACCAGATCGATGATCAGGAACGGCAAGAAGATCAGGAACCCGATCTGAAAGGCGCGTTCGACCTCGCTCAACATGAAGGCCGGGATCAATATGGATGCATCGGGTTCGGTCACCTCGCCCAGACCCCGCAATTCCCCCAGGCTTTGCAATGTATCCATATCGACCCGGTTCAGCATGAAACCACGAAACGGGCCATAGGCGGCCGCCAGGGCATCCATGGTGGAAAGCCTGCCGTCCAGAAGGGGCATGATTCCGGTCGCGTAGGCCTCCTGAAAGACGGGGGCCATCACGAAATAGGTGAGAAACAGGGCGAGGCTGACGATCAGCATGTTGGGCGGCGATTGCTGCAACCCGATCGCCTGGCGCAGGATGGACAAAACGGTCACCACAAATGGAAAGCAGGTGATCATGATGGCCAGTCCGGGCGCCAGGCTCAGCACGGTGATCAGCGCGATCAATTGCAGGCTGCGGGCCGTCAACGAGGTGTCGCTGCCCAGATCGATGGTCAGTTCCTGCGCCCCGGCAAGACCCGGGAGCAGCAGGAATGCCAAGGCCATTGCCCCCGCGATCCACCGCCTACACGGGATCATGCCCGCCCTCCGCGATCCGGGTGATACGGACGGCCAGTTGCCCGGCACGATCCTTGTCGAGTTCCACCAGTTCGCCTTCTGCGATCAGCTTGTCGCCCACATACAGCGCCACGGCATCCTCGATCCGGCTGTCCAAAGGCAGCACCGTGTCCGGCGTCATATCCATCACGTCGCGCAACAGCGGATGCGCGCGGCCCACGCAGACGCGGATTTCGATCGGGACCGCCTGCAGGGCCGCGGCGCGAAGGCTTGATTGAGGGCTGGGCATCAGGCCACTCCTTGTTCGAATGTTTGAAGGGTGCCACCGGTTTCCGTGCGTACGAAGGCGCGGATGGCTTCGGCCATTCGGTCGGCTGCATCGCTCAGGTCTATGTCACGACGTTCCGCGCCGAACCTGATCGAAACCTGATCGTCCGCGAACGCGGGTTCTGTCTTGAGATCGATTTCCAACCCCTCTCGCATGTCGATAAGCCGTTCCAACCCCGGCAGGGCTGCCGGCGCTGCGATCAACACCGGACGCGGATGGAGACCGTCGGCGGCAATTGCCTCAAGCTCGGCGATCACAGCGGGGGCGACAGCCTCGGCCGCGAGCCGGGGAAGCAACTGTGCAGCGATGTCTTCGAAAAGCGGGGCAAGCGAGGCAAGGACTTCCTGGCGTGCCTCGGCGTATAGCAGGGTCATATCGCGAAGGCTGGCTTCGAGAGCGGCGCCGATCCGGCGGTTGGCTTCGGCTTCTTCGCGGGCGCAATCGTCCCAGCCGTCCTTGTAGCCCCGGTCAAAGGCCGCCAGCTTTTCGTCTTCTGTTTCGGCGGTTGCGGCGGGTGGTCCGCTGTCTGTCGGCCGGGACGGCTCGCCCCGTCCAAGCGCGACCGCAGAACTGAAATCCTCCAGCATCAAGGGTCGGGTCATGGTCGAACCTCCTCGTCTTCTTCCATCCAGCTGCGCAGGATCTCGACGGTTTCTTCCTCGCGTTCCTCGATCAGCCGGCGCAGGCGATCCACCGGATCGGGTGACCCGGTGTCAGCGCCGCCCGCCGGGTAGGGCGGGGCCGATCCCGGCAGGCCCGCGGATGCCGGGGCAGGCACGTCGCCACCCCCATGTGCAAGCGCGTCCGCGCCCTGTTCAGGCCCGGAAAGGGCAAGGCCCGACGCGGGCGGTCGCGCTGTGGCCACCTGTAGGGGTGGTGCGTCATCTGCATCCTCTGCCATGGGCGGCAGGTCATAGGGAGCACGGCGCAAGAGCGGCCGCAGCAGCCCGAAAGCGATGAAAAGCGCGGCTGCCGACAATACAACGGTCTGCAGGACACGCCCCAGATCAAGGCTGATCCGGTCGGCAAAACCCGGCTGGATCGCGCTGCCCAGTACACTCTCGTCGAAGACCATCGAATCGATGGTGACCGCGTCCCCGCGTTCGGCGTCATACCCGATGGCAGACCGCACCAGCGCGTCCAGTGCGGCAATCTCCTCTGCCGGGCGGGGGGTCATGGATCGGGTGCCGTCCGCGTCTGTCCCGGGAACGCCATTGAGCAAGACGGCCACGGTGATGCGGCGGATATCGCCCGGCTCGCGTTCCAGTTCCCGCTGCAACTCGGAAATGTCGAAGGTCGTGCTTTCCCGCGATTCAGCCGCCTGGCTCGAGGATTCTCCCCCGTTGGCGGCATCGCCGTCGGGCAGGTTCGACGCGACGGTCACGCCCGCGCCGGTATCCGCATCGCGCGATGTGTTGTTACGCTCTTCGGTTTCGGTGGCGATGACCACCCGGCTTTCCGGGTCGATCCTGCGTTCGACAATCGTCTCGCGCGTGGTGTTGAGGTCTACATTCACCTGCACCACGGCGTTGCCCGGCCCGACGCGCGCCGCCAAGAGACGTTCCACGTTGCGGCGCAGTTCTTCCGCCCGCGAGGCCGCGTTGGCCGTGGATGACATGGCGTCGACCGCGCCCAGGACCTGCCCGCTATCCGCATCCAGAACGGTCACGTTCTCGGGCAAGAGCCCGGGAACCGACGACGCCACCAGGAAACGCAACGCCTGCGCATGGCCGGGCGCAAGCCCGCCTGCCGCAGGATGCAACGCGACCGAGGCGGTGACCTGCTGTGCCGGTTGGAATGGATCAGAGCCGGGGTTTGCAAGATGGACGCGCGCCCCCCGGATACGCGGACTGGAGGCGATGGTGCGGGCCAGTTCGCCTTCCTTCGCGCGCCAATAGGCGGCGTCGAACATCTGCGACGTGGTGCCGAAACCGGACAGCGAATCCAGCAATTCGTACCCCGCCGCACCGTTGGCCGGTAACCCTTCGCCTGCCAGGCTCATCCGCAGGGCATCGCGGTGTTGCACATCGACAAGGATACCGTCGCCCTGCACCCGGTATGCGATACCGCGTGCTTCGATGGCGGTCACGACCTCGCCGGCCGCGGCCGGGTCGAGGCCGGCGTACAAAAGGGCGTAACTGGGTGCCGTGGCCACCCGCGTCAGCACCACGAGGATCAGCAAGAGGGCCGCCACCCCGCCGACCAGAAAACCGCGGCGACGGCCATCCAATCCATTCCAAAGTCCGGTCAGCGCGTTCACCACGACCCTCATCTTGTTGCCATTCTGGCTGTGTCGAATTCGGTGATAGGGGGGCGCCGATTAAGATTCGGTTAGTGCTGTGGCGCTAAAACGGGGCGAGAACATAAGGAGATCAGGCGCCCCCATGGCTGATGACGAATCCCCGGAAAACGCAACCCGACAGAAAAAGGGGCTGCTGGTGCCCCTGGTGTTGGGTCTTGCGCTTGCCTGTGCCGGTGGCGCGGGTGGCTACTGGGCCGTCACAACGGGGCCGCTGGCGTCCCAGGTGGCGCCGTCCCCCTCGGACGGCGACGATCCGCCCGAACTGGCGTCGGACCCCGTCCTGGCCAGTTTCGTGCCGCTCGAGACGGTCGTGATCTCCTTGGGTCCCGAGGAAACGGCCCGACATCTGATCTTCACAGCCGAGCTTGAGGTTGATCCCGACCACGAGGCCGAGGTGACGCGCCTCAGTCCGCGGGTTCTGGATGTTCTCAACAGCTATCTTCGCGTCATCAGCATCGCGGAGTTGAGCGATCCGGCAAGTCTCGGGCGGCTGCGGGCGCAGATGCTGCGCCGGATCCAGGTGGTGACCGGCGCAGGGCGCGTGCGTGACCTTCTCGTAACGCAATTCGTGGTGAACTGAATGCCAGAAATCGTGAGCTACGCGGCTGATATAATGATGATTTTCGCATCTTTGGGGGCGGCCTGCTATTGCCTTGTCCTGTCGCGTCGCCTGTCGCGACTGACAAGTTTCGACAAGGGGATCGGAGGGGCGATTGCCGTCCTTTCAGCTCAGGTCGACGACATGAAGATCGCGCTGTCCGAGGCCAAGGCCGGCTCCGAGGGGGCGGGCGGTCACTTGCAGGATCTGGTCCGTCAGGCCCGGGACATCTCGGGTGAACTGGAACTGATGATCGCCTCGTGCCACGATTTTGCCGAGGAAGCGCTGGTTGTGCAGGGTCAAGCTCCTGTCGCTTCCCCGCTTCCGGCGGGTGACGTTCCGCCCCCCGCCGGACCAAGGGACCACCCGGTGATTGCCGCTGACACAGACGCGGCCGGCGGCTCCGATCACGGGGCAGACGACACTGCCGGGCAAGATGCCCCTGTCCTTGTGTTCGGCACCCGTAGATCAGCCGCCGCGAATCCCGCTTTCCAGCGTCATGACCAGGTACAGGTCTGATCCATGATCCAGCGCCCCACAGCACATCCGGCGCCACGCAGGCGATGGCGGCAGCGCTACCTGCTGACGGGACTCGGGTTCCTCTTTGCGGTCTCGGCAGTTTTGCGTCTTGGGTCCCTTGATCTGGCAATCGCGCAGGCGGACCAGACGACTGCGCCCGGTCAGGAGGGGTACGTGACCCAGGCGTCGGCACCACAGGCGGCGCTGCCCGGTGGCCTGACCATGTCGCTTCAGGCTGCATTGGTCGAGGTCGAAGATCTCCGCCTTGCCCTTGTGGCGCGCGAGGCGGCACTTGCCGATCGTGAGCGGGCCGTCGCCACGGCGCAGGCCCTGATCGAGGAACGACTGGTCGAGCTGGAGGAGGCCGAAGCGCGGCTTTCCGCGCTGATCAGCATGTCCGACAGTGCCGCGGAAACGGACCTGGACCGTCTGACCAGCGTCTACGAGACGATGCCGCCCGAACAGGCAGCCGCCCTGTTCGAGCAGATGGACGCGCGCTTTGCCGCCGGATTCCTGTCGCGCATGAATGCCGCGGCCAGCGCCCGCCTCATGGCGGAGCTGGCGCCCGAAACGGCCTATGCCGTTTCCGTCGTGATCGCGACCCGCAACACCGCGGCGCCAACCCTTGGATCCGGGCAGCAGGATGATCGCCCCGATACCGAAAATTAAACCTTTCCAGACAACCTGTCCCCGCACAGCAGGAGAAACGTGTCATGATCGGAGTGATGGGCATCGTGGTCGTGTTCGCCATGGTCTTTGGCGGCTACCTGTCGGCTGGCGGGAAAATGGGGATCATCCTCAAGGCCCTTCCCTACGAGATGATGATGATCATGGGGGCTGCGACCGGGGCCTTCCTGATCGCCAATGACAAGCTGGGGATCAAGCACACGATCTCCGACATCAAAAAGGTGTTCAAAGGCCCCAAGTGGGCAGCTGCGGATTACCGCGACCTGTTGTGCCTTCTTTTCGAACTCATCCGGTTGGCGCGCCAAAGCATGGTGGCCGTCGAAACGCATATCGAAGATCCCCAAGGCTCCGAGGTTTTCGCGCGATACCCCAGGATCCTGGCCGATCACGACGCGGTCGAACTGATCTGCGATACCATGCGTTCAGCCGCGATGAACTACGATGACCCGGTTCAGGTCGAAGAGGTGCTGGACAAGCGTCTCGAGAGCCGTTTGCACCACGCGCTGCATTCCTCCCACGCGCTGCAGAACATCGCTGACGCGCTTCCGGCGCTGGGCATCGTGGCGGCGGTGCTGGGCGTCATCAAGACCATGGCATCCATCGATCAGCCGCCCGAGATCCTGGGTGGGCTGATCGGTGGCGCCCTGGTCGGAACGTTTCTGGGTGTCTTTCTCTCCTACGGCTTTGTCGGCCCGTTTTCGGTGCGGGTGAAATCCGCAGTGGAAGAAGACCATCAGTTCTACCTGCTCGTCCGCGAGGTTCTGGTCGCCAACCTGCACAACCACGCGACGAATATCTGTATCGAGGTCGGGCGCCAGAACACGCCCCACCATCTGCGCCCGGGTTTTGCCGATCTGGAGGATGCCTTGCGCGGCTTGAAGGCCCCCGCCGCCGCATGACCAGAATGGACCTTTCATATGTCGCGCGATGCGGCCTCTGGGCGCTTGTGGTCTGGCTTGCCGGCGGCGTGGCGGCATCGGCGCAGACGATTGACGTCATGTCCGGCGAACATTCCGACTTCACGCGCCTTGTGCTTGATATCGGCGAAGATCGGGATTGGGCCCTGGCCGAGGCTGACGGAATGCTGCGGTTGAGCCTGTCGCCCCAGGTCGACGGGTTCGCGATTGGCCAGGTGTTCAACGTGATCCCGCGCACGCGCCTGGCAGACATGCGTGCGACCGGGACCCTCGACTTGAGCCTGGCCTGCGATTGCCCGGTCTCGGCAAACCGATACCAGGGGCGCTACCTCATCGTCGATATCGGCGATCCGGTCGACCCGCCCTCAGGCGACGGCGATTCCACCGATGATGCGGTCGCACAGGCCGAAGCCGCCCGGCGTTTGGCGGCGGCCGAAACCCTGCCCGATCTGACCACGCTGCTGACTGACCCCTCCGATACCGCGCCCGCGTCGCGGCCCGACACACCGTCGCCAGACTCGGGTTTGCCCGACGCGGCGTCCGTCAGCCTTGAACAGGCCTCGCAAATCATGGCTGAACAACTGGCGCGCGCGGCGGCGTCCGGACTTCTTCAACCGCAGCTTGATCGCCCGGTACCTTATGCCGCCCGCGTCAATCCCGGCCGTTCGCCGGCCCCGAGGCCGCAGGAACAGCAGGTGGCGATGGCCGTGGGCGCATCGCCCGAGCCCGATGAAAACGACGATGCCACGCCGCACCCCGAACCCCCGTCCGGCATTCCCATCCGCGCGGAAACGGCTGTGGATGCGGCTCTGCATCACGCCATCGGGGCCGGGCGGCAGGAAACCCGCCTGGTCTGCACCGGGCGCGAGATGGCCATGGTTGACTGGTCCGCCGGGGCGGGCGTGGACCAGGGCCTGGGGCTCTTGCGCCAGGGCCTCTACGATGAACGCGACCAACTGCAGCCCGACGGCGTCCTGGCATTGGCGCGGCACTACCTGTATTTCGGCTTCGGGGCGGAGGCCGCTTTCTGGCTGACCCGGCTTGAACAGCCGCCCGAGGATTTGCTGGTCGTCGCCGCACTCGTGGATGGTGTTCCCGGCCCGCATTTCCCCCCCGTGACCGATCCCGTGATCTGCAGCGACGAAGAATTCCTGTGGCGGTACCTGGACGGGGCCTTAGCCGATACCCTGACCGGGGATCAAGCCAATCGCTTGCAGCGCGCAACAGCGGCCCTGCCGCGCGTTCTCAGGGATCAGGTGGCGCCGCGAACCGCCAGGCAGCTGCACCGCGATGGCCATGCACATGCGGCGCGAAACCTGCGCGACATGCTGGTGCGGGGGGGGCGGCTCCCGGCGGCGGCGCGTCTCCAGCTGGATCTCGACCTTGGCATCCCGCAAGATGGCGGCGCCGTGGCCACGCGTCTGGCCCTGGCCCAGGCGATCCGCGATGACGGCGCGGATCCCGTGGCCGCCATGTCGTATGCCATGGCCTTCGACCGTGACACCGGATCTGCCATCACGCAAACCCGTCTGATCGCGGCAGAGGCCTTGTTGCGGGAAAACGGGATGGGCCCGTCCACGGTCGCACTTTGGCACGAGGTTGTCCTGGCGCAGGCGTCGCGTGGTCAGATCGACCGCGTCCTGGAATTGCTGGCGGCGCCCGGAATGCCACAAGATGCCGTGGGCGACACGTTGACCGCCCTGTTTGCCGACCGACTGTCCGCCGATGATACCGCCGCGCTTTTCATTCTTGCGCGGGTGCATGGGCCCGCCTGGCTGGCCGAAGGTTCGGTCGCCGGTCGCGCCCGCGTCGGCAGCATCGCGCATCTGCGTGACGCTGGGCTGAGCGAGGCCGCCGATATGCTGCGCGGCACGCAGCGGATGCTGATCCTGCCGGCCCGCCCCGCTGTGGAACCTGCCGCCGGAGCTGATCTCGAAGCTGCGTGGCAAACTGCGGATTGGCCCGCGCTTGAGGCGCAGGCCGATGGGCCGCACGGACAACTGGCGGCACGTATGCGCCTGCACTCCGACGCGGCCACAACGCCGGTCGCCCCCCGCGGCGACCTTGGCGATCTGGCCGCACGCGTAGAAGACAGCCGAACCTTGCGGGCGGAAATCTCCGCTTTGCTGTCCAGCCCCAGCCCCCGACTGCGCGGGGTGTCGCCATGACCCGGCATCGCCCGCAATGCCACCCCGCCTGCGCCGTGGTGGTGGCGATCGCCATGGTGCTGGTGGCCCCGGCCGCACGGGCGCAGGCGCATCTGTGCGACGCGGCGGCAGCGGATGCATCGCGGACCACCGGGGTGCCGCTGGATGTGTTGCGCGCCGTTGCGCGGGTCGAGACCGGACGCAGCCGGCATGGCATCATCGAGCCGTGGCCCTGGGCCCTCAACATCTCGGGTGAGGGCGTCTGGCATGAAACGGCGGACGCCGCGCTGCGGCAGGCCCAACAGGTCATCGCCAGCGGGCGGCGCAATGTCGATATCGGCTGCTTCCAGCTCAATTACCGCTGGCACGGGGGCGAATTTGCCGATCTGGGCCAGATGATGGACCCTTCGGAGAATGCCCGGTACGCGGCGGATTTCCTGAGACGTCTGTTCCTGGAACTGGGCGACTGGACACGTGCCGTCGGAGCCTATCATTCCCGCACGCCTGAATACGCGCAACGGTACCTGGGCCGCTACATGAGGTTGCTTGCGGAGCTGCCTGGCTCTGCGACCCAAACGCCCGTCCTGTCGGCGGATACCCCCCGGTCTGCGGGCCCCTATGCCCTGTCGCGCGCGGCGCGTCCTTCGATCCTTGGTCCCGCCGGTCCGGGTTTGCGCCGGGGCCATGCGGCAACGCCGTTCGTGGCGGCACGGGCCCGGCCTTTGTGGGAGCGTCCCTGAATGCCGAACCCTCGCACCCTGTTTCAACCCACGATCCTGTTCGCGCTGGCGCTGATGGCGATCATCGTGATGATGATCCTGCCGGTCCCGTCCTATATCGTCGATATCGGGCTGGCGGCGTCCTTCGGGCTGGCGATCCTGATCTTCACGGTCACGCTGTTCATCGAGCGCCCGCTGGATTTCTCGGCCTTTCCGACGATCTTGCTGGCGTCGTTGATGCTGCGATTGTCGCTCAACGTGTCCTCCACGAAACTGATCATCGGGCAGGGCCATACCGGCACGTCGGCGGCGGGCGGCGTGATCGAAGGCTTCGCCATGTTCGTGATCGGCGGATCGGTCGTGATGGGGCTGGTGATTTTCTGCGTTCTGCTGATCGTCAACTTCATCGTCATCAACAAGGGTGCGGCCCGCATGGCCGAGGTCGGCGCGCGGTTCGCGCTTGACGGGATGCCGGGCAAGCAGCTGGCCATCGACAGCGACATGGCGGCCGGCGCGATCGACCACGCCGAAGCCAAATCAAGGCGCGAGCGGGAGCAGGCGGAAACCACCTTTTTCGGCTCGCTCGACGGGGCGTCCAAATTCGTCAAGGGTGACGCGATCGCCGGGCTGTTGATCACGCTCTTGAACCTCGTGGTCGGGTTGATGATCGGCACGCTCATGCATGACATGCCGATCGGTCAGGCATTCGAAACCTATTCGATCCTGACCATCGGTGACGGACTGGTCAGCCAGATACCGGCAGTCATCATTGCCATCGCGTCGGCCTTGCTGTTGGCGCGGGGCGGGGCAACGGGCGCAACCGACAGCGCGTTGACGGCCCAACTGGGCAAGCATCCCGCGGCGCTGGCCACGGTTGCGGTCCTGATGACCGTGTTCGCCCTGATGCCCGGTCTGCCCTTCGTTCCGTTCCTGATCGGCGCGTTGGCTTTGGGTGGTGCGGCCTACTGGCGGTTCCAGACCCTGGACAACGAGGCACGCGCGGCGGCCAGCCCCGATGCCCTGGCCGAAAAGCCCAAGGATCTGATTGGCGATCTGCTGGACGTCGATGATATCCACGTGGAATTCGCCCCTGATCTGGTCGCGCTGGCTCTTGACCCGACCACCGGCCTCGATGCCCGGATCAAGAACATGCGCGAACACATCGCGCGAGGGTTCGGATTGATCCTGCCCGAGATGCGGCTGACCGATCGGTCCGATCTTCCGTCAGGGACCTACGCGATCCGCATCCTCGGGGTCGAACACGCCCGCGCCACGCTGCAACCTGGCCGCTATCTTGCGCTCAGCGGCGATAGTCCCGCCCTGTTGCCCCCCGGCGACGACGTGGAAGAGCCCGTCTATGGCGCCCCCGCCCGGTGGATCGGCCCTGACACCCGCGAAGATGCGGCTTTGTCGGGGCTTACGGTGGTCGCCCCGTCCGAGGTTCTGGCGACCCACCTGCTGGAGATTCTGAAGCGCAATCTGGCGCGGCTTCTGACCCTCAAGACCCTGCAGCGTCAGATGGATGCCTTCGTGACCCTGTCCGACGGAACCCGGTCCGAGGAAAATCGCCGCCTGCTGGACGAACTGGTGCCCGAAAAGGTGCCTCTCGACCTGTTGCATGCGGTGCTGCGACTTCTTCTAGAAGAGCAGGTCTCGATCCGGAACCTGCCGCTCGTGCTTGAGGCGATCGCGGAGATGCGCAACACCAAAGCCCCGCCCGAAGTCATCTGCGAACATGTGCGCCAGCGGCTCGGATTCCAGCTGATCGCCGAGCTCAAGCGTGCGGACGGATCGCTGCCCCTGATCCAGCTGTCCAGCGATTGGGAAGATCTTTTCCTGCGCTATCAGATCGGGTCGGACGGGGGCGTGCCCGATGTCGCCCTGCCCCCCGAAGACTTCAACGCGCTGGCCCGCAGTGTCGGCGAAAGGGTGACCAGTGCGGCGGAAAAGGGGACCTTTCCGGGGATCGTCACCACGGCCCTGCGTCGGAGATTTCTCCGCACCGTTCTGATCGCGCGCGGCATAACGAACCCGGTGCTGTCCTTCGAGGAAATCGGGTTGCATGCAAAGCCATCGCTTGTCGGGCTGGCAAAGCCATGACCGATATCCTGGCAGAGTTGTTGTCCCTGTCACAAACCTGGCTGGCGGCAGGTATCGCGGTTTTCCTGCGCGTCGGAGCCTGTTTCGTGGTCTTGCCGGGCTTGGGGGAAAGGATGATCCCCGTGCGCGTGCGGCTGGGTGCGGCGCTGGCATTCACGGCGATTGTGACGCCGGCCGTTCTGCCGCTTATGCCCGATGGTGGCGCAACCTTGCCTCCGATGCGGTTTTTCATGACCGAGGCGATCGCGGGTCTGATCATGGGGCTGGCCCTGCGACTGACCGTTCATGCGTTGCAGATCGCGGGCAGCATCGCGGCCCAGTCCACCTCGCTGTCGATGATCATGGGCGGTGCCTCGCCCGACCCACAGCCTGCGATGGCGGCGCTGTTGGTGTTGGCCGGGGTCACGTTGGCCGTCATGGCGGGGCTACATGTCCACCTGGCCTACGCCGTCTTGCAATCCTATGACGTCTTGCCGCTTGGTCGCCTGCCCGACCCGGGGGATCTGGGCGGGTGGGGCATTGACCAAGTTGCCGCCAGCTTCCGCCTGGCGCTGTCGCTATCGGCCCCGTTCTTGCTTGCGTCGCTTTTGTACAACGTGGCGCTCGGCGTCATCAACAAGGCCATGCCACAGTTGATGGTCGCCTTCGTGGGCGCACCGGCGATCACATGGGGTGGCCTGTTCCTGCTGCTGGTCACAACGCCCTTTCTGCTGCCTGCCTGGTTCGCGGTGTTCGAGGCCGTGCTGGCAGACCCCTTTGGTGCGCGCTGATGCAAGACGAGCAATCGCCGGCGGACAAACCCTATGACCCGACCCCCCGCAAGCTGGACGAGGCCCGAAAAAAAGGGGAAATCGTTCGATCCGCAGATCTGAACACGGCCGTGACATATGGTGGATTCTTGCTGGCAGCCATGTTGGTGGCCCCTTGGGCCACTCAAAGATTGGGTATCTTGCTGCAGGTCTTGCTGGGTCAGGCCGATCACATTGCACCCCGCATCCTTGCCCCCGGCGGCAGCGCCTTGTCGGGCGGGCTGATAGTGCCGCCGATGCTGGTCCTGGTGGTGGCCACCGCGATACCCGCGGCCCTGCTGCTGGCGGTGCTGTTCGCCCAGCGCGCGATCGTCTTCAGCCCGTCGAAACTGATGCCCAAGGTCAACCGGGTTTCGCCGATATCGAACCTTCAGCAGAAATTCGGCGTGCATGGGCTGTTCCAGTTCGCGAAATCCGCGGTGAAGCTGGCGGTCATCTCGGTTCTGCTGGGCATCTATCTCGTGGGCCGGGCAGACATGATCCTCACGTCGCTTTATGCGGATGCCGGGCAGATCCTGACGGTCCTGGGGCAGCTGACCTTTGAATTCATGGCCGTGGTCGCGGTCTTGGCGGCCGCCATCGGGGCAATCGACTGGATGTGGGAATTCGCCCAACATCAGCAAAAGAACCGGATGAGCCGGCAGGAGCTGATGGATGAAACCAAAAGCTCCGAAGGCGATCCGCAGATGAAGCATCAGCGCCGCCAACGCGCCTATTCGATAGCAATGAACCAGATGCTGGCCGATGTGCCCAAGGCCGCGGTGGTCATCGTGAACCCCACCCATTACGCCGTGGCCCTGCGGTGGGATCGAAAAGACCGTGCTGTCCCGGTTTGCGTGGCCAAGGGTGTGGACGAGGTCGCCCGCCGCATTCGCGAGGTGGCATCCGAGGCCGCGGTGCCCATCTTCAGCGACCCCGCCACGGCCCGCAGCCTGCACGCCACCGTCGATATCGGCGCAGATATCCGGCGCGATCATTTTCACGCGGTGGCGGCGGCGATCCGGTTTGCTGACGTGATGCGCCAGAAAGCGGGATCAGCCAAGGTCATCGGGCCATGAGTGGATCCAACGCCAGGCTGGCGGATCTGGTTCGCATCGCATCGCTTCTGTCGGACCAGGCCTTGGGACCCGTGGCCGGTGCAACGGCCCTGCTTCGGGACAGCCAGGCGCGGGTCGATGACATCACATTGCATCGCGCCCGACTGGCCGCATCGACCGATGATCCGGTGCAAGCCGCCCTGATGGCGCGGCAGGCAGAACGGTTGCGGCGGTTGCAGATGTCGGCCCTGTCCGACCTGGCAAACGCACGGGCCGGCGTCGAGATTGCCAAGGCCAATGCTAGGCCAGCCTTTGGACGGCACCAGGTCCTGGCAGCGCTTTTGGCTGCGTCCGGGGCCAAGACATAGCGGTGGCGAAAACCCTGTCGCGAAGCTGGATGCGGGTTGCGGCGTTCAGGTATCCTGCCGCGTGATGTCCACGATCAGGATACCGTGCACGATATCTCCGAGCACACGATGAGAGGCTTCGCTCAAGGCTTCGCGCAACGGGGCCATGGCCAGCGACTCGGTGAAGCTGCCGTCGAAGCCACCGGAATTTGCATGGGCGAACATGACCTGCAAAAAGGCATCGCGCAGGCGGGGTTCATGGACAAAGACGACATCCTCCTGGCCGGCATCCACCTCGAGCGTCAGGGACATCACGACCAGTGATCGAACCGCACCCTGGCGGACGATGGGCACCACGAATTGGTTGTTGAGGCGCACATACTCGGTGGTGCCACTGGCGGGGCTGAAACCGGGCTGATCACCCTCGTCCACGCCTTGTGTGTCAGGCGCCGTATCAGCGATGCCGGAATCGGGGCCGGCAACCGGGTCGCCGCCGGTCGTGGAGGCCAGGCTGCCGGTATTGCCAAGCATCAATCCGGCCGCGACGCCACCGCCGATGCCGACCAGAAAAAGACCCAGGGGAAGAAGGATGCGACGCATCGTGAACCTTTCTCAGAACGGCAAGATGATGTCAGAGATCTGCTGACCATAGCGTGGCTGCTGCACATCGCTGATCTGCCCGCGTCCGCCGTAGGAAATGCGGGCGCTGGCGATCCGGTCATAGGTGACCTCGTTCTGCCGGGACACGTCCTCGGGCCGGACATAGCCGGTGACCAGCAATTCCCGGATCTCGAAGTTCACACGCACCTCCTGCGTGCCTTCGATCCGCAGGGCGCCATTTTCCAGAACTTCGGTGACCGTGGCGGCAATGCGCAGGGTCAGCTCTTCGTTGCGCCTCACCGACCCCGACCCCTGGGACGCGCTGGACGAATTGGTGCCCACCGCATTGGCCATGCTGGCGCCGTCCGGCAAGCGACGGTCAATCTGCTGAGGGATGCCAAGGAAATCGGGCAGCGACATCTGTTCCGATCCGCTGCGCCCCCGTTCCGTCGCGTTGTTGATCGAAGCGCTGTCATCGATCTCGATCACCACGGTCATGATGTCGCCGCGCTGGCTGGCGCGACGATCCCCCAACAAAGACGCCCGCCCCGACGTCCACAAAGACGCGCGTTGATGCCGCGCCGTGACCTGTCGCGCCTGGGGAAACGCGGTGGAATTCATCGCGAAAACCTCGTTCCCGTTGGCGGCGGAATTGAAGCCGGGCACCTGGCCCACGTCGGACAGGCGCGCGCAGCCCGACGCAAGGGCCAAAGCGGATAACGCGGCAAAGGCGACAAGACGCGCGTGGCGGCAACCAGGGGCTCGGGTCATGGGGTGGGTCCTACGATAACAAGGCCGGGCGCTGCGGCGACGGCGGTCACGGTGTTGCGCGATGACAGGTTCAGAACGCGCACCGGTTCACCGGCGGCGGCGCGGTCCATCGCCCGACCCTCGGTCATTACCAACAGGCCGCCATGGTCGTAGCGGATGGTCACGATCTCGTTGCGGTCGACGATGGCCGGTGGCTGCAGGTCGCCGGTCCGGATGGGGCGCCCGGGGTAAAGGTTGACCCGCGCTTCCATCCCGATCACATCGGCCAGGCTGCCGATGGCGCCGGGCGTGTCCCCTTCGACAACAGCCACATCGGCCGGTCCGATCAGCGTTTGCCCCCGGATCGTTCCGGCCGCGACGACGGTGTCCGCGCGCGAGGGCCCGATGGCCGCCATCGCCACCAGACCGATACCGATCAACGAAAATGCCAGCCGTTGCATCAGCGGATCTGCGTGGTTGCGCCAAGCATCTGGTCGGCGGCTGTGATGACCTTGGCGTTCAGTTCATACCCGCGCTGCGCCTCGATCAGTTCGGTAAGCTCGCGCACGGAATCCACCGAGCTTTCCTCAAGATATCCCTGCCGAAACCGACCAAGCCCTTCTTCGCCCGGGTTTGCCTGCTGCGGCGTTCCCGAGGCGGCCGATTCCAGGAACAGGTTCGATCCCATCGCCTCAAGCCCGTGCTCGTTGGAAAACCCGACAAGGCCGATCTGGCCCAAAAGCTCCGCATCGACGCTGTCGCTGAAATAGGCGTAAACCTCACCGTCGGCCGTGATCGAGATCTGGCGCGCGTCGTCGGGAATCGTGATCCCGGGGGCGACCTCGTACCCGTCTGCCGTCACGATCAGCCCGTCACCCGACCGTTGCAGCGCGCCGTCGCGGGTATAGGCCGATATCCCGGACGGCAGGTTCACTTCCAGCCATCCGCGCCCTTCGATGGCCAGATCCAGGACACCGCCCGATTCAGACAGCGCGCCCTGGGCCATGTTGACCGACACCGATGCCGGCCGGACGCCCAGGCCAAGCTGCACGCCGGTGGGAACCACCGTGCCATCCGACGCGTTGATCGACCCCGCGCGGGTCACCTGCTGGTAATGCAGGTCGGAAAAATCGGCGCGGCGGGCGTTGTACCCGGTGGTGTTCATGTTGGCGAGGTTGTTGGAGATGACCTCGACCCGCATTTGTTGCGCGCTCATGCCGGTGGCGGCGATGTTCAGGGCTCTCATTCGTGGGTCTCCTTACTGGCGGGCGCCTGCGGTGCGCAGGAAATCGCGCACTCTTTGATCTTCGGCGTCGAGGAAGCTTTGTCCCAGTTCATACGATCTCTGGACCTCGATCATCCGGGCCACTTGCACGACCGGGTCGACATTCGACGCCTCGACCGCGCCTTGCACGATGACGCCATCCAGCACGGGTTCCACGCCGCTTGTGGCCGCGAACAAAACACCGGATCGGCGCGTCAGTTCTGTTGGGTCTGTAGGTTGCCAAGGGCCGATCTGGGTCAGCGGCTGACCGTCGACGCCAAGCGTGCCATCGCGTGCCACCGTGACGGACCGCGCATCGGGCGGCACGAACACCGGCGCCCCCCCACCATCAAGCAAGAAATGCCCTTCCGGTGTCACCAGTTCGCCCGCATCATTGCGCACAAAGTTGCCCGCGCGGGTCAGGGCCTGGCCATCGGGCGTCTGGACCAGGAAAAACCCGTCGCCCTCGATCGCCAGGTGAAACGGCGATCCGGTCTGTTCCAGCGCGCCCTGTTGCGCAGAGATGACATGCCCGGTGGCGGTCGCCATGGACAAGCCTTCGCGCTGACCATCGAGCGCGCGGACATGTTCGGCAAAGATCAGACCCTGCGCGCGAAACCCGGTGGTGGAGATATTGGCGATATTGTTGGCCACGACATCCATCTCGCGCAGCAACCCGATTTGCCGGGTCAAGGTCGTGTAGCTGGCATTTTCCATTCCGCGGGCCCCTTACATTCCGGCGATGATCGGGATCAGCGTGGTGCTGAAATAGCCCGACAAGGTGGTGGTCATGAAGCTCATCGAGACCCAGAAAACCGCAACGATCGCGGCCAGTTTCGGCACGAAGGTCAGTGTCATTTCCTGGATCGAGGTAAGGGCCTGAAACAGGCCCACCACCACGCCGCTGATCAGGGCCGCGCCAAGGATCGGCGTCGAGATCAGCACGGAAACCCAAAGCCCGTGTCGAAGGGTGTCGAAAAAGATCATCTCATCCATCAGACCGGCATCCTCAGGATTTCCTGGTAGGCCTCGACGACCCTGTCGCGGACGGTCACGGCCGTTTCGACCGCAAGTTCGGTTTGCGCCAGCGCCGTGACCAACGCGTGAGGATCGGCGCCGGTCGTCATTGCGGCGATGGACTGCGCCTCGCCCTCGGCAAGGGTGGCGCCAAAGCGTTCGACGGCATTGGCAAAGATCTGCCCGGCCTGCATCTGCCCCGATGACGGATCGGCAAGCATCTGCCCCTGTGGGCGCAGCCCGGTCTGGCCATAGGCCGCGATGGCGAGAGAATTACGGATATCCATGTCGCGGGTTCCTCTTTAGCGGCGCAACAGATCGTTGAGGGATGAAGACATTTGCCGGATCTGGTCGAAGACGCGCAGATTTGCCTCGTAACTGCGTTGCGCTTCGCGGGCGTCGGACAGTTCCACGACCATGTCGACATTCGATCCCGGATAATGCCCGGTTTCGTCGGCCATCGGGTGGCCGGGGTCATAGATGCGTGGCAGCTCGCGCCGATCCAGGCGCACTTCGCCGGTTTGCACCATGCCCTGCGCCTGGTCGAACCCGCGCATCGGCTCGAAACTGACGACCTTGCGGCGATAACCGGGCGTGTCGGCATTGGCGATGTTTTCCGACACGTGGGTGATGCGTTCTGCCTGGCTGCGCATCCCGCTGGCGGCCACGGACAAGGCAGAGCTGAAATCGGTCATCTCATTCTCCTACAAGATTTATCGGCCGAGGCTGGTGCGCAGGATGTTCATGGCCGAGCCATAGACCTGCAGGGCGCGTGAATGGGCGCGCTGCGCCTCGATCCCGCGCAGCATTTCGATTTCCAGGGATACGCTGTTTCCATTGGGCGATTCCGGGCCGCCCGCATCGACAGTCCGGATCGGCAGCCTGCCGTCCGCGGGGCCATTGCCCCCCTGCAGGGCGCGGTATGTCTCGGCAAAATCGTTGACGTCACGGGCCCGGTAGCCGGGGGTATCTGCATTCGCGATGTTCTGGGCGACCACGGCCTGCCGTGCCGCGGCATGGCGGGCACGTGTGCTGGCGAGGTCAAATATCTCGAGCCTATCGAACATCGGGGCTTCTCCCACATCGGCTTTGACGGATGCTTAACGGTGATTCCTTTAGAAACCGTAAGTGAGCCGTCACGCCGTGATGTGTCCGTTCCCCGCCCGGAAGGAGCCGCCCCATGACCGATACATTTCTCGATCCGCTGCGCGCCCAATTGCGTGCGATCCCGCGCGCGCGCCACGTGGGGCAGATCACGGCGCTGGGCCGCGATCATGTGCGCGTGGCAGGGCTTGACCGGATCGCGGCGCTTGGGGATCGCGTGCGGATCGGTCCGGATTTGCGGGGCGAGATCCTGAAGCTTGATGACACCGGCTGCACCGTCATGCCCGAGGGGGCAACCGACGGGGTGCGCCTTGGTCTGCCGGTCATGCATCTGGGGCCGGCCGGTATTTCCCCGGATCACAGCTGGCTGGGCCGGGTTGTCGACCCGGACGGGCAGCCCATGGACGGCAAGTCCCTTTTCCCCGGATCGCGGTCCTACCCGTTGCGGGCCGCGCCTCCGTCCCCGGCGGAACGGCGCGCACTGGGGCCACGGTTGCAAACGGGGTTCGCGGTGTTCGACACGCTCTTGCCGATCGTGCGCGGGCAACGCGTCGGCCTGTTCTCTGGCTCGGGTGTGGGCAAATCCAGCCTGATTGGCGCCATGGCAAAGGCCATGTCCGCCGACGTGGTTGTGATTGGCCTGATCGGTGAACGCGGGCGGGAATTGCGGGATTTCGTCGCCGACACCCTTGGGCCCGAGGGTTTGGCGCGGTCGGTTGTCGTCGCGGCGACGTCCGACCGGCCGGCGCTGACACGGGCGCGGGCGGCCTGGTCGATGATGGCGGTTGCCGAATACTTCCGCGACCAGGGTTTGCAGGTGCTGTTGCTGGCCGATTCCATCACCCGCTTTGCCGAAGCCCAAAGGGACGTTGCCGCGGCGGCCGGGGAACCGTGCGGGCCGTCCGGGTTTCCGGCGTCGATGGCGCAGATGGTGATGGGTCTGGTCGAACGGGCCGGCCCGGGCGCGCAGGGGCAGGGTGACATTACCGCTGTCTTGTCGGTCCTGGTCGCCGGATCCGATATGGAAGGTCCTGTCGCTGATGTGATGCGCGGCGTCCTGGATGGCCATGTCGTGCTGGCACGCGCAATCGCGGAACGCGGGCGATACCCGGCGATCGACCTGCTGCGGTCGGTGTCGCGTGCCTTGCCGCGCGCGGCCAGCGCGGATGAGGTTACGCTGATCGCCCGTGCCAGGCAGCTGTTGGGCGCTTATGAACGTGCCGAGTTGATGGTTCAGGCGGGTCTCTATTCACCGGGCAATGATCCGGTGACCGACGCCGCCATTGCCGCCTGGCCAGGGCTGGATGCCTTTGTCGCATCGGCGGCCAGTGGCAGCATCGAAGACAGTTTTACCGCGCTGCGCGGAATACTTGAGACGACGGATCCGGTGCTGAAACAGGCCCGGCGTGCCACCGGGGGCCAGATGGCTGCTGGCTGACCGCGCAAGTCCTGCGCGATTGCATCGGCCTGCATCTCGAGACGGCATTGCAAGCGCGGCGTTTCTTGCCGTGTCGGCCTTCGGGTGCGGTCACGATACCTGTGACCCATCCTCCTGGAACGACCCGGCACCACGATAGGCTGGTGGATGAAAAGCCATGCGATCAAATGGACTGCGCGAATATCGGCCCTGCGGGGGGCGCGACATGGCCCGATCCGTGATCTCACACCAGGGGCTGAAGCAAAATCAACGCCGTAGCCCCCGGGGTGAACGGCGAGGGACCATTCCCGATTTGAGCCCGGATCGTGAAATCCCGGATCAGCGTCTCCACCTTGTCGGGGTCGGTGAATTGCATGAATTCCGAACTGCCGAAGGCGCGATCCGCGCCGGTACGGAAGATCTCCAATTGCCTGTCCAGATCCAGGCTACCGACGCTTTCCGGAAGCCCAAAGGCCGTCTCGAACACCTTGCGCAGTGGCGGATTGCCCAGGATGGTCAGCCAGGCGGTCGTGTCGGCCTGCCCGCGTGCGGCGATATCGGCCAGCTCTCGCTGGGTGTTCAGGGCCAGCCGCATGTCCTCATTCCGGGTCCCCACGGCGCGTTCGAATTCCTGTCGCTCGAACCGGCCAAGGATCTTGTCGGCAAATCCCGCGCTTTGCGTGCGCGGTGCCAGATCGCTGCCGAACCCGAACGCCTCCGAGAATTCGCGATATCGCTTGTCGGCCAGCCGATTGGACAGGGCAGTGTCATCGGTGACGCCATCGGCCAGCACCTTCCCGATAAAAGCCCGGTTCCGCAGATCGTCCTGCAACCCGTAAGCACCCAAGGCGACGCGGAGAAGGCGGTAGTCCGAAACCAGGTCATCAGCACGGGTGATCTTTCCGATGTTTTCCCGGAAATACTCCATGTCCCGCTGCTGCACGGGGTTCCGTGAAAAGCGTTCGGTCTGGCCTTGCAGGCTGGACGACAAGAAACGCCAACCGGCGTATCCGTCCAGCGGGAGGATCGGCTGAAAACTCATGTCTCGCGCGCCGCGATAAGCCGGTCTTCGCGCGGCAGAAGGCTGCGCAACGCCTTGAGCGCCTGGTAGGTCTGCCCCTCTTTCATATGGTGCGTGGCGCGGGCAAGTTGCGCACGGCTGTCTGGATCCGTGAACACCTGGCTCAACTGTTCCATCCCGCGCAGGATCTGCGTTCGTGCCTCGGCCATTTCGATATCGCCGGACAGGACAAGTTGGGCGATGTAACACACGCGCCGCACCGGCGTGGTGACCTCTTCGGGGTGGATGGCATCGCGCAGGCGCAGGATCTTGGCGTCCGGGGTCATGATGCTCAATCGCGACCGGCGATCCCCGTTTTCGATCACCGCCCCGTTGATCAGCACGCGTTCCTTCGGGCCCAGTTTCAGGACCAGGCCGCTCATTGCGGCCCCCTTTCGGAGTCGAGGCCACGCATCACGGAACGATTGATGTCGATCAATGCCGAAAGGGCGCTGGCATCCTTCAACGCGGCGCTGCTCTGTAGCAGCGAGAATTCCGCAAGGTAGAACAATTGCGCCCTGAGAGACTGGGGCAACAGATTGTCAGGGGTGGCAAGGTCAGTGGCCAAGGTCGTCCACAACCGGCGATTGTCGTGGAGTGCTGCGGCGCGCAACGTCATCGGGGCGCCGGGCCTTGCGGCCTGCGCGAGCCGGGCCGTGACGGTTTCAAAGGCCGCATGTTCGGCCCCGCGACTGGTGCGAACGGGAGTTGCGACGGCACCGTATGCGGTCTGTGCGAGCGAGGTCGGGGTCAAGGGTGTGATCCTTCCGGGAACGCTGAAGGGGCAGCGGGCAGGGGGGCCATCGGAGGACGTACCCCCGATGGCGGTTCAGCTTAGCGGAACAACGACAGGATGTTCTGCGGCTGCTGGTTGGCGATCGAAAGCGACTGGGTGGCCAGCTGCTGTTGGACCTGCAGCGCCTGCAGACGTGCCGATGCCTCTTCCATGTCGGCATCCACCAGGGTGCCGATGCCGGTCCTGAGCGAGTCGGTCAGTGTCGACACGAACTCAGACTGCGTATTGATCCGGCCTTCCGCCGACCCGAAAGATGCGGCCGCATCGATCGCGTTCTGAATCAGCGTTTCCATGTTGGCCAGCGCTGCATCGGCACCTTCGTTTGTGGTGACGTCGATGTTGTCGAGGCCGAAAAGACCGCCAGAGGCGACACCGTCGGCCTGCCCCGCATCACTGAGCGTCATCGTGGCACCCGCAGTGGGATCGCTGCCATCATAGTCGACCAGTACCCGCCAGGCGCCGCTGGTTTCGTCCTGGACAACCTGGGTCGTGACCCCGGTTTCAGCGCCGGAATCAATGGCAGTCTTCAGCCCGCGGGCCACGTCCTCCATGTTTTCGCCCTGTCCGGCGACATAGTCGTAGTTGTTGCCATTGACGGTGACGCGGTAGCTGTCGCCCTCGTTCACGGTCGCGGCGTTGGACAATTCGACCTCTTCGGCTCGATAGATCAGCGATGCGCTGCCGGATCCCGTCGTGGCGGCCTGGTCATCGGCGCTGTTGCCGTTGTTTGTGACGGCAATGGTGTTGGTCGCACCGCTATCCCAGGATACCGCGAAGGTGTCGAACGAGTTCGTGTTGGCCAGTTCGAGGACCGCGCCGGCACCACCGGCGGTGATGCCCGTCAACCCGGCCTGGTTGATCTGTGCCCGGATCGCATCCACGGTCGTTGCCGCATCGGTGTCGAACGCCTGGGTGAACGTCGTGCCGTTGATCGTCACGTTCAGATCATCGGCCGCCGCGCCCGCGAAGGTGAGTTCGAGATCGTTGGCGGCACCGGTCGAATCGATGGCGGCGGCGCTGGAGGTGATGTTTCCTGCCAGGGTTGCGCCGTTGCCATAGGTCCCGGCGAATGTCGTCAGGTCTTGGCGTGCCACGGTGATGTTCCGGGCCGTAACCGTCCCGCTGCCGGACCGGTCGAGAGAGGACAGGATGTTCACGTCTTCCGTGCCCGTCACGAGGTTCAGGCCATTGAACTGTGCCGCATTCACAACGGACCCGATCTGGTCGCGAAGCGCGTTGATATCCGTCTGGATTTTTTCCCGGTCGACATTTTCTTCCTGCGCGGCAACCACCCTGCCCTTGATGTCGGTCAGCAGGTCGGTGACCGTTTCCGAGGCGCTTCGCGCCACGGCGACGGTGGATTCCCCAAGGCTGAGGCTGTCGGAGATGGCCTTGAAACCTTCGACATCCGATTCCATCACCTTGGAAATCGCCCATACGGCCGAGTTGTCGCGGGCGGAGGCGATCGATTTGCCGGTCGAGATTTCCGATTGGGTCTTTTCCAGATTCGAGTTGATGCTCTTGAGGGTCTGCAACGCGACCATCGCACTTGTGTTCGTAAGTATGCTGGACATCTATGTCCCCTTCCTTTGTTCCGTATCGGCGCATATTCGGCGCCAGTCACATCCAGGGCCTGCAGGCCCCCGCGAAGGGTCTTTCTGACCGCTGCAACCCATGTACCCGGATCACGCCACCCAGCTGGGTGCAGGCGTCACTTTCAGAACCAACTCTGAACAACCGGCTAACCGCGCTGGCCAAACGCAGATGATTTTAGCGGAATGCGGGTGACGGTCTGTTGTCATCGGCGCGTCAGGACCCGCCCGCACCCGGCCGGGTCGGATCTGCGATGGCCGTTTCGGTCATAGGTCGTCAGCGGCGCATGGGCCGTGCCCGTCACCTGGCTGCGCGCCTGGGCGACGCCACGCCGCGCGGCCTGCACGAGGGCGGCATTTCTGGCCGCCATGGTGCGGATCGTCGCCAACACCGACATATCGGGTGACGCCGCTCCCAGGCGCCTCATCGCGCGGTCCAACGCGTCGGGCATGCGGGTCAAAGTCGCGATATCGCCTGAAACAAGGGCGGCGTGTTGCGCCTTCAGAATCGCGATGACACGATCCGGTGCGGTGTTGGACCCGGTCATCCCCGGTCTCCTTCCGCCACGGGCGCGCGCGAGACCAGGGATTGAAAGATCGATTCGGCCAGGCCGATTCCACCTTGTTCCGCCATCTCGCGCGCGTGGTCCATACGCAGGAGCGATGCGAACTGGTCTTCGCCCGCGCCCCCGCCAAAGCTTTGGCGGCTTTCGCCGAAACCCGCGTGTTTCAGCATTTCGGACAGGAAACCTGCCTCCAGCTCAATCGCCACGGCGCGCAAGGCGGCGTCCGTGTGACCGGGCGGGCGGGAAAGGGTTCGATCCGGCGAAACCGGGCCGACAGGCATCACGTCGAGTTGCATCTCACTGTCTCCAATTGGAGGGATTTTCCCGACCCTGCCATCGGGACGTAAAGAATTCGTAAGGGCCTTCGCTGCTAGGGAAGCCGGGCAACCAACAGGGACAGCCAGAATGGATGACCTCTTTCAGATGATAACGCCCGTGGCGCGCGCAGCCTCCGGCGGCGGGCAACGAAACCGTCCTGATCCGCCGGATGAAGCCGCGTTCGTGACGGTTTTCGAGGGGGCGGGCGCGCCTCCCGCCGGCACACCCGTCACCTCAACCCAGGATCTTGTAGATGATCTTGAGGGTGCGCTGGCCGAGCTGGGTAACCAGACGGCGATGCAGATCTTGCCGGTTTCCGGTGGCCATCCGGCCATTCCTGTCGCCCCGGGCGACCCCGGCCAGGCATCGCAGGTTCGTGGGCGCCCGGGTCAGCCGGGGCAATGGATTCCGGCGGGCGCCGCTGCCGTCAACGGCGGCCCTCTGGCCCCCGGTGCGGCGATGATGGCGGCGGGGTGGGCACAGGTCACCACGGGGCCTCTGGGCATGACGCCAGACGGGGGTGACCACCCACCTGCGGCCCTGTCTCCGGCGACGCCTGCAGTAGCCGCCAATGCTGCCAACATCCCGATGGTGTCGCTGGACAAGGGGACCGCGGCAAGCCGAACAACGCCCGATGACCCGGCGCCGAATGCGCGACAGGGGGCGCGCGTTGGTGGCGTCGACATGCCTGCGCTGCCGATGGCCGATGCGGGTCGGCCGCGAATGGCGGCGCATGGATTGCCGGCCTTGGCCGGGTCTCAATTCGAACATCCGCTTCCTGCGCCCGTGTCGACTGGCCCGGTCGCGTCACGGGTGCCGGCCCCGGGATCGACGCCACCGGCCATCTCGGCGATTCCTGCCGCGTCGATGGGTGCGGACCAGGGAAGTCGTGCGTCCGGGGACGTGGCGCGGGAACCGGTCCAGTCCGTGCAACCCGAACCGCAGGCCTTGCCGGATCGAAAGATCGATACCGGGCCTCAAATTGCAGTGTTGGCCAAAGCGCAGGGCAACAACGCCGTCATGAAGGTACATTTTGGGCCAAGCCAACCCGGCGATCTGGCCGCAGGGCCGGATTTGGCCGTGGCGTCGACAGCGGCCTCGACCGCGTCCAATGCCGTGTCCGGTCCGCCCGGGTTGGCAAGCCCGCCTGCATCCCATGCGCCCTTGGTTGCACAGCAGATCGCGACGGCCCTGTCCGGCCCAGCCCGTGATCCCCGTGGCCCGGTCGAGATCGCGCTTGATCCCCCC
>Ga0102938_10000331_pt1 | contig 34185 bp, 32 predicted proteins | sample SalPonR2_B_D2_MG_FD_84516 | JGI IMG/M metagenome (GOLD analysis project Ga0102938, IMG submission 84516) | Salt pond soil microbial communities from South San Francisco under conditions of wetland restoration - Salt Pond MetaG R2_B_D2_MG | ecosystem: Environmental > Aquatic > Marine >...
CGAATTAATAGCAACTGACTTGAAAAACCACTTTTTTTCTGGCGATTTCAAAAAAATGTCCCAATAATAATCGGTTATAACTATTGTTGACCTTTTTATTTAAAAAGTTTCGGATGAATGTGAAAATTAACTAAATAAATGGGTTGATATTTTGGATATTTGAAATTCAGTACTTATTTTTGCAAACCCAAATAAAGAAAATATTAAAAAAATATACAAAGCAATGAAAAAGGGTATACATCCAGAGAACTACCGGCTAGTGGCGTTTAAAGACATGTCAAACGGTTATACTTTTGTAACTCGTTCGACCGCAAACACAAGAGAAGAAATTGAAATCGACGGCGAAAAATATCCTTTGGTGAAGTTAGAGATTTCAAATACATCTCACCCATTTTACACTGGTAAGATGAAACTTGTCGACACTGCAGGACGTGTTGATAAATTTAAAAACCGTTACAAAAAACACTACGAGAATCGCAAATAATTGCCGTTCTACACGATATTTAAAGCTCCGTTGTTTCGACGGAGCTTTTTTTATTAATTTTATATCGTAAAAGAAACCCAAAAAACCGTTCAACCATGGACAAACTCAATTTTCTGGACTTTAATCATAAAAACCTTTTACCGTTAACCTATACGAAACCGATTGCAAAACTCAGAATTGGCATTTTAACCATTGAAGAAAAATGGCAGCAAAACCTAAAAACAGATTACGGTTACATAACAGAAGCATATCTCCAGAAAAAATACCCTTTTGCTCCTGCCAGTGATTACCTTGTAATCAATTCGGGAGTCTTACCAAATGAGCAGTTAGTTCAAGCTATTCAGCAACTAAAAAAAGGCGAAAAATTAATACAGGAACAAAATTTTATTGCTGCCCGAACAGGCAATCAGCAATTCAGTAAAAACGATATTGAGACATTAAACCCCATCGAGTACACCCATTCATACAGGGAAGTACAATTTCCATGGCACATTTTTTCGTGGAACGGTGAAGAAATAATCCGGGATTTCGAATTGATTACACAAGATCGTAAAAGCGCCCCATTAAATAAAAATAACCAGGCAACGGGTCAGGAAAATATATTTATAGAGCCCGGAGCTAAAATAAATTTCGCTACAATTAATGCCGACAGAGGGCCGGTATACATTGGCAAAGATGCCGAGATAATGGAAAACAGCGTAATACGGGGTCCTTTTGCCATGCTCGAGGGTGCAGTAGTAAAAATGGGGGCGAAAATTTATGGCCCAACTACAATTGGTCCGGTATCAAAAGTTGGTGGAGAAATAAACAATAGTGTTTTCCAGAGCCACAGCAACAAGGCCCATGATGGTTTTCTGGGCAATTCAGTCATTGGAGAGTGGTGCAACCTTGGCGCAGACACGAATAATTCAAATTTAAAAAACAATTATGCAGAGGTAAAGGTTTGGAATTATGATGCCGAACGATTTATTAAAACCGGCCTGCAATTTTGTGGACTCATTATGGGCGATCATTCCAAGTGTGGAATAAACACAATGTTTAATACTGGAACTGTTGTTGGTGTAAGTGCGAATATCTTTGGGTCAGGGTTTCCAAGAAACCTCATTCCGTCCTTCTCCTGGGGAGGTGCCGGAGGGTTTACAGAGTTCAAACTTAACAAAGCGCTGGAAGTTACTGAACGGGTTTTCGAAAGACGCAAAAAAACACTCGACAAAACAGAAATAGACATTTTGACACACATATATGAAGAAACAGCCAAATACCGTAAATTTAATTGATTGGCATTGTGATTGCAGATTTTAACAGCACGAATTTTTATAAAACCAAATAATGCTGCATAAAGCATGGCAGCGTTAACAGACGATAAAATTAACTGTGGAGATTGATTATGAAATTTGAAGATAAGTTTTTTTCGCAACAAGGTCAGAATTCACCGGATTTTGTACCCATTATATCAGCGGACGAGGACAGTGAACTACGTTTTAACGATGAAAACCCACTCCCGATATTACCACTAAGAAACACTGTTCTTTTCCCCGGAGTGGTTATTCCTATAACAGTTGGAAGAGAGAAATCAAACCGACTTATAAGAGATGTTTACGAAGGCGACAGACTTTTGGGAACTTTCTCACAACGCGATATGAGCGTAGAGGAGCCCGGATTTGATGACCTGCATAAGACAGGTACCATAGCACAGGTGATTAAAATCCTCAACATGCCCGACAATACCACTTCGGTAATTATACAGGGAAAAAAACGAATTGACCTTGAAAACATAATTTCAAATGAGCCCTACCTTACGGGAAAAGTTAAACTTCAAGTAGATCCGCAGCCCGCAGGGCGTGAATTTGATGCTGTAGTAAGTAGTATCAAAGATCAGGCGCTTAAAATTGTGGACCTGTCTGAAGATATGCCGGAAGAGGCGGCTTTTGCCATTAAAAACATTGAAAAACCAGACTTCCTGGTAAACTACATTACTTCGAACAGCAACCTTAAAACTGAAGATAAACAGAAGCTCCTTGAGACCAATTCAGTACACGAGCGTTCGCTAAAGCTTCTGGAGCATCTTACCCAGGAGATACAGATGCTGAACCTAAAATCAGACATCGAATCAAAGGTTAGGACTGAACTCGATAAGCAGCAAAAAGAGTATTTGCTTAACCAGCAAATGAAAACCATACAGGATGAGTTGGGTGGAGATCCTACACAACAGGAAGTTGAGGAGATGAAGGCACGAGCCAAAAAGAAAAAATGGCCCAAAGACATACAGGAAGCATTCAACAAAGAGCTTAAAAAGTTGCGCCGCATTAACCCGGCCACACCAGAATACTCTGTTGAGCTTAATTACCTGAACGTAATGCTTGACTTACCCTGGGATCAGACCACAAAAGACAACTTTGATCTGAAACGAGCACAAAAAGTCCTCGACGAGGACCATTACGGTCTGGAAAAGGTCAAAGAACGGATTATTGAACACCTTGCTGTACTCAAACTAAAAGGCGATTTGAAGTCACCCATTTTGTGCCTGTATGGCCCTCCGGGTGTAGGTAAAACTTCACTTGGAAAGTCCATTGCCAAAGCACTCGATCGCCAGTATGTCAGAATGTCATTGGGAGGACTACACGATGAATCTGAAATACGAGGTCACAGAAAAACCTACATTGGAGCCATGCCCGGCCGCATACTTCAAAATATGCGCAAGGCGAAAGCAGCCAACCCGGTTTTTATTCTGGATGAAATAGATAAAATAGGTCGGGATTTTCACGGCGACCCTGAGTCTGCATTGCTTGAAGTGCTTGACCCTGAACAAAACAACACCTTTCATGATAACTTCCTGGAGTTAGACTACGATCTTTCAAAAGTGCTTTTCATAGCCACTGCCAATACTATAGGACAGATTCACCCTGCCCTGAGAGACCGTATGGAAATGATTGAAGTGAGTGGTTACCTGCTCGAAGAGAAAGTTGAGATAGCCAAGCGGCACCTGATTCCTCAGCAGCTCAAAAATCATGGACTAAAATCCAGCCAATTAAAATTCAGCGACGATGTTTTGGCGCATATTATTGAAAACTACACACGTGAATCGGGTGTACGCACGCTGAACAAAAAAGTGGCTCAGGTAATGCGAAGAATTGCGCGCCGAATAGCCACAGAGGAACACTATAACGTGAATATAAAAATTGAAGACATCAAGGATTATCTTGGTGTGCAGGATTTCTTCAAAACCGAATACCAGGGCAATGATCAGGCTGGCGTTGTTACAGGACTTGCATGGACAGCTGCCGGCGGTCAGATTTTGTTTATTGAAACAAGCCTGAGCAAAGGGAAAGGCACATTCACTCTTACCGGAAACCTGGGTGATGTAATGAAAGAATCAGCCAAGCTAGCTGTGGAGTATTTGCAATCGCATGCCCACATGCTCGACATTGATCCGGATATCTTTAACAAATGGAACATACACATCCATATCCCTGAAGGAGCTATTCCCAAGGACGGACCTTCGGCAGGAGTTACTATGGTGGTTTCGCTTGCCTCTGCATTTACGCAGCGAAAAGTCAAAAAGGGAATTGCAATGACCGGTGAAATCACCCTTAGAGGTAAAGTATTGCCTGTTGGAGGCATTAAGGAAAAAATCCTGGCCGCCAAACGTGCCGGACTCAAAGAAATCATCATTTCTGAAAAAAATAAGAAAGACCTGGAAGAGATTAAACCAACATATTTAAAAGGGCTCAAATTTCATTTTGTAGACACCATTGATGAGGTGCTCAAAATAGCATTGACAAAACAAAAAGTGGCAAATGCCGTGAAATTTTCTTAATTTTAAAAGAAAAAATGACATTCATAACTTTCATTGCCCTTTTTCTAATTGCTGCAGGCATTGGTTATCTGATTAAGTACACATTTAAAGTAGATTTGCCAATGCCGCGCTACCTTACAGGTGTTTTTATTGTGTTGGTAGGAGTACATTTTCTTATCGTACAACTCGAAGATGAAAAAAATGATGAGTCAAAGTGGGTATGGTTTACACATAGTAATTTTGCGCACCATATCACAGGTGAAAATGAATATGCTGTGGTTTTTGGCGAATCGACAATCGACTTAAGTGAAACCACCCTTTCAGACTCACTTCCCAGGGTTAATATTTCTGTAGCATTTGGACATGCAGAGGTTTATCTCCCCGACAGTATTCCTTACCGCATTATCAACAACATTGCTTTTGGCAGCACCAATGGCAATGGGCCCAACAATAGCGGTCTGGGTGACTTTGCATCAGAATCTGACAATTTCGACCCAAACCGGAACTATTTAATTATTGAAGCAGATGTAGCCTTTGGCGGATTAACCTGGCGCTAAAACCAACTAATTCTCAACGTCTCTCAAGCAGCGGACTGCAAACCCATAACTTTTGTCAAGGCTATTGTCTTCAATAGCAGATTTGTTATGATGAATAACCCGGTACCGGCCATAAAACATTAGATGGTCGCTTGCACTCCAGAAAAAGGCACTGGCACCCTGTGAACTAAAAGTCCCATTATTATACCTTCCCCCGGCCGGGTAAGCATTAAACCCTTCTGCTATTTCTCCATTACCGTTATCAAGCCAACCAGATGTACTTTTTAATCTATCACCTGCATTGTTTTTATTCCCGACTTTATCAATCAATTTGTTCCAATCCCCATCTTTGGGTATTCGCCACCCCTCGGGAGCTAATCCGCGAGGATCAGATACAGCGTACCAGTTATATAATTTACCATACTGTTTCCCCAAATCAGGGTCATTATTGTAATAACACCATGCGGCTACTCCCTCCTGACCCGCTTTGGTCCATTCTTGTTTAGTTTTGGCGCGCATAATAGGTTCCCCATTGGCAAATGTTTCTACATCTAAATTGTCAGCCATCCACTCCTGATCTCCAATAATGATGGTAGGTACCTTTTCGTTATTCAATTCCATTGTACCTTTTGACATTTCTGCCGGCCCAAGACATGCAGCAAAAAACAAGGCGAAAATTACTGCAATGTTAATAATAGACAAATTCCTCATAATGGTAGGGTTTAGAGCTATAATTAGCTGGTTAATGTTGGCATTTTACAGATATACGGTACCAAGCAAAATTTAGTTTCAAACCAAACTGAATATCAAGAATTTTGTTCGTTAACACAAACATTGCAAATAACAGGTCACAAATAAAAATAAACACCATAACACCTGGCTTTCATTTCATCGGCACGAAAACATAATATGCGCACCTGTCTAAAATCAGAATAAATAATGCCAGGGCAGGCAGGCCAGAAATCAAAATCTTATTCTATCTTTGCGTGGAAATTTGAAAATCAAGACTTATGTACAGAACACACACCTGTGGAGAATTACGTATTGAGAATGTAGGAGATGAAATTATCCTAAGTGGCTGGGTCCAAAAAATCAGAAACCTGGGCGGCATGACATTTATTGATCTTAGAGATCGATATGGCATTACACAGCTTGCTTTTGATGAAAATGCCAACCCACAAATGACAACCAAAGCCAGAGAAGTTGGTCGCGAATATGTAATACAGGTGAAAGGTAATGTAATTGAACGGCACAATAAAAATAAAAACCTCCCAACCGGAGATATTGAAATCAATTGCAACGACATTACGATATTGAGCAAGTCAGATATTCCACCATTTACCATCGAAGAGGATACAGATGGTGGCGACGAATTGCGAATGAAATACCGTTATCTTGACCTGAGGCGTGCACCACTCCAAAGACAAATAGCACTCAGACATAAAGTTGCACAGGAAGTTCGCAAATACCTTAATCAGCAAGATTTTTTCGAAATCGAAACCCCTGTATTAATAAAATCCACTCCCGAAGGGGCACGAGATTTTGTGGTGCCTTCGCGCATGAACCAGGGGCAATTTTATGCTTTACCACAATCACCGCAGGTTTTCAAACAACTGCTCATGGTGTCGGGGTACGACCGCTATTACCAAATCGTAAAATGCTTCAGAGACGAAGACCTCAGGGCAGATCGCCAACCAGAATTTACACAAATTGATTGTGAGATGTCATTTGCCGAGCAAGATGATGTATTATCCACTTTCGAAAGTATGACCAAGGCTATATTTAAAAATGTATTGGATATAGACCTCAAAACACCGTTCCAACGCATGCCGTTTTCAGAGGCCATGTCAAAATATGGAAATGACAAGCCCGACCTCCGCTTTGGAATGGAAATACATGAACTGAACAAGCTCGTTAAGGGGCACGACTTTAAAGTATTCGACAGTGCAGAATACATAGGAGGTATTTGCGCACAAGGTCTGGCAGATTATTCAAGAAAAGATCTCGATAAACTTACCAAATGGGTTCAACGACCACAAATAGGAGCCAAAGGATTGGTTTATGTTAAATATAACGAAGATGGGACCTTTAAATCATCTGTAGATAAATTCTATGATGAAACACAACTAAAATCCTGGACAGAAGAATTTAATGCAAAACCCGGCGACCTCATTCTTATTTTAGCCGGCGATAAGCCTATTACTTTGCACGGTTTATCTGAGCTGAGGCTTGAAATGGGAAATCGTTTAGGTTTGCGCGACAAAAACACTTTTGTACCACTTTGGGTTGTCGATTTCCCACTTGTTGAATGGGACGAAGAGTCAAAACGTTACCACGCCATGCATCATCCATTTACTGCGCCCAAACCTAAAGATGCCGGGCTATTGAATGAAGATCCCGGAAAAGTGCGTGCCAATGCTTACGACCTTGTAATTAACGGTGTTGAAATTGGAGGTGGTTCGGTACGTATTCATGACCAACAAATGCAACAAAAAATGTTTGAGGCACTTGGCTTTACGAAAGCTGAAGCCGAAAATCAATTTGGGTTCTTAATGAATGCCTTTAAATATGGTGCACCTCCACATGCAGGTATCGCATTTGGTTTCGACAGGCTGGTATCACTCATTGCCCAACTGGATTCGATTCGCGATGTAATTGCCTTCCCTAAAAACAATAATGGCCGCGATGTGATGATTGACTCTCCATCAGGAGTAGCAGAGGACCAACTGGCTGAATTAGGCCTAAAACTTGATTTAAGCAACAAAGAAAATATTGAATAGTATAAATTTTACTACAAACAACCGGATTAGCAAGACTGATCCGGTTTTTTTATGCTTCTAACAGCCACAACTCTACTTCCTTAATTCTTGATCCGGAAGCCTTTGTAATGCGAAAGCGATATTTGCCGATTTCAATTATCTCATTGTTGCTTGGGATATCCTCATTATGATGCAGAATAAATCCGGCAAGGGTTTCATAGTTATCATCCTCAGGTAAAACCAGACCATATCGTTCATTGAGGTAATCAATCTCATGCCTGCCTGAGAAAACATAATGGTGCTCTGCAATTTCTTTCTCAACAAGCTCTACGGTATCGTGTTCATCTTCGATTTCACCAAAAATTTCCTCTATCAGGTCTTCAAGGGTTACAACTCCTGCAGTTCCGCCAAATTCATCTACTACAAGCGCTATGCTTTTACTATTGGCTGTAAATATTGCCAGCAATTTATTTGCAGGCATTGACTCGGGAACAATAGGCAGAGAATGCACTATGTTTTTTAGCTCTGTAGGCCTTTTAAACATGTCGATAGTATGAATATAGCCTATAATATTGTCAATAGTCTCATTATAAACGAGCAATCTGGAGAAACCGGTTTCATTGAATTTTCGAATCACAGTATCGACACGCTCCTGCATTTCAACGGCTACCAACTCATTACGGGGAACAATACACTCCTTTATCCTGATATTTCCAAAATCCAATACATTCCGGAATATTTTTACATCCTTTTTTAACTCAGGCTTACTCTCGGCATTATCCTCTTGTTCTCCAATCAGATCATTAAGGTCGAACCGGTCAAAGACACTTTTGCTATCGGCTTCACTACTTTTCACACCAAAAAAGAGACGTAATACAACAGAAGATATTGCAATACTGAAACGTGTGACCGGGTAAAACAATGAATAAAAAAACATAACAGGGAAAGCAAAAAAACGCAAAACGCTGTTTGGATTAACCCTGAATATGGTTTTAGGTAAAAACTCAGCAAAAAACAGAATAATAATCGTAGAGATTAAGGTTTTAAGTACAAGGATACCGCTGTCACTGTCAACAATTCCACCCAGGTAAGGATTTAAAAGTCCGGTCATGGCCAATCCGTAAATAACCAGTGCTACATTATTTCCAATGAGCATTGTGGCGATATAATACGATGGGTGCCGGGTAAATACAGACAGGAAAGATGAAATAAGATAGCCTCGCTTTTTATCAATTTCGATACGTAGTTTATTTGAAGACACAAAAGCGATCTCCATTCCCGAAAAGAAAGCTGAGAAAATCAACGTAATTAATATCCAGGGCAAATAGTTCATTTAGCAGTAATTTATTTGCTAAAATAGTGACGGCGAATAAAAAATAAAAAAGAAATTGCACTAAGGATATAAAACTTTGCAGAAGCTTTAGCCCCTATCTCAGTGGTATAATATACGGCCATTCCCATCAGTACCAAAGCTGCGGCTAGCCAGGTAAACTTCAGGATTTGCTCAATTCTGTATTTAGTATTGTTCTTCATCGACATAAAAAAATCCGGTGGGCTCTAATATACGGGCATTGGTGAGGTTCATATCAGACTCAAATCCTTTTCCGTAAATAATAGCATCGGTTTCAGTGAATTTAGTAAACTGGTCGGAATAAATTTTTCCTTTTTTCTGGTCAAAAACCATATATTCTGTATTGATTATACGGCCATCCTGATCTATGACTTCCACATCATGACGAGCTATCCATTTCTCCTCGTCAATTTTCTGAATTACGTAATTGGCTGTTATTTTTGATTTAATGGTTTGGTCGCGATCCAGAAATGTTGCAACCAACCCTTCCGGAAACTCCCTGTAGGGATTTTCTATTGCTGAGAATTCACGAACGAGCGGGCTTTTAACCTTCACGGTAATTTGCCCTGAATCGCTCCGGAGAAACTTAAACTCCTGAATCTCCATTGTCGGATAAGTCTCAATATTGGAAATCTGCTTCACTGTCTCCATATCGTTTTTACAGGAAACAAAAAAGATGATCCCGGCCATAACCGGAATCATCTTAATAATAATATTGTGACTCAAATTCATTTTAGAATCGTACTTTGGTGGTGTGATTAATCCAACCGCCAACTTTATAATCTGATCCTTCTGTAACGTTATAGAAAAATGCTTCTTCTTTATCGGGGAAGTATTGCGAATAAGTCTCTATCAGCTTATTGGCTTTATCTGCTATAGTAGAATCAACAGCTTTGGCTTTATAAAACATATCTACAGCAGCCCAGTATTTGGTATTTTTTTCAAATTTATTTTCTCCGAAATTTTGAGCATTAGCATAAGCACGTCCGATAGTCAGGTAAGGATTACCATCCTCCGGGTTATGCTTAAGCGCCTGTCTGGCATGTTGCACAGCTTTGGCCGGACTTCTATCGGCCACAAGTAAAATATCGGCCAATTCTTTATTGTAACGAGCAAGTGTAATATCATCAGTTTCTCTCCTAATGGCTTCCTCGTAATATTTTATGGTTTTATCCCAATTTTTCTTTTTCAGGAATACGCGTGCTAAACTGTAAGCTGAATTAGCAGATGGTTCTAGTTCATATAAATTTTCTGCACTCTTTTCAAAGATATCTGATTCTTCGCAATCAAAATTACGCAATAATCCGACTATTTTTTTCAGGTTTTCAAGATCTTTTGGCTTCTCTTCATAGCGTTTTGTAAGCAGTGGAATTAATGATTCGCATGTCGCTGCACCACTTTTTGTGAAAATAAGCTCCACATTATTCATAATGGTTTCGTAGCGCTCTCGCTTTTTGCTACTGCTGGCGTTTTTCATCTGATAGTCCAAAATATCAGAAGCCAAAGCAAAGTTATTCACCATTTCATCTTCGCTTATAACGTCGTCATTATAAAGCTTGAGTGCGGCTTGCATCATTTCGTTGAGCGCAAAACCTGGTGTCTGTTTATCCATCATATCAACAGCTTCGTGAAGCAGGTCATAAGCTTCTTTAGCTCTTCTGGGACTCAAATTACCCAAATCAACACCTTTGCGCGCTGTCAAGTAGCCTTTGCTATTAAAATACTCCATGCGCTGATCATAAATCATCATGATCGTATCGACGAACTTTTCACGCTCTTCTACACTTTTTGAGTTTTTAAAGAAGATTTTGTACATATTCACACCGTGGATGTACATGTTTTTACTGATTTTGGGAGCTTCATTAAAAACAATGCGCCATGGTTTAATAGCATCATTATAACTTTTTTGTCTATAAAACTGTTTGTACATTGACAAATTCTGCAAAGCACGAATACTGTCTTCACCATGCCCGTATTTTGAGCCATCTTCTACGCCTTTTTGGGCCATTAGAGCTGGCAATGAAAGAAGTGTAATTGAAAACACTAAAAGAATTTTGGTCACTTTTGTTTTCATAATGTCTATTTTTTATTAGTCATACTTTCTCTCAAAGAACCAGACTTCTCTGAAATTAAGTTTTATGTTTAACTTTATATAGTTCTCCTGTATAAGATCATTTTTAACCATTCCGCGTTGCCCAACCTCTGCTCCAATATTTAATGTCATTCCGGCTCTTCTAATGGGCAAACCAACTCCGGCAGAAATTGCCATATTGTTTATATTTTCACCCTGCACATCCATATATTGCTTTTCAAAAAATGCGCCAAAAACGTAAGTCATTCGCTTAAAGTAGTTTGAAGCTGCATTCCACTTGGGTATAAAACTATATCCACTACTAATTCGATAGCTATTACTCAGAGTTGTTGCATTGTTCTCCAAATTATTGTTTTCAGCATCGTCCCATAGCGACATATCAAATGCTACAGTTGCAGTTTTTTCTCTTGGCACGACATAACTTGCACCAAAACTAAATGACTGGGGCAAATTAAAACTGCGTTCCCGGTCTTCATAATAGGCTGTTGTATCAAGTATTATATTGTCATTAATATCCTCGACATTATAGACATCACCGGCGCCAAACAAATAATCTTCTGTATAGTCTATCGCCTGAAGTGGGGTATACGTAAATCCTACATTCAAACGCTTATCATTTGGCAGGGAATGGGTATACATTATTCCGGCATCGAAACCAAAATCATGTATTTGTTTTGTATAGCCTTCCTGAGTATTCCTGAAAGTTTGTGGGAATAGTATTGTTTTGGCCTCGGTAAGCTCACCAAACAAATATTTCACATTAAATCCAACTGACAAATTAGGAGTTATTGAAAATGATTGTCCCAAATAAGCCTGATTCAAATTTCCTCTCCCAACATAATAGGTTTCCGATGATATACCATTCATGGAACTATTAATTCCTATACGATAATTCCGGTTAGAAACAGGTGTAAGTCCTATACTGGCATGCCACCAGGGTGTGACTCTAAAGCCTACGGCATAATAAGTAAAGTTAAAGTCGTGTGTAATATGCGAATCATTTTCATCTGCTATTTGCCGTGTAGCACTGGTTAAAGCAAAATCAATTAAAAAACGCATACTGTCAATTGCTCTGTATGCAGCCGGATTGGAAAAGTTAATCTTATTTTTTTCTAAAAGGCCGCTTGAAGCACCTCCATACTCAGGAAATTGGATAGACCCCGGCGTATAAATGTCGCCAAGTCCAAAAACCGAATATGGTGAGTTTGATTTACTTTGTCCCCATGCACTAAGTGCAATCCCTGCTAATACGATTAAAATACTAAGTTTTCTCCACATTGTAGTTCAAAATTCTATTTAGGCCCTTTGCTAATAAATAAGGCTCTGCAAAGATGCCATTTTTTATCATTTTCACAAAAATATCTGCATCGCCACCGGTAATAACGGTAATCAAATCAGAATATTCTTTTTGATATGTATTTATTGTCCCTTTTATTTCATTTACTATACCTTCCACAACTCCGTTAAGAATGGAGTCTTTGGTCGTTTTTCCGGGCACTTCGTAATCCTGCATATATTTTAAACTGGGCAACCGGCTTGTATGCTGATGCAACGCATCAAAACGCAACTGCATCCCCGGAGCAATTGCCCCACCCAAATAATTATTATTTGAAACAAGGTCGTAGGTTAAAGCAGTTCCGGCATCAATAGCTAAAATATTTTGACCAGGAAACAAAAAATCGGCTCCCACTACATTAGCTATACGATCGTAACCTAGTGTTTCAGGAGTACGGTATTGACTCTTAATGGGTATGGGGGTATGTCCCTTTAGCTCAATAAATCCTCCTTTAGCCGCACTCAACACATCGTACCAAATGGGCGATGTAATACCAACATTACTCACTATACAATGCAAAAAATCCAGTGATTTAATGTGGGTCTGGATGAGCCGATCATCACTACTCGAAAAAATCTCAGGAGCTTCAAGCTTATCGTTCTTTGCCGGGTATATTTTCACCCTGGTATTTCCAGCATCAATAATTAAATTCATTGGTCAATATTGTTGATTGTCGGTCTATTACCAGCATATCTTCTATTGCATCTACAAAAATAACGTTTCATTACACATCACACGATGTTTCAACCCACAAATTTCTGGTTCCTAAATACATTTTTATTAAAAATTAAGCAAATATGCCCCAGTAGACAATTATTAAATTAAAATTTAGTTTCCTAAATTATCCAGCACATCAAATTATTTATAATTTCGTCCGTTAATTCTCTTACAGCATCATAATAAATTTTTATTGAATGAAAAAGTGGATATTGATTGCAATTTTATTAGTGATGATTGCGCAACTTTCGTCGCAAACCATTAAAGACGATCGGATTCTCATACCCATGATTTCTGCAGACCTGGGATACAATCATCCGGGAGGAGACTTTGCTGAAAGATTTAATGGTAGTGGGCAGGTTGGAGCAGCATTCAATCTTAAGTTCAAATCAAATATTTTTTTAGGTGTTCAGGGTGGTTACTTATTCAGCCAGGGCATTAAAGACCCGGAGTACCGGGATTACCTTGAAAATGAAGACGGCTGGATTACCAATTTTTATGGTGAACCTGGTATTGTGGCTGAAAAACTTGATGGCTTCACTGTATCTGCACATGTTGGTTATATCATACCTGTACTCAACCCCAATCCAAATTCCGGAATAATGGTTTCGGGCGGCATGGGTTTTATGCAGCATAAAATATGGATCGAGGAACGTGGAAACAATATACCACAACTCACCGATGAATATATAAAAGGGTACGACAGACTATGTAATGGATTAATGACCAAACAATTTCTGGGCTATATGTTTTTTCATGAAAAAGCGACCTGGAATTTTTACGCCGGTTTCGAATTTACTCAGGGTTATACCCAAAACCGGAGAAGTTGGGATTTTATAGAAGAACGCAAAATAGATGAGAAAAGGCTCGACTTACTCTATTCAATTAAAATTGGTTGGGTAATTTCATTGCACAAAAGAATGGCAACAGAAATTTATTATTATTAATGCGAAGTTTATATTCCATCGGCATATCAGTCTATTCAATTCTCATCCGAATTGCTGCATACTCCAATACCAAAGCCGGCAAGCTGATAAAAGGCAGAAAGGGCTGGAAAAAAAAACTAACAAAAATACCATCTGATAAAAAAGTTTTTTGGTTCCATAGTGCAAGTCTTGGAGAATTTGAACAAGGGCGACCACTAATCGAAAAATTAAAAAATCAACATCCGGAAATTTTTATCCTGCTTACCTTTTATTCTCCATCGGGGTATGAGATCAGAAAGAACTACAAAAATGCAGATCTCATTATGTATTTACCGCCAGACACCAAAAAAAACGCACGCTATTTCATCAAACATGCGCACCCCGACCTGGCAGTTTTTATTAAATACGAATTTTGGTACAATTTCATATTTTATGCAAAAAAACAGGGCGTAAAACTCTATTCCATTGCTACCCTTTTCCGTAACGAACAAATATTTTTTAAGCCCTGGGGTAAGTGGTTCAGGAAACACCTTCAATACTTTGAACATTTTTATGCACAAAACGACCAAACTGCATTAATTGCAGAAAAACACGATCTTAAAAATATTACAATAGCGGGTGACACCCGATTCGACAGAGTTGCTGAGATAGCCAGTCAAAACGAAGAAATTGATTTGGTTAAAGACTTCGCAGCAAACCATTTCACAGTTGTTGCAGGCAGCTCGTGGCCCGCCGAACATAACTTACTTGTTAAATTATGCAACCACGGACCCGGTGATATTAAATACATTATCGCACCTCATGAACTTAACGAGAAACAATACGAGCTGCTCGAAAAAAACACTGAAGCAAAAGTCACCAGGCTTTCTCAGGTTTCCGAAGCCCAGATCAAGGATTCTCGTATACTGATAATCGATAGCATAGGTTTATTATCGAGGCTCTATCGCTATGGCAATATTGCAATAATTGGCGGAGGATTTGGCAAAGGCATTCATAATGTGCTCGAACCGGCGGTTTACGGGTTACCTGTAATTTTTGGCCCGGCATATAAAAAGTTCCATGAAGCTGTCTCTATGGTTGAACATAAAATTGCCTTTCCAATAAGCAACTACGAGCAACTTGAAACGATTATCGGCGAGCTCTACCGCAACAAAGAGTATTTGAAAGAAAAATCAACCCAAACCCGATTATTCGTTGAGCACCAGCTGGGAGCCACAGACATGATCTTGCAAGAAATTGAAAAGCAGATTGTTAACCAATAATTAACAGATAATTTTTGTGAAAATAGAAATCAACCGATTAACCAACTATTATCCAATTTTTTAGACCCTCCTTTTTTCATAGTGTTAATAAACCAATTTTACTTTATTCATCTTTCAATTTAAATTCGCTGATAAAATAAATTGGCAAAAAGACAGCTTATATTTTTTGTCTGGTAAAAAATTGATTATTAACATACTAACTGGGTCGAAGAAAATGGAAATGGTCGCAACCAAAAAAGCAAAAAAGAACTACACGTATCAGGAGGCGTTGGAGAGCTCAATTGAATACTTCAATGGAGACGAATTAGCAGCTACCGTATGGATTAACAAATATGCTCTGAAAGATTCAGAGGGAAATCTGTACGAAAAGAATCCCAATGAGATGCATTGGCGTATTGCAAATGAAATTCACCGTATCGAGAAAAAGTATGCCAACCCCATGCCGGCAGAAGAAATTTTCGAGGTACTTAAGAATTTCAAATACATTGTACCCCAGGGAAGCCCAATGGCCGGTATTGGCAATACGCATCAAGTCGCTTCTCTATCGAACTGCTTCGTAGTCGGCAATGAGCGCATAGCCGATTCATACGGGGGCATAATGAAAACCGATCAGGAGCAGGTACAACTTATGAAGCGTAGAGGTGGCGTAGGACATGACCTGTCGCATATCAGACCCAAAGGCAGTCAGGTCAAAAACAGTGCCCTCACCTCCACCGGACTTGTTCCATTTATGGAGCGCTTTTCAAATTCAACACGCGAAGTAGCTCAGGACGGACGAAGAGGTGCATTAATGCTCACCGTAAGTATTAAACATCCCGACAGTGAAGATTTTATCGATGCAAAACTCGAACAAGGCAAAATTACAGGTGCAAATGTTTCAGTAAAAATCGACCACGAATTTATGCGCGCTGTAATCGACAACAAACCATACGTTCAACAATACCCAATCGAAAGCGACAATCCCAGTTTCACTAAAGAAATAGATGCCCGTCGCCTGTGGAAAAAAATTGTTCACAACGCATGGAAATCTGCAGAACCAGGTATAATGTTTTGGGATACCATTGCAGAAGAGTCGGTACCCGACAGTTACCCTGAGCATGGTTTTAAAACCGTATCTACAAACCCATGTGGTGAAATACCCTTGTGTCCTTATGACAGCTGTCGCTTATTGGCAATAAATCTGTATGGTTACGTAGAAAACCCATTCACTAAAAAAGCTAAATTTAACTTCGAAAAGTTCAAACAGCATGCTGCTATAGCACATCGAATGATGGATGACATTATTGACCTTGAAGTTGAAAAAATTGATGCTATTTTAGAAAAAATTACAAGCGACCCTGAAGAGGAAGAAATTAAATATGTAGAAAAAAGGCTTTGGGAAAAAATTAAAGAAAAAGCAGAACAGGGACGACGCACAGGTATTGGCATCACAGCGGAAGGTGATATGCTTGCTGCATTAGGGCTCCCTTACGGTAGCAAAAAAGGCATTGATTTTTCTGTCGAAGTACATAAAACACTGGCACTTTCTGTTTACCGTTCATCAACGGATCTTGCCAAAGATCGTGGTGCATTCCCAATTTATGATACTAAAAAAGAGGGAGACAACCCATTTATTAACAGGCTGAAAGAAGCAGACCCTGAGCTATACAAAAATATGGAAGCACATGGCAGACGCAATATTGCCATGCTTACAATTGCACCTACGGGTTCTACAAGTCTTATGACACAAACCACTTCGGGAATAGAACCGGTATTCCTGCCTGTATACCGAAGAAGAAGAAAAGTAAACCCCAATGATCAGGATGTAAAAGTGTCCTTTATCGATGAAGTAGGCGATAGCTGGGAAGAATATGTCGTATTCCACCATAAATTCATTACCTGGCTTGAGGCCAATAATTATGACGTGGAGAAAGTACGCGAATACGATGAAACAGAATTAAACAAAGTTGTAGCCAAGTCACCTTATCATCAATCAACATCGAATGACGTGGACTGGGTGAAAAAAGTACAAATGCAGGGCGCTATCCAGAAATGGGTTGACCATAGCATTTCAGTTACTGTAAACCTACCCAAAGATGTAACTGAGGAAGTAGTTGGTAAGGTTTATGAAGAAGGATGGAAATCGGGCTGCAAAGGCATAACAGTTTATAGAGACGGCTCAAGATCCGGCGTACTGATTTCAAAAGACGACAAAAAAGAAGATAAGGTTACACGGGAGTTAAAACGCCCCAACAAACTAAAAGCAGATATCGTAAGGTTTAAAAACAACAAGGAGCAGTGGATTGCATTTATTGGATTACTTGAGGGCCAACCTTACGAAATTTTTACCGGTATGGTAGACGAAGATGTGCTGCCCGTGCCCAAATCCATATCAAAAGGCTACATCATAAAAAACAAAGACGAAAATGATGTAACCCGGTACGATTTTCAGTATGTAAATAAATACGGGTATCGTACAACCATAGAAGGACTTTCTCATAAATTCGATAAAGAGTACTGGAACTACGCCAAATTAATTTCCAGCGTATTGCGTTACGGAATGCCCATACCTAACGTAGTTACGCTGGTAGGTTCACTACAATTAGATAGTGCCAATATCAACACGTGGAAAAATGGTGTAGAAAGGGCTCTCAAGCGTTATATCCCTAATGGAACAAAAGCAGAAGGTCAACGCTGTAAAAACTGCAACTCAGAAAATCTGATTTACCAAGAAGGTTGTTTGATTTGCTCTGATTGTGGTTCTTCAGAATGCGGTTAAGAATTTTATGAGTACATTAAAACCCGCTCAATGAGCGGGTTTTTTTATGTAAAAACCAGCGATTTATTACTAATAATTTACATAAAAATCGTTTATTTGCTTGTCAACCAATAAAAATCAACGTGATTTTAAACATTTTCGATGTTGAGCAAGCCAGTGGTCAATCTCTTGTTCCGACATTTCCTGAACCAGATCATATCGTTGTTCATAGGGAAGCTTACGAATTTCATGAAAAGGACAATCGGGTAACTCCTGACCAAAAGGGCAGTCAAACAATAACCCGTATAAAATGGACTCCTTTTCAAAATTCATAAAAAAATGCGTGGTCTAAGTCTTCTGCCTCAAGGTACCGCCAAGCACCCCTCCAGGTAAAGAATAGACCACGCAAAATTTTTATGCATGATCCTTCAAATATCCCCTGGAGATTAATTTTGGCGGTTTTGAGACCGGAATATTTAAAAATCGATTATTTCTTTAACAAAGAAACTGAAAAAAATAATTGCAACCTAAAAATTTACTTCAAAACTAATTTTAATAAGACTTCGCGCCCTGTAAAGTTCAAAGTAAAATGTTATTTTGATTCTATTCAACAGGTATTTTACACCATTATCGGCACCTGGAACTACAATGCGCCTGGTAACGACAAATGTAATGTAAACCAAATATCGATATCCAAATCAAGAACTTTGTAGCCATTAGGCGCTGCTGCAGTTCTTTGAGTTGAGGAAGGATTCTGCCTCATGGCAGTTGCTCTTTTCTGCTGCCCAGGGTCGTTCATTTCGGTAGTACCACGTAAATTTACCCTATTGGCTTGCCCGGGGTTTAAATTTGTATGTGATTCGATGCCAATGGCAATTTCTTCAAAGCCTTCAAGAAGTTCTCGCGGCCATTGGATTTTTAAATCGTACTTCTGATCGTCCAAATCGGCATTTACGTTAAAATTATATTGTGAAGTAATATCAATGGTGTCTTTTTCACCAATTTCATAAAGTGTAAGCTGTCTTTGCCCTGGCTTATCATTCTGTGCTTTCGGGCTCTTGTCGTCAAACACATTACTATATTCAAGAATAAATTTCACATTACGCTTATTTTTCTCGGCAAAATAAATTCGCAGGGGGTTCTTCAATAACTGACCTACAGTTATAGAATTGGCAGTATGCAGCCATAGGCGCACCCATTCATCATTAGTTAGTACTTCATAAAAAAGTAATCTTGGTTGATGGCAAAACCTGGGCATTTCGTTATTTGCTCCAATTTTACCAGCATGCATATCTTCTGTGGGTGCACAAGAACTTAGAAGTAAAAACAAAAGGAGCAATATGTAAAGGAGGTACTTCATTAAAAACCTGCCATTTAAATTAATCGGTGTCAAGCAATATACATCGCATAATATACTGAATATCGCCCTGGTACCTTTTACGAATATCTTTTCTGATATAACCTCCGCCGTCGATAAAATATTTTATTTGTACTGCAGGTTTATCAAGCAACATTTGGTATTGTTCTTTTGAAAGGTTAAAAATAAGCAGAGAAGATACCTTCATAAATCCTCCTGATGATTCGGCCTCCGGCATATCACGTGCCTGCAGCTTTACACTTGTTTGATCATTAAAAATGATTTCAAATGGTTCAGACGCATTTATGGTAAAGCTGTTATACCTGTAATATCTTACCTTCAAGTATTTGTTTTCGCCAATGCACTGTGCTTTCATGAAAAGTGGTTGATCATTCACTTCAGTTACTTCAACCGGTTCGGTTCTTTTCACAACCATTTCTGTTACAGCATCAATTTCGTTTTTTTCATAGCGGCACTTTTGAGCCAACCCCTGATTGAACGATATAATGATAAAGAAAAAAAGGGTAATCTGAATAATTTTCATAAAGCGGCTTGTTTTAATCTGCCAATCTGCAAAAGTAATAATGTTTTAGCTATAAATGAAGCGAATAGATTCGAAATTCAACCTTTTTCTCTGTTATAAACATTTCATTAACAAACACAAAGCTACGGAAAATGCCATGTCTGCTACAAAAAAAGTGACACTATTGCAACGCGGCACATTTTTCTTACCTTTGCTGTTTGTATAATAACTGATAATCAACAATTAGTAACCACATAAAACCTGATGATAATCAGGCAAAAATCTAAAAAATGAAGAAAGCTAAAATTGAAACTGAAAAGGGTACCATGGTGGCCGAGCTTTATGAAAAAGAAACCCCCGGTACAGTTGATAATTTTGTAAAACTATCGAACGATGGTTTTTATAATGGCTTGCGTTTTCACCGGGTAATTCCCGGGTTTGTGGCCCAGGGCGGATGTCCGCATTCTAAGGACCCCGATAATCCAAGAGCAGGCACCGGAGGCCCCGGATACACAATTAAGTGTGAAACCGATGCTGAAAAGCAGTACCATGAAAGAGGTGTACTTTCAATGGCACATGCAGGGCGCGACACCGGAGGATCGCAGTTTTTTATTGTACACAGTCGTCAAAACACACAACATCTTGATGGACAACACACTTGTTTTGGCAAAATCATTGAGGGTGATGAAGTAATCGATGAAATAAAAGCAGGCGACTTAATCGAGAAAATAACAATTATTGAATCATAAAAGTACGAATTAACATGAAATTGACACAAATTATCGCAATACTGGCCATCAGCGCCGTATTTTTTGCATGTAACAATCAGAATGCATCAAAATCTGAAATGAAAACCCAAAAAGACTCAACCAGCTATGCACTTGGTGCACTTCAGGCTGAGGGATTTCTGGACCAAATGGAAAAATTCCAAGTATTGAAACACATCGATACAAAATGGTTTCTTAAAGGTGCAGAAGACTACACAAGCGGCGAAAAAGCAATGGACTTTTCTTCAGTACAGATGACACTTAGCAACGTGATTAGAAAAATTCAGGCCGACTCTGCCTATGCCATGCCTGAAGCATCAACCGGTGAGGAGATGCAGAATGTAAGCGACAGCTTTGGATATGCGCTAGGTGCACAGTTGGTAGAAGGTATTAACAGAACATTGGTGCAAATGAAAGCTACTGCTGATATTGACAGTTCTTTTGTAATGACCGGAATCAATGACGTTATGACAGACTCCAGTCAAATTGACCAAAAAACAGGAACTGATCTATTGAACAAAATGGTACAGAAGGCACGTGCAGCTCAAATGGAAGCACAACAGCAACAAGAAAGTGCCAATGCTGAACAATATGCCGACAATAAAAAAGCCGGCGAAGATTTTCTTGAAGAAAACAAACAACGCCCTGAAGTTAAAGTAACAGAATCAGGCTTGCAGTACGAAGTACTGAAAAAAGGAACCGGTGCCAGTCCAGCAGCTACCGACCAGGTTAAAGTGCACTACCATGGTACTTTGATTGACGGAACTGTTTTCGACAGCAGTGTTGAGCGCGGCGAGCCCATTACATTTGGCTTGAATCAGGTTATTCCCGGTTGGACAGAAGGCGTACAGCTCATGAAAGAAGGTGCCAAGTATAAGTTCTACATTCCACAAGAGCTTGCTTACGGTGGTGCCGACAAAGGGAAAATCAAACCTTATTCAACCCTTATTTTCGAAGTTGAGTTGCTCGAAGTTGTAAAATAAAACAAACAAGCAATTGATATTTATAAAGGAGGCTTTCGGGCCTCCTTTTTTTGTTATCTAAAAATGAATTAGTTGAATACTCAACATTTTACCCGGAGTTTTGTAAATTTGATAAACCTCATAAAAACAAAACACCATGAATTACGATCAAATTGCTGAATTACTTGGCGCTGATGCAAAAAAGCTTTTGGAACACAAATCCACTACCATTGACAAAAGCAAACTGCACCTACCCGGCCCCGACTTTATAGACCGGGTATTCTATCACACCAACCGCAAACCACAAGTTTTGCGTAACCTGCAAGCTACATTTAACCACGGCAGGCTCGGAGGCACAGGCTACCTATCGCTATTGCCGGTCGATCAGGGCATAGAGCACTCCGCGGGAGCTTCATTTGCACCGAATCCCGATTATTTTGACCCTGAAAACATTGTAAAACTGGCCATAGAAGGTGGTACAAACGGCGTAGCCTCAACCATTGGTGTGCTGGCTGCAGTTTCGCGCAAATATGCGCACAAAATACCGTTTATTGTAAAATTAAACCATAACGAGTTGCTTACATACCCCAATACTTACGATCAAATTATGTTTGGTTCTGTTGAAGAAGCCTATGAACTTGGTGCCATGGGTGTGGGAGCCACCATTTATTTTGGCTCTGACGATTCGAACCGGCAAATTCAGGAAGTAGCAGCAGCATTTGAACGCGCGCACGAACTCGGCATGTACACCGTTTTGTGGTGCTACCTGCGCAATTCAGAATTCAAACGCGATCAGGATTATCATACTGCAGCCGATTTGACAGGGCAGGCCAACCACATTGGCGTGACGATCCAGGCAGACATCATCAAACAAAAGCTCCCGACCAACAATGGCGGATTCAAAGCCATTAAATTCGGGAAAACGCATGACAAGGTTTACTCAGAGCTCACTTCTGATAACCCCATAGACCTGACGCGGTACCAGGTGGCCAACAACTATATGGGCCGGGCAGGCCTTATTAATTCAGGAGGAGCCTCAAAAGGCGAATCTGATTTGGCAGATGCCGTAACCACAGCCGTAGTCAACAAACGTGCAGGTGGCACAGGACTGATTTCAGGCCGAAAAGCCTTCCAAAAACCCATGAAAGAGGGAGTTAAACTACTCAACGCCATTCAGGATGTGTACCTGGAAGAACAAATTGATATTGCTTAAAAGATTTTTTTGTGAGGGTTTCATCTTAATCGAAGCCCTCACTTTTACAACTGCTTTTTATCTGTTTTCACTGTCAAACTCCTCACGCATACGCATGGTTTCTCGTTGCATGAAACCCTCCACATAAGCTTTCAGCTCCTTGTTGTCGGTAGTTTGTATGGATTTGCCGACTTTCACTCCTACGTGTCTTTGGGGTACACCGGCGCGGCGAATAAAATGGGGTACAAAAAGATCCTTGCCCACCCAGGCATCATCCGGTTTCTTGTATTCAATAGCCACGGGATACACAGGAAAATTGTTGTTCGATGCTATGCGGTAAGTACTTTCCCGGATTGGTCCTAACCCGGGTCCACGATGGGTGGTACCTTCGGGATAAATAATTAATGACTGATTGTTGAGCAATACATTTTCCATTTTCCTGATATTCTCAATCCGGCTGTTCATGCTACTTCGGTCTATTTGGAGCACATCGTATATTCTAATTCCCCTGCCCAGCATAGGCCAGCTGGCAACTTCTTTTTTTGCTATGATCCGCCCCGGGTTGATGGCCAGGTTGATAAAAATATCGATATAAGATCGATGATTCGAAAGTATAAGTGCCGGCTTATCGGGTTTTTCTTCATACTCCACATGAACCTTTACACCCATAATGCTTAACATATTTCGACACCAGTAACTCATATATGCCCGAAGTAATTCCTGAGGCTTTTTTTTGTAAAAAATATCTATCCCTGCTACAATTAAATACAATACAAAGGTAAATAAAACAGCCACCAACAGGCGTCCTATAGCCAAAGGAGAAAGCAATACTATTCCAAGCTTATTCATGCTCCAGTGCTTTTTTGGTTTGCTGTCTGCCATAAGCAATCAGCTCTTCAGCTTTATTGAACTCAAAAGTATCGGCAGACTCACGCGAGAGTTCTACCAAAACATGCGGACGATACCTTTCAATAAGTTCCATTGTGTAAGATTCCTGCATCATCTCGAATGAACGAAAGAGCACACCATAGAGACCGGGTTTTTTTGCTGTTTTAGTCTTTTTAAAATGAAAAACCTTCCTTACATTTTCTTTCCATTGATGGAAAACTTTTTCTGACTGCTCCTGCTCTTTTTTAGTACGTACATTTACCGGCATTTCATAAGGAATTCTGGCATTAAGGTTCACAGCTATCATTTGCTCCTGGTCAGTGAGTTCATACACGCTCATTGGCATTGGATTAGTAACGGCACCATCGACCAAAAGTGCACCATTCAGCTGAAATGGTGTAAAAACACCGGGAATAGACACAGAGGCGTGTATAGCATTAATAAGGTCTCCTTTATCAAAAACCACGGGTTCATGCTTTACAATATCGCCCGATACAGCCCGGTAACGTATGGGCAGGTCTTCAATATTTACATCACCCATTATTCTACGCATCTCTTTCATAATGCGATCGCCTTTGATAAAACCCCGGCTACTAAAGGTTACATCGAAATACCGCATTACGTCAATGCGATCGAGTTTCTTAACCCACTCTTTAAATGCATTGAGCTTCCCTGCAGCATAGAAACCACCAATTAAGGCGCCAATGCTACTTCCGGCAATTGCTGTTATATTCCAACCATTAGCTTCCAATTCTTCAATCACTCCTATTTGCGCGAGTCCTCTTGCTCCACCACTGGATAATATTAATACGGCTTCCTTTTTTTTCATGGTTCATTCTGTTTGTAATTTACATGCTAGTGTCATGTCATGCTTGAAATGACGGATAAGTTGAAGACATTTTCACTTTTAACAAGGCGAAAAATGAAAAGGGCAATACTTGGTTCGTCAGATTAAGCCTGGCATGACACTGGACCATGCAGGAAACGAATTTACACAATTCAAACTACTGTGAAAATATAATGCATAAAAAGTTCGAAATAAACAACTGTCTCCTCAAATAAGAAATATAAGTTCGACCGACAAAAATTGCCTATGAATTTACAGACCGGTTGGCAAGCTGTCCGCATGCTGCGTCAATTTGCTGTCCCTTACTCCTGCGTACATTAACAATCATATTGCGTTTCTCGAGAAACTGTACAAAATCGTTCACGGTTTCCTGCGTGGATGGTTTTAAATCGAAAGCTTCAACCGGATTATACTCAATTAAATTTATTTTCACCGGAAAAGATTTGCAAAATTTAGCCAGTGCAGCAGCCTCATCAAGCGAATCATTCACCCCTCTGAGCATTAAATACTCAAAAGTAATGCGCTCACCGGTTTTTTCATGGAAGTATTGAATAGCCTCAGACAAAGCATCCAGCGGGTATTTTTTATTGATGGGCATCAATCTGTTACGGGTTTCATCAATAGCTGAGTGCAGTGATATAGCTAAATGAAACCGTACTTTATCATCGGCAAGTTTCATAATGCCAGGTACAATGCCTGCTGTGGAGACCGTGATTCTGGAAGGTGACATTTCAAGGCCGGGCTTACCTGTAATGTATTCTATAGATTGCAATACATTGTCGTAGTTCAACAGCGGTTCACCCATCCCCATGTAAACAATATTGGTCAATCGATTACCCTGTTCCTCAGCCATATTTTTAATGGCCACCACCTGATCGAAAATTTCGCCAGCGCTTAAATCGCGCCCATGATTCAATTGACCTGTGGCACAAAAAGCACAGTTAAGCTTACAGCCAGTTTGGGAAGACACACAAGCTGTAACCCGTTTTCGGGAAGGTATGTAAACACCTTCGGCCACCTGCCCATCATGAAATTCGAAGGCCACTTTTGATGTGCCATCAGTAGCAGTTTGAGCTTTCTGCACGCTGGCAGCCGGTATTTCAAACGCTTCTTCAAGGGCATCAAGCAGCGTACCGGGTAAATTTTTCATTTGTCTGATATTTGTTGCACCCCGTTCCCATAGCCATTGATTAATTTGTTTGGCACGAAATGGCTTCTGTTTGTGCCTTGCTAAAAAATCAAGCATCTCCTGCCCGACTATTGATCTCAAATCCTTCTTTTCCACAAATCATTAATTTAATGAAACATGATTATATCAAAAATCATACTATAAAATTGAACAATTACCCTTGAAATTACTTTTAATTTATTAGATCGCAAAACACAAGTGTACGATTATGTACATAAACCTGACAAAATAAAGCTATATTTGCCTTGTATTATCAAAGTATTAAATTTGCAAAAGCATTAGCTAAATTTATTACAAACAGGTTTTTGCAGAAACTTACCAAGAACATTCGTTTCAGTTAAAACAAAAACCATCCAAATGAATAAATTACGTATGAACGTTCCATTTCATAGTAATCTTAGAAGTAAAAACATCAATAGTTTTACTACCTGATCATATGACATTGGGATTTCATCTGACCATTGAAATATAAAACCTTTACAAATGAAAAAAATTCTTGCGATTTTTACCGGATTAGCCCTTATGCTTCAAATAGCCCAGGTGCGCGCTGATGAAGGATTGTGGCTACCAATGCTGATCGAAAAACTCAACATTGGAACAATGACAGAAATGGGCCTTAAGCTATCAGCTGAGGACATTTACAGTATTAACCAGGCTTGTCTGAAAGATGCTATTGTAGCACTTGACCGAGGCTCATGTACTGCTGAAGTAGTATCGGAAAATGGTTTATTACTTACCAACCACCACTGTGGATATGGTGAAATCCAGGAGCACAGCACTGTGGAACACGATTACCTCACAGATGGTTTCTGGGCCAAATCTTTCGAAGAAGAGTTACCAAACCCGGGCAAAACAGCTTCTTTTCTGATAAGAGCAGAAGAAGTAACCAAAAGAATATTAAAAGAAGTTGATAAAGACATGCCCGAGAGCGAGCGTCAGAATATTATTGACTCGGTAAGTAACGTAATTGTTACAGAAGCAACTAAAGACAGCCATTACCGTGCTAATGTACGCGGAATTTATAAAGGCAACCAGTATGTACTTTTTGTTTACGAGGATTACCTGGACGTACGCCTTGTAGGTGCGCCACCAGAATCAATCGGAAAATTTGGTTCAGATACAGATAACTGGATGTGGCCACGCCACACTGGTGATTTCGCTATGTTTCGTGTATACGCAGGCCCTGAGGGAAAACCTGCTCCTTATTCAGAAGACAATAAACCAATGGAAGCCAAAAGCCACCTGAAAATCTCCCTTGACGGTGTTAAAGAAGGTGATTTTGCCATGATTATGGGTTACCCGGGTTCCACACAGCGCTATCTTACTTCGTGGGGTGTAAAAAATGAAATGAAATACACCAACCAGTTCCGTGCTCAAATTCGGGGTATTAAGCAGGAAATCTGGAAAGAAGCAATGGACAACAGCGATGAAGTACGTATAAAATACGCTTCTAAATTTGCCCGCTCAGCCAACTACTGGAAATATTCAATTGGCCAGAATAAAGGGCTGCGCAACCTGAACGTGGTTGAGAAAAAGCAAAAAATAGAAGAAAAATTCGAAAATTGGGTAAACGACAAAAAAAGGCGTCAGAAAAAATATGGCGAAGCGCTCGAATTGATTAAGAATTTCCAGCAACAAACAGCCCAGTCACAAGGCGACCTTACAGTGCTTTACGAGACATTGATGGGTGGAACAGAAATTCTTTTCTACAGCTACCGGGCTGGCGCAGGTATGGAACGTGCATTGGAAAAACACCCTGACAGCACAGAATTCCTAAATAAATATAAAACACGCATGCAAGGTCGCATGAACGGATTTTTCGAAGACTACGAGCCACAACTCGACAAAAAAGTGATGAAATCCATGATCGATACCTACATGGAGATGGTGGACACTGCAAAATACCCTGCATTTATAAAAGAAGAAATTAAAACTCAAGAAAACATAGACCAGTGGGTAAACAACTTATTTGAAAAATCAATTTTCGTAGATACCGCCAAACTGGCCAAATACCTCGAATCGCCTGAGCTGGATAAACTGCAGAACGACCCTGCATTTGCAGCCGGTAATGACATCATTGACACTTACCGTAGTATGGCCGGGAAACTTCGTGCCATGGCTCCAGGTTATGATAAAGGACAACGCCTTTTCGTAGCCGGATTAATGAAAATGAACAAAGACAAAGAGTACTATCCGGATGCAAACTCTACCATGCGCCTTACATACGGTACAGTTGGAGGATATGATCCCAGAGATGCTGTACACTACAAATATTACACAACGCTGGAAGGTGTTATGGAAAAAGAAGATCCCGAGGTACGTGAATTTAATGTGAAGCCCAAACTCAAAGAGCTTTATAAAGCCAAAGATTACGGCCGTTATGCCAACGAAAAGGGCGAAATGGTAGTAGCTTTCCTTACAAATAACGACATCACCGGAGGTAACTCAGGCAGCCCTGTAATGAATGCCAGAGGTGAACTTATCGGTATTGCATTTGATGGCAACTGGGAAGCTATGAGTGGCGACATTGCATTTGAGCCTGACGTTCAACGCACAATTAATGTCGATATTCGTTATGTACTATTTATAATTGACAAGTTTGCTGGCGCGCAAAACCTTATTGATGAGATGACCATCGTAAAACAATAAGCCAATTCATATAATTTCAGAAAAGCAGCGTCAACCCGGCGCTGCTTTTTTTATATCAACATTTTGAAGTACAACAGAAACCCTGAAAAATTGTTACTTTGAAAAAACATAACCAATGAAACAAAAGCAATACATAATTCTGCTTATTACCTTTTTTATTGCAACAAGTTGCGGCGTAAAAGGCCCCCTTACCGAACCAGAGAACTTCGAAAAGTTTCACAAAAAATTTTATCGAGATAGTATTTTTCACTACAATCGCATCAATTATCCACTCAAGGTTTACGAATTTTACGGGCATATTAAAGAAGATCCGGAGGGTGGAAATGCCAACAGAGAGTTTCACAATGCCTTTACCCGAAAAACCCTGCCGCGTACGGTACGAAGCATGGACGAATACCCCGATTATTATAAAATGATGGTCGACACCAACAACAATAAAATGGTAGAAAAAATATACATTCCTCACTCCAGCTACCTGGAAAAACGTTTTTTTCTAATGAAAAAAAACCGGTGGTATTTGGATAGCATCCAAATTATTGAATAATATTGCTATTTTTCACCTAAATTTCATTATGAAAGCTAACAGCGTTAAAACTCAATAGCAGGCATTTTTACTATTGACAATAATAAACCAAAACATTAATTATGTTGTTTAATACGCGCACTTCATTAATTATAAAGATCTTTTTGATTCTTTTTGTGTTTACCAGCTGTGGTATCCGAAACAATTACAATAAACCTGAAAATTTTAAAAAATTTCACAGAAAATTTTATCGCGATACTGTTTTTCATTACAGCCGAATCAATTACCCCCTAAAAATATATGAACGAGCAAGCATCACCCGCGATTACCCTAAAGGAGACACCAGACCCAGAAATAAACTATATTCTTATACTCAAAAAACGCTGCCCCGCGCTGTGATAAGCTTCAAAAAATATCCGGAAGAATATGAGCTGCACATTAATTCGCTAAATGAAAAAAAAGTTGAAAAAATTTATAGCCCACGTTTTGGTTATGAAGAGACGCGGTTTTTTATTTTGAAAAATAACCGGTGGTATATGGATAGCATACGGATACTTAATGATTAAAAAAGGGCCGCCAGAAGGCAGCCCAGTAAAAGTTTACAAAACTTTTAGTTTCTAAAATCAAATTTTGCAATAAATGATTTACCATTTAAACGATAATCTGCAAAAGAGATATTGGCCAATTGTGCTCGCACATAAGCGGTCAGGGCAGGGTGTCCATTGATGGCTATAATTTCAAAGCTACCATCATTGGTAATGCGAACCTCAGCTTTTACCAGACCGGCCTCGTTGCTAACATCAGCCTGCTTTGGATAATCTACTGCACGATCAAGCACTTGCTTAAGCTGTTGCTTCTGAAAATTAGCCAGTCGGTAGTTCTCGGCAGCTGGGTTGGTAGTAGCCGTCACCATTGTTGTACTTAGTGCCATAATGGCCAATATCATGATAATCCGGGTTGTTTTAGTTTTAAGGTATTGCATAACTGTTAAGTTTTATGGGTTAATGTTACTTTTATTACAACAGAAAAGCATTTATGTTAATGGAAAGCCAGGGCAAAAAAACAACAAACCAAGCTCTAAAACCTAACGTACAGCGGCTTTTACGAAAAGTTAAAAAAAGACATTAACATCTATTTTGTACTAAATCGTACACATTCTGAAATAAAAAAAGCCGGAAACACCGGCTTTAAGCTATAAAATCACTAACCAAAACATAGTTTATTATTGTAGGGTAAATCGAATTTTTATGAGATAAGATTTATCATACATTTCGAAATTTCTGATTTCCAAACCACCAAGCTCCTTTTCAACATATTTTGCGTAATCAGTTTTGCCGGCCGTTTCATTCACCTTGACTTTACCATTTTTATCCACATCAAAATTGACCCAAATCAAAGTCTCCCCTTTTTCACCTTCGGTGTCACCTGGATATTCCATTACTTTGTTTAAAGTTTTATTAAAATCTGCTTTAACTTCTGCACTCGGTGCAGGTGGAGTATTAGCAGTCAGACTTAGGCCCATAAACATTAAAATTGTAGCCATTGAGATCGAAATTAATTGTATTGTTTTCATAATTTTAAATTTAATTTGTTTAATATTTCATTCAAAAGATTAAACAGAAAAATCACAGAAGTGTTGCACTCAATCCGAACAGTTATGCTCAATTTTTATCATCAGGACTTAAGGGTAAAGGGTTCAGGAGTATGAGTTAAAGATATGTTAAGGCTCTTTTTAAGCATTTGTGATATAAAAAACTGCCCTTTCTTATGGTCCAAATTTTGTCAATGCTCATAAAACAACCTTCGAATTAGAGGGTTTATAAGGTACAATTCAAGACTATGCAAATTTTTAAATCACAAGACAAACTCGCAGAAGTAGTTGAAATGAACCCTAAATTGTTACCAGTAATTAACCGGTTCGATATAGCCCTTGGAATAGGAAACAAGACAATTGAAGATATTTGTTCGGAAAAAAATATAGAACAAAGTTTCTTTCTGGCCATTATCAACACCTATCACAACCCCGACTTTTTTCAGGAACTTGAACAAGAAAAAATATCACCGCTGGAACTGGTAAATTACCTACGTAAAACACATGAATACTACCTAAAACACACGATACCCAAGCTCGACGAATTACTTGACAGGTTGATAGAAAGCTGCCGGGACAGTTGTGGAAATATTCAAATGATTAAAACTTTTTATAACAAATACAAAAAAGAGCTCAAAACACATATTGATGATGAAGAAAAGAGAGTATTCCCTTACATAGAAACCCTAATCGAGAGCAAACAAAAATCAACTGAATTTACAATTCACAACTTTGAAGAAGAGCATACCAATGTTGAAGAAAAAATAAATGATTTAAAAAACCTGATCATAAGGCACATCGAACCTTCATATGAGCAAAACACAGGCAATGAGTTCCTGTTTGAACTGTTTCGTTTCGAAAAAGACATAAGAGACCATGCGCGCATAGAAGATAACCTGCTTATCCCCATGGTTGAAAACATCGAAAAGCAGTTAGCAAAATGAAAAAGGTCATTATCGTACATCCTTCTCCGGTAATTTGCCATGGTTTAACAGAGGTTATTAACAGCTATTTTAATGCCGGGGTAATTACCTTTAAAACTATTGCTGAATTTATTGCAAAAGCCCCAGATTTCAACAGTCTCGTTGTAATGATGCATCCTTTGGAAGTTAATGACATGAACCAGGTGCGAAAACTGAAACAATCGCAACAAATAACAACCATTTGCCTGAACTGGCCCGAAATCATTCATTCAAAAAGTTTTATATACGACTATCATATCTCTCTTTGGGCTCCCAAAGGTGAATATTACGATTTGTTGGCCCCGCTAATGACAAGCCAGGAGACACTACAAACAGAAAAAAACAAGAATGAGCTTACAGCCCGTGAAACAGACGTTGTGCGTAGCATTGCGCTTGGTCTTACCAATAAGGAAATGGCTGACAAGCTACACATCAGTATCCACACTGTAATCTCTCACCGGAAAAACATTACAGCTAAACTCGGTATAAAATCTATTTCGGGCATAACGGTTTATGCCATTTTAAGTAAGCTCGTCGATACAGAAACCATCGATCCGGAAACACTTATTTAGTCTATTTACAGATTAAGGTTTTGTGCGGCCAATGGCGCAATTTTTGAGCATTGCAGCTGAAACCTTGTCTATATGTCGCTTATCTCCATTTTCATTCTTGCCGCAGGTTTATCGGTCGACAGCATGGCTGCCAGCATCAGCACGGGTGTTTGCATGAAAAAAGTGCGCGCTTATGAGTCTGTAAAAGTCGCGCTTTATATGGCCGTTTTTCAAGGCTCTCTTCCTATTGTTGGTTGGTATATCGGTCAGGGGTTTAAACACATTATCTCCAGTTACGACCATTGGATAGCCTTTATTTTACTTCTGGCCATAGGTACCAAAATGATTTTTGAAGGACTCAAAAAAGAAGAGCAAAATAACTGCTTTTGCCCTTCCCGTCCCATAATTCTAGCTGGTATGGCACTGGCTACAAGTATAGATGCTTTAATTGTCGGAGTAGGAATAGGGCTGTTAGGCAACACAATATGGCTACCTGCCATTATAATAGGTATAATTACTTTTATTTTTTCCATTTCGGGAATATACCTGGGACATCACCTTGGGCATCGGCTCAACATTAAGCTCGAACTTATCGGAGGTCTGGTTCTTATTGGACTGGGAATAAAAATTCTTGTGGAGCACACGCTTCTTGCATAGGTATTCTAAAAAATATCCCAACAAATAGGGATTTCAGGATTGAATGACGGGCGCTATTTTTGCCAATGTTAATTCAATCTAAATAAAAAAGAAATAGACCTATGCGAAAAATTATTACAACAATCAGCCTGGTAATTTTAACCTTTAGCTTAGCAATGTCGCAAAGCAACGACAGTACAAATATATTTGTAAACAGTGCTGAAAAACTTCTACAGACCGATGGCAAACTTAAAATTGGTGGATATGGCGAGGTACATTACAACCAACCGTTGGATGATGAAATCCGCCAAAACGGAAAACTGGATGTGCACCGCATTGTTATGCTATTTGGATATCAGTTTAACGACCGCACACAATTCGTAACCGAAATCGAGTACGAACATGTAGAGGAAGTTTATATTGAACAGGCCTGGTTACAATATCAATTAAACGATTATATAAATTTCCGTACCGGGCTAATTCTCACACCAATGGGACTCATCAACGAATATCATGAACCCACAACATTCAATGGAGTGGAGCGCCCCTGGATGGACAAATACATTGTACCTACCACATGGAGAGAAATTGGTGTTGGTATTAACGGCAACATTCTTCAGGCATCAATGCGCTACCAGGCATACATTATGAATGGATTTAATGGCTTCGACGGGGAAGGGCAGTTTGGTGGTAGTAGCGGACTAAGAGGAGGGCGTCAAAAGGCCATTGAGTCTTACATAAGCTCACCCAACTTTACAGGTAAAGTTGAGTATTACGGAATAAGAGGACTAAATATCGGCCTTTCCGGATACTTCGGAAGATCTCAAAGCCAGCTATACGATGGCATAGAAAAAGACAACAGCGATGCAGAAGCCATAGCAGACTCATCAAGCGTGGGTATTTCAATGATCGGGCTGGATGCACGTTATCAATATCATGGTTTTGAAATGCGCGGCCAATACTACTATGCAGCAATAAGCAACACTGACCAGTACAATGCCTTTACGGCAGCTGCAGATGGTACGCCTAATGACCTTGGTAGTGCAATGTCGGGTTTCTATGCAGAAGCAGGGTATAACGTATTAAGACTTTTCTCCAACACCAACAAAAAACTCGTTCCTTTTGTGAGATATTCCAATTACAACACCCACGCATCAGTGGAAGATCCTATTCAGCAGAACGATGCATATAACCGCTCTGTACTAACAACAGGATTAACCCTGCAATTAGCAAAAGGAGCGGTATTAAAAACAGACGTACAATTTTTCAATAATGAAGCTGCCGATGAACCATCGCATGTATTCAATGCTGGTTTTGGTGTAATGTTTTAAATATAAAGGGCACAGGCCCTTTATATTAGTATTTTACTTAGCACGCAACAAACCTTAAACACAATGCAAATTTTAATAAAATATTCAATTTTACTGTTAGGAATGGTCAGTATGGGCCTTTCTCAACCAAATATCGACCATGAAAATAAAATTTTACTGAGAACCTTAAAAAGAGGATTCGATATTAAAAAACCCGAATTTGATGAGATAAAAGTATCAGA
>Ga0102938_10000332_pt1 | contig 34183 bp, 29 predicted proteins | sample SalPonR2_B_D2_MG_FD_84516 | JGI IMG/M metagenome (GOLD analysis project Ga0102938, IMG submission 84516) | Salt pond soil microbial communities from South San Francisco under conditions of wetland restoration - Salt Pond MetaG R2_B_D2_MG | ecosystem: Environmental > Aquatic > Marine >...
ACCTCGTCGGTGACAAAGCGATGCGCGTCGCCGTCCGCACCGGGGCCAAGCCGCGCGGTTCGAACAGTTGCGCCATAGTGGTCCACGATCTCGACCTCGATACCGCTGAGGTCGCAGGGCGGATCGGCTGTCACCTCGACACGCAACGGGATCGCGGAACCCGCATCGACCGTGTCGGGAAGCCCTTGGACAAGGCAAGTCCGACGCCCCTCCTGAACAGTCATGTCCTTCATTGGTTCGTCCATTTCAAATTCGCGGAAACCGCCGGCCGGCCGCCGCAACGGACGCCCGGCCGTATCGGTCAATCAGGCGTTGGCCGCGTTTGCGCCGGCGATGAAGCCCTGCACATGCCCTTTGCCCAGACCATGCTTGTTGAAACCTCCGACCGCCTCGCCGCCTGCGAAGAGGCCCGGGATCGGGTTCCCCCAAAGATCGATCACCTGCATGTTCCCGTCCGTGCGCAACCCGCCGTAGGAGTCGTGCCAGATCACCATGATCGACAACGCGTAGAAGGGCGGCGTCATGAGCTTGAACATCGGCGCCTCGACATGGCGTTCGAACTCGGGGTCCTCGCCGGCGTCGACATAGCCGTTCCAGGTGTCGACCGTTTCGGACAGGAACCTCAGCGGCATGCGCTGATGGGTATGGCCCCGGTAGATCGCACCCGCGAGCCCCTCGATCGTGTCGGCGGAGAAAAAGTAGCCGTTGGTGCGCGACACGTATGGCTCCCGCAATTCCCAGCCGGACCGTTCGATGGCGTCACTGTCCATGATCGCCCAGATCGGTCCCGGCAGGTAATCCGGCGCCTCCGAGCCTTCGTTGATGGCAAGCGCGGCGTCGAGACCGTGATCATAGTCGTACATCTCCCGGACCCATTCATGGCGACAGTTGCGCCAATCGGTCGGAACATGGTCGAGCCCGCCGTTCGGTTGGCCGCGGCTTGGTCCACCGGGATACCGGGAATTCGCCGGCCGGACCGGCAGCCTCACCTCGTTGAAAAAGCGCCTGCCAACCTGGTTGACGACCATGAATTCCTCGAAGCCCGCATTGCCGACCTCAAGCCCCGCCGAGCCGCGGAAATTATAGGTCGGATGACCGGGCATCATCGCCGTGTAGGCATCAGGCGTGCCAAGCCGCGTGTCGATGTGGAAGGTCGTCGGGTAGGACAGGTTCTGCTGCATGCCGGCCATGTTCGCGCCGATCTTCATCCCCGCTATGATGCCGCTGGCGTCCTGCGCGCCATCGCCCAGAAGCGCCTTGCCGGAGGTTGTCCACGCGGGTTCTTTCATGGCCGGGTAGAACATCTGCCGGAACTCGGGGTTGCCGGCATGCCCCCCGCTGGCGATGATCACGGCCTTGTTGGCCTTGATGGTGATCTCTTCGCGGGTCTCGTCGATATTGCCTTCGGTCCACCAGCTGGTGAGTTGGCGCCGGCTGACCGGGTCATGGCGTGGGCTATGGCTTGCACGCACACCCAGCACGCGACCTGCGAATTGCTCTTCGCGGATCACCTCTTCGAAGCGGCGGTTGAGGATGAACTGAACGCCCTTCTCGCGTGCCGAAAACTCCAACGGGCGGGCAAGAGCCGTGCCGTTGCGCACGGTTCCTTCGCTGGCATAGGCCGACGCGTCTTGCATGTTCACGGCGGCAAAGCCGTTGACGCGTTCGGGATCCGCGACACCGGCATCCTCGGCTGAAATCGTGCCGGCCCTGATGTCGGTGACATCGCCCAGCTTCAGGAAGCAATACGGCGCCCGCGCACGGCTGACACCGCCGCCGCCATGGGTGCCGTTGATCCGGGTGAACCGGACGTAATTGTCCATCATGAACTGCCGCGTTGCAGGGCAATTCTCGGCCCAGGTCCGCATCATGTGGCGGTCGTTGTAGCGATACGGGCTCTGCCCCTTGGTGTCGACGATCGACCAATCCGTGACGTCGGTGAACAACAACTCGATCGTGTCATCAAGTTCGGCGGGGTCCTCGGTCGGGGCCACTGTGACGTAGCCCTCCGGGTCGGAGTCTCCGGCCATGTCGCGTTGCTGGATCGGGTCGCCCCCGCCAAGCGACACGAACGCGCCGGAGTGCAGCATCCGTCCGCCAAGGTCATAATTCTGGTCGATCACGATGACACTTGCACCAAGGTCCCGCGCCCGGATGGCGGCCGTTATGCCGGCGCAGCCACCGCCGCAGATCACGACATCGGCCTCGTAGTGCCATTCGGTGTTCCGGGCGGCGCCGGGCATGGATTGGGCCTCGGCGCTGGACGCTGACAATGCCGCGGCGCCGACGCCGGCTGCGGCGCCTGCGACGAAGAAATCACGGCGGTTCAGACCTTCGCTGTCTGCCACGGTCTCATCGCGGCGGTCATCGTTTTGGTTTTTGCTGGACATGGCGGCCCCCTCCCAGTTGGGCTTTGGTGAACGACACAGCGAAAAAGTGGCCGGAAGCAGCGCCACGAGGTGTTCAAGCATGTGTCAATCTGCCCGAAGGATCACATCGGCGGGCGAGTCCGTCCAAGTCAAAGAGTCGCTGACCGCCAGTCATAAAATGCCTGGCTCAATCGCCACGGGCCCGGAATTGGCGCAGCGCCTTAATTCGCGGGACTGTCAACCAGACTGGAAGCGATGGAGTCCAACCGCTGGACGCCGTCGACCTGCTCCGTTGCGAAGGTGTCGAGCACCTGGTCGAGGAAGCCAAGCACGTCGCGGTCTCTCGATGTCGGTGAATGCGTCGACCTGGTCACGAAATACGCCGTGATCGCAAGGGGTGGATCGACGATCCGGTGGCCCTCCAGATCGCCCCGTTCGATCATGTCCGAGACAATCTCCCGGCAGAACAGGGCGACGCCGCCTTCTTTCATCAGGATTTGTTTGATCGCGCGCACGGAGCCGACCTCGAAGCGAGGTTTTGGTTCCAGTCCCAGTTTCCCGGCGACTTTCAGGAACACGCGGGAAATCTGGCGTTTGGCACCATCGAGAACCAGGTCCTGTGCCAGGACTTCGGACATTTTCACCGGTCCGGGTGCAAAGCCCATCCCCGGTCGGCAGACCATCAGGACCGGCTGCCTGAAAACCGGGATGGCAACACACCCTTCCACGTCGGTCGCCTCGTGCACGATTGCCCAGTCGACCGTGCCGTTGCGCAGTCTTCGCAAGATGTCGTCCCGTGAGCCCTCCCAAAGGTCGAGATGCACGCCCGGTATCAGGTCATCTTGCGTCACGACCACCTGCAGGCCGATCGCACTCATCACCGTCGGTGCAAGGCCAAGCGAGATATGGCGCACGTCCTTGTCCGAATACGCCTTCAACTCGGCGGCGAGGTCATCCACCGCCGACAGAACCGCAACACAGCGTTTGTAGAGCAGGCGGCCACCCTTTGTCGGCACCACGCCCTTGGGCGTTCGGCAAAAGAGCTTGATCCCGAATTCGTCCTCGAGACTGCGCACCTGCAATCCCAAGGCGGTCTGAGCCACATTCAGCTGCCGCGCCGCGCGGGTGATACTGCCCGCTTCACAGACGCGAGCATAGTAGACGAGCTGCTTGATCGTGATCTGCATAAACACACGCCAATGCGTCCGACTGCATCATGACCGATGCATGAATGACTCGGGGGTATTTTTGGCCATGCGCCTTGAACGGGCAATGTTTTTTCGCAGAGCGGAAATTTCCGAGCAAAAAGATGGAATTGACCCGCTTCGAAGACAGAACGCCGAGTGATCCGCGCGATTGAACGGTCTGCCCCATGGTTCGGAAGAGGAGGATCAAGGATGGGAATCACCCGACACGGCGCCAGACGAGGTGATCACGAGGCTGCGGCGGCTAGCGGTGCTTGATGGCCAGGGCCTGCCGCGCGAGCCTGCGGAGGCTTGCACAGCCAATCAGTCTTGGTTTTCCAGGGTCCTCAGAATATCGTGCGGACATGGGCCAGGTCACGTCTTTGTTTGCGCGCAAGCTCGTCGGTGTCGCCGCGGGACAAATCGACGCCGACGACGTGCTTGAGTCAGTCGGCCTGGATCCGGCCGGTCCGTGGGACCCCAAGCACATGCTCGAGGAAGATGTCTTCTACGGGATGCTGGAGCTCATGGCCCAACAGATGGACGTGACACGCTTGCCGTTGCTCGTGGGCGACGCCATGCGGCCCGATGAATACGGCGCGCTTGGACTAGCGTGGAAAGCCGCGCCTGATCTGATGGGCTCCTTTTCGCGCGTGGCGCGATACGCGCGCCTCTGGACCAGCATCGTGCGATACGAGCTTGTGGAAACCGACGGCGGCGTCCTGTTCACCGAACACCGGCAGGGTCCGCGCCGGCTTGGGATGCGGATATCCATCGAGGCCGATCTGGCCAGCGGTGTTTCGTTGAGCCGCCAGGTGTCACCCGACCCGTTTGCCCACGTTGATGTCTATTTCAAGCATCCGGCCCCAAAGACCAAGGAGCATCACGAAGCCTATTTCGGGTGTCCCGTGCATTTCGACGCTGACATGGATGCGATGCTCTTGTCCCGCGCATCGCTGTCGAAGCCGAACAACCTTGGCGATGCCGGTATCACGCAGTTTCTGGTCTCTTACCTCGATCGAGAACTGGGCGAGATCAGGGATCTGCCCAACCTGGCGGCGCAAACCAAAGACGAGATCGCCAGGGCGCTCAGCGAAGGTCTGCCCAAGATGGCGGATATTGCGCGCAGGTTGGGCATGAGCGTGCGTTCCTTTCATCGCCGCCTGGGCGAGCATGGGGTCAACTTCCAGGCCCTGACCGAAGAGACGCGCCGCGAAATCGCAATGGGTATGCTGAAAGAAGAACGCTACTCGCTGTCCGAGATTGCGTTCATGGCGGGGTTTTCGGAGCAAAGCGCGTTCACGCGCGCGTTCAAGCGCTGGACGGGGCATACCCCGGCGGAGTTTCGAAAGATCGCGGGCGCGCGGTGAACCGCTTTGGCCGGATCGGTCAAAACGATGGCATCGCCGGTCAATACCGGGCCCGTATCGGTCGCCTATCCCTTGGTCATCAACTTCGACCAAGGAGAAACACCATGCAAACCCAACCCATCCTCGTTGTCGGCGCCACCGGGAAAACCGGCTTGCGCGTTGCCGCACGCCTTGAAGACAAGGGCATGTCCGTCCGCCGCGGCAGCCGCCGCGCCGCGATCCCGTTTGACTGGGAAGACGAAGGCACCTGGGCCGCCGCTCTGGACGGCGTCAGCAAGGCCTATGTCACCTACTTTCCCGATCTCGCCTTTCCGGGTGCCGTGGAAAAATTGACCGCCTTTTGCAAGGTCGCAAGACCCATGGGCCTCGACCACATCGTCCTCTTGTCGGGGCGCGGTGAGCATCATGCGCGATTGGGCGAAGAGGCCGTGCGCAACTCGGGCCTCGACTTCACGCTGGTGCGGTCTTCGTGGTTCGCACAGAACTTTTCCGAAGGGTACCTGCGCGATCCGATCCTTGGCGGCGTCCTGCCGATGCCCGGCGGCATGATCGAAGAGCCCATCATCGATATCGACGATATCGCGGATGTTGTCGTCGCTGCCCTGACCGAAGACGGGCACAAGGGCGAACTCTATGAAGTCACCGGCCCGCGGTTGATGAGCTTTGCGGACATGGCCGAGGCCTTGTCACAGGCCACGGGACGCCCGATCCGGCACATCCCGATCAGCTTTGAGGATTTTCACGCCAATGTCGCGGCCTCGGGCGGTGACTTCGTGGCGGATGTCTTCACCGGGATCGCGCGCGAGACCCTGGATGGGCGCAACGCTCAGGTTTGTGACGGGGTGCAGCGCGCGCTTGGGCGCCCGGCCCGCGACTTTGCTGACTATGCCGCCGCTGCCGTGAGGTCCGGTGCCTGGGCCGACGCGGCCTGACCCCAAAGCGCGGGAGGGGGCGTACCCTTCCCGCCGCCACCCCTCAGATTCCGGGAGCATGTCTCATGTCACTTTTCATCTTTGTTGTGCTGCAATTCACGATCCTTGCCTACGCGCTTGTGGGCGGTGTCTTTCTGGCCTTCTCCGACTTCATCATGCGCGCGCTTGCGCATACGGGCGGGGTTGGTGGCGTCGATGCGATGCAGGTCATCAACCGCGAAGTCTTTCGCTGGGTCTTCATGGCCTTGTTCATCGGCATGGCGCCCCTGTCGCTTCTGATCGCCGGGTACGGCGGGTTCCATGTCGGCAGCGGTCCGGGCACGCTGATGATGATCGCAGGCCTGGTCTATTTCGTCGGCTGTTTCGGCGTAACGGTAGTCTTCAATGTCCCGATGAACGAAGCGCTGGCGGGCATGGATGTCTCAGACCCGATGACGCAGGACTACTGGACCAGCACCTATCTGCCCCGCTGGACGTTCTGGAACACCGTCCGGACGGCTGCCTCGGCCGCGTCGGCCGCGCTGTTGCTGTTCAGCCTGATGTGGATGACCCAGAGCTAGGCGGCGTAGGTCCTGCCGCCACACCGAAGAAAGGCGGACATGGCAACCCGTGTCCGCCTGCGTCGCACCGGGATGGCGTTTTTGCCGGCAATCCGGGGTGACGATCATGCGCGCATCGTGTCATTGATGCGCCAATCTGCATGTGCCGTCTTGTGCACGGGGTCCATGAAAGGATATTTTCACCGCCATGGCGCCAGCGTCCAAGACATCCTTTCTCGCGCGAATCCGAGACGCGACGCCCGGCCTGCATCCCAGCGAATTGAGGCTGGCGGAGGCCATATTGCGGTTTCCCGGTCAACTCGCCAGCTACACCGCGACAGAGCTTTCGCAGATGGCGGGCGTTTCGAATGCGACCGTGACGCGGTTCGTGCGAAAGATCGGTTACAGCTCCTTCGAAGAGGCGCGGCAGGCGGTGCGGGCCGAACAAGACACCGGCACGGCCCTGTTCAGGGTCGATCGCGAAGGTGTCCCGCGCGATGGCCAGGCCGCCCGCCATCTGGACCAGTGCCATGGCAACCTCGAACGTAGCCTGGCGCATCTCGACGACGCGGAGATCGGAACGCTTGTCTCTGCGATGCTTGGGGCGGATCGCCTGTGGGTGGTGGGGTTTCGCGCAGGGCAATCCTTTGCCCGCTACCTCGCGTGGCAGGTCATGCAGGTGCGGCCGAACGCGTTCACGTTGCCGCGTGATGGTGAAACGATGTCGGAAAGCCTTGCCGGCATCGGGCCGGACGACTGCGTGATCATCATTGCCCTGCGCCGCCCCCCCAAGCAGTTCGGCGCCCTGATCGACATGTTGAACGAGTCGGGCGCACAGACCGCGCTGATCGGGGATCTGCCCGGTCTCGAAGGGATGCCAGCGCGCTGGACGCTGCCCTGCAGCACGACCGGTGCGGGCGCGCTGTTCGACCATGTCGGGGTCATGGCGCTGTGCGGTCTGCTGGCCTCGGGGGTGATCGAGGGATCGGGCAGCCGGGGCCGTGAACGGCTGCGCGTGATCGAGTCGCTGCACGAGTCGCTCGACGAGCTTTGAGCGCGCCACCGGCCATCGGCCGCAGTATCCCTGTTCACAAGGGCTGATTTCCCGCCCAGAAATTGAGCGTTCTTGAAAGCGCGGGGCGCTGCCGCCCCTGAAAATCATTTTTCATTTGAGGGCATTCGTGAAAAAATCATTGCATGAGACATCGCTTCACGTCCCAGCTTCCCTTGGAAAGGTGTACCATGACCCTCTTGCGAAATACCGTTTTCATGACCGCCGCCGCCGTTGCCCTGCCGGGTGTGGCGCTGGCCCAGACCGTATTGCAGATCAACTCATCCCTGCCCGAAGGCTCTTTCGCGCACGTGTTCTTGCAGGAATATGAAACCCGCCTCGAAACCGCGACCGATGGCGCCGTCGACGTGCAGATCTTCATGTCGAACACGCTGGGCTCCGAGGAAGACGTGCTTCAGGGCCTTTCGCTCGGCACGCACAACGCCTCGCTCTCGGCCTCGGCCATCGCGCAGATCAACACCCGCGCCGCGATCTTCGACCTGCCCTACCTGTTCGAGGACCGCGCCGCCGTGCAGACCTTTGCCGACAGCCCCGCCGGCGACATGCTGCGCGAGGGTTTCGAAGGCTCCGGCATGGTGCTGGCCGCGATGTGGGACAACGGCTTTCGCCAGATCACCAACAACGTGCGCCCGATCACCGTGCCCGCCGACCTCGACGGCCTGAAGATCCGCACCCCCACCAGCCGCCAGCGGGTCGAGATGTTCAACACGCTGGGCGCCAACGCCACGCCGCTTTCGTTCGGCGAGGTCTACTCGGCCCTCGACCAGGGCGTGATCGACGGCCAGGAGAACCCCGCACAGGTCGTCGACAGTGCGCGCCTCTACGAGGTGCAGGAATACATGTCGCTCTCGAACCACGTCTACCTGCCCACCTTCCTCGTCTTCGGTGAACCCTACCTCGCGTCGGTCGAGCCCGAACTGGCCGAAACCATGCTGACCGTCGCCACCGAGACCGCCGCCTGGACCTTCGAGTGGGGCGAGACGACCGACGGAGAGGTCATCGCGGCACTGGCTGACCGCATCGCGATCAACGAGATAGACTTTGCCGCCTTCCAGTCGGCCGCAGCACCCCTGTATGCAAGCCCGACCTTCGTCGAGGTGATCGGCGCGGACATGATCGCGGCGACCCGCGCGGCGCTCGGCATCGAGTGACCCCAAGCACCGGAGCAGCCCCATGGCCCGCCTCATCGTCCTTGTCGAATTCATCGACCTCTGGCTCATCCGCATCCTCGATGCGCTGGTGATCGGGTTGGCCGGGCTGCTCTTTTGCCTTCTCAATTACGCGGTCTTCACCCGCTTCGTGCTCAACGACAGCGTGTCGTGGTCCGAGGAGCTGCCCGCGCATGTGCTGGCCGTCCTGACCTTTATCGGCGCGGCCTACCTGACGCGCACCTCCGAGCATCTCGGTTTTGACGCGGTGGTGCGCATCCTCTCTCCCGGTCTGAAGCGCGCGGTGATGGCCGGAAACCTGATCCTGATGGCCTTTTTCGGCAGCCTGCTTGCGTATTACGGCGGCATCGCGGCGGAAAGCTTTGGCAGCCGGATGCTGATTTCCGTCGATCTGCCCATGGCGCTGTTCCGCTACGCCATGCCCGTGGGCGGTGCGCTGATCGCGCTGGTCAGCCTCACCCGCCTTGCCGGCCTGCTGACCGGGCAGGTGCACCCCGATGATCTTCTTCCCGAAAGTGACGCGTGATGTTTCTTGATCCCGGCTGGATCATCCTGATCCTTCTTGTCGTCCTGCTGATCGCGGGGTTGCCCATCGCCTTCGTTCTTGGCGTGACCGCTGCAACACTGATCCTGATCGACCCGGCCGTGGTGCCGCAGATCATCGGGCTGATCCCCTTCGGCGGGGCCAACAACTACCTGCTGGTGGCCGCGCTTTTGTTCATGATCGCGGGCGAGGTGATGAACCAGGGACGCATCGCGGAGAAACTCATCGCCTTCGCCTCCAGCCTCGTGGGGCACATCCGCGGCGGGTTGGCCCATGTCAACATCCTGACATCGCTGTTTTTTTCCGAGATTTCGGGCACCGCCACATCGGATGCGGCCGCCATCGGCTCGGTCATGATCCCGCAGATGAAGAAACGCGGCTATCCCGCCGCCTTCGCCGCCGCGGTGACGTCGACCTCGGCCACGATGGCGATCATCGTGCCGCCTTCGCTCAACCTCATCCTCTACGCCTATGTCGCCAACGCCTCGATTGCCGAGCTGTTCGCGGCGGGCATCCTGCCGGGCATCATGGTCTGCGCGCTTCTCATGGCGACCGCCTATGGCATCTCGGTGAAACGCGGCTACCCGACCGAGGGCGAGTTCCAGTTCAAGCGTGTCCTTGAAACCGGCAAGGATGCCGCCATCCCGCTGACCCTGCCGATCCTGATCCTCGTCGGCATCCTCGGCGGCATCTTCACCGCGACCGAGGCGGGCGCCATCGCGGCCTTCTGGTCGATCATCCTGGCGGCGTTCCTCTACCGCACGATCAAGCTGGGTAACCTGCTGGATACGTTCCGCATCGCGGGCAAGCGCAGCGCGATGCTGATGTTCATCGTCGCGACCTCGACGCTGCTGGGCTGGTACCTGACCAATCAGCGCATTCCGCAAGACATCGCGCAGGCGATCCTCGGGATCTCGGAGAACTACTGGGTCGTTCTGGCCGCCATAAACGTTTTCTTCCTGCTGGCGGGCACGATCATCCATGGCACGCCCGCCATCCTGATGCTGGTGCCGATCTTCCTGCCGCTGGCTGACCAGCTGGGCATCGACCGGGTGCATTTCGGCCTGATCCTGACGATCAACCTCGGGATCGGACAGCAGACGCCGCCGGTCGCCTCCGTGGTGCTGATCACCTGCGCCATCGCCAGGATATCCATCGCCAAGATCATCCCGTCGATGCTGGCCTTCATCGGCGCGATGCTGGTGGCGCTGATCCTGGTCAACGTCTTCCCGGCCATCGTCCTCTGGCTTCCCTCGGTCATCCTCTGATGCGGCTGCTGATCGTCAATCCGAACACCTCTGCCGGTGTAACCGCGCGCATCGATGCAGCCGCCCAGAGCGTCGCGCAGCCCGGCGATCACTTCGTCACGATCTCGGCGGCCTTCGGCCCCCCCCTGATCGTCGACAAGAACGATGCAGAGCAGGCCACCGAAGGTGTCTTGAAGGCCATAGCGGACTACGACGAGACGGTTGACGGCATCGTCCTGGCCTCGTTCGGGGATACCGGTGCCGCGCGGGTCCGGGCCGCCTACCCGCATCTTCCCGTCGTCGGAATCGCCGAGGCCGCGTTTCGCGAAGTCCGGCGGATTGGTGGGCCATTCGCCATCGTGACTTTTGCGGCCGAAGTGGCGGGCCCGCTGGTGGAAAAGGCCGCCGAACATGGGGCCGCCGCCGAGCTGATACGCGTTGCAAGCCCGCCCGGGCCGCTCTTGCACGCCGCTGCCGACGTCGCCGACAAGATGTGCGCCGAGCTGCGCGACCTATGCCTCGAATGCGCGTCCGAGGGGGCGCAAAGCATCGTCCTGGGCGGCGGGCCTCTGGCGGGGCTTGCCGGCCGCGTGTCCTCCGAATGTCCTGTCGCCATCGTGGATGGCACGCAGGCCGCCATCGCGCAATTGCGTGCGTCGTTGCCGTGAACACTCAAGATGTCCCGCCCCGATGCGCGTCTGAATGCCTGGTGGCCGGTCGTCCGGTTGATCAAGCCCGCGTCGCCAGGCCATGCCACGGGAATCGAGAATGGGGCACAGGCGTCTGACTGACCGATTGCAAACCGGTCACCCCGTCGCTTTCGCGCGGCTGCGCCTCGATCCGCAGCCGTGTTTTCGTCGTGATCCGGTTGACGCAGGTCGTTTTCCGTTGCGGTCTTGTGGCCGTGCCGCCCTATCTAGGGGGCATGTTTCTAAGCGTCTTCGACATATTCAAGATCGGGGTCGGTCCGTCATCGTCGCATACGATGGGACCGATGACCGCCGCTGCCCGGTTTCTTGTCGATCTGCGCGGCGGGCGCGAAAAGGAGCCCGGGGCGGGTGAGCTGGCGGCTCTTGGCTGTTCGCTGCACGGTTCGCTTGCGTTCACCGGCAAGGGCCATGCCACCGATCGCGCCGTGATCCTTGGCCTGTCGGGGTTCGAGCCCGCCACGCTGGACCCGGACCGCGCCGAAACGCTGGAGGCAGAGGTGCGCGCGCATGGTATGGTCACGCCGCCGGGATTGCCGCCATTGAAATTCCAGCCCGACACGGATCTGGTTTTCGACTACGGCCCGCCCCTGCCCGGCCATGCCAACGGGATGATGCTGCGGGCCTTCGATACGGCCGGGAATCTGTATCTGGAGGAAACCTACTATTCCATCGGTGGTGGCTTCATCCTGACGGCGCGCGAATTGGCGCGTCAGGACCAGGGTGGCGCCGATGCGTTCCGCGACGAGAAAGAGGCCGCGGGCTATCCGTTTCCCTTCGGATCGGCCGATGAGATGCTGGCGATGGGCGTTGCCTCGGGCAAATCCATCGCTGACATGAAATGGGCCAACGAAACCGCCCGACACCCGGCAGGCGAGGTGCAGAAGCGTCTGGATGCGGTATGGGCCGCGATGGATGATTGCATCGACCGGGGCCTGCGGATGGATGGCGAATTGCCCGGCGGACTGCGAGTGAAACGCCGCGCCAAAAAGATCCATGACCAGTTGCTGGCGGAACGCGGATCCAACATCGCGCAACCCCATACCGTGAATGACTGGCTGAGCGTTTATGCGATGGCCGTGAACGAGGAAAACGCCGCCGGTGGGCGCGTCGTGACCTCGCCCACCAATGGCGCGGCCGGTGTGGTGCCGGCCGTCCTGCGCTACTACCGCGACCATTGCATCGGCGCGACCGAAGACGGGCGGCGGGTCTTCTTGATGGCGGCGTCGGCCATCGGGGGGCTGATCAAGCACAATGCCTCGATCTCGGGTGCCGAAGTGGGGTGCCAGGGAGAGGTCGGGTCCGCCTCTGCCATGGCGGCGGCGGGGCTTTGCGCGGCCTTGGGCGGCACCAACGAACAGGTCGAAAACGCCGCCGAGATCGCGCTCGAACACCACCTTGGCATGACCTGCGACCCGGTGGGCGGGCTGGTGCAGGTGCCGTGCATCGAACGCAATGGCCTGGGCGCGATCAAGGCGGTCTCGGCGGCCTCGCTGGCGCTGCGGGGGGATGGCACGCATTTCATGCCGCTCGACAATTGCATCGAGGCGATGCGCCAGACCGGCATCGACATGTCGACGAAATACAAGGAAACCAGCCAGGGCGGGCTGGCGGTGAACCTGCCCGAGTGCTGAGGCAGGACCAACACACCCCTTGCGCGCACGCTCGAAACCGGCCCGAGACCTGCCGCCCCGATCCATGGACGATCCCGAATGGGACCACGCATCGCGAGTAGAAAGACTGAACCACCGGCTTTTCCATTTGCCGTTTTTGGCGAAGGGACTGCCCGGGGGGAACACGTGGGCGTGGCCGCCAGACGACCGCGCCGGGTCAGACGTTGCGGACGGTATCGCCGGGCAGAAACACCGGTTCGAGCCGGATGACCTCGTCACTCAAGGCGTTGGCCGCGATCAGTTCGGCCGCGCGGCGCCCGATCTCGTGCCTTTGGCTGTCCATCGTGGCGATGCGCATCGGCAGGCCGCTGAGCACTTCGAACGAGTTGAACCCGGCCATTCCGATCTTGCCGGGGATATCCATGCCCTGTTCCAGGCAGTACAAAAGCCCGCCTGCCGCGTTGATGTCGCTGTTGTAGTACAGGAAATCCAGATCCGGCGTGCGGGTCAGGATCTCGGTCGTCATGCCGCGCCCGGTGCCAAAGCCGGACGCGCCCGCGTAAAAACAGGTGTCGGTCAGCGACAGGCCTGCCTCGGCCAGGCCGGTCTTGAAGCCTTCGAGACGTTTTTGCGCCCGGTGATCCGCGATCGAGCTGGACCCCAGATACCCGATGCGCCGGTATCCGCGTTTGGCGATTTCAAGGGCCATCTGGCGTCCGGCCTCGCGGTGGCTGATGCCGACGCAGGCCGCGACCGGGTGGCCGTCCACATCCATCACCTCGACCACGGGCACACCGGCATTGGCCATCATCGCGCGCGCGTTTTCGGTGTGTTCCAGCCCGGCCACGATCAGGCCGGTGGGCCGCCAGCTGAGCATTTCGTAGATGACGTTTTCCTCGTGGGCGCCATCGTATTTCGACGTGCCGATGACCGGTTGCAGGGGCGTGGCGTCAAGCACCTCGCCGATGCCGGCCAGCACGTCGGGGAACACCATGTTGGACAGCGAGGGGATGACCACGCCGACAAGGTTCACCCGGTTCGACGCCAGTGCGCCCGCGATCTTGTTGGGAACATAGCCAAGGCGGCGCGCGGCGGCGAAGACCTTTTCACGGGTCTTGTCGGACACGTCGCCCCTGCTTCTCAGGACACGGCTGACTGTCATCTCGGACACGCCCGCGGCATCGGCCACGTCGCGCAGTGTCATCTGGGGTTTTCCGTCGAAAGGGTTGCGTCCGCGCAAAAAGCCGGTCCTTCACGATAGCATCAATGTCTCTTGATACGGTGCGGGGCAGCATGCTGCAAGCATCGCTCATCGATGGGGTTTAACGGTTGCCCGTATTGCCGGAATGCACGAAAAGGAAGGTGGCCGGCCCCGTGGCTCAACTGGATAGAGCAATCCCCTCCTAAGGGATAGGTTGCAGGTTCAAGTCCTGCCGGGGTCACCATTTTCCGACGTCTCGAATGAATCGCCGTCCGCCCGAGGGGTCAGGCCGAAACGCTGGCTGCAAGGTCGTCCCGGCTCAGGTCCGATTTCACGGCATCCAGTTTGACCGAACCCCGGTTCAGCACCACGAAGCGATCGCCGGCCTCGTAGGCGAAGTCGAGATATTGTTCGACCAGCACGATCGCCATCTTTCCCTGGTCGCGCAGATGCGCGATCACGCGGCCGATCTGCTGGATGATGTTGGGCTGGATGCCTTCGGTCGGTTCGTCCAGCAACAACAGCTTGGGCCTGGTCACCAGCGCGCGCCCGATGGCGAGTTGTTGTTGCTGGCCGCCTGACAGGTCGCCGCCGCGACGTCCTTCCATCTCGCGCAGGACGGGGAACAGGTCGTAGATTTCCTCGGGCACCACGCGTTCGCCGCGCGGCAGGCAGCTGAGCCCGGTTTCAAGGTTTTCGCGCACCGTGAGCAGGGGAAAGATCATCCGCCCCTGCGGCACATAACCCACGCCGCGCATGGCCATCTGGTGGGGTCTGAGCGACGGCAGGGACTGCCCGTCAAGGTCCAGCGCCCCCCCTGACCGGGGGTGGGTGCCCGAGATCGCCTTGAGCAGGCTGGTCTTGCCCACGCCGTTGGAGCCCATCACGCAAACCACCTGCCCGATATCGGCCGACATGGAGATGCCGTTGAGGATCTGGCTGCCGGAATAGTGAAGCGTCAGGTCTTGGATGTTCAGCATCTTTCAGCGCCCCAGGTACACGTCGATGACGCGTTGATTTGCGGTGACATGGTCAAGGCTGCCTTCGGCCAGCACCGATCCTTCGTGCAGCACGGTGACCTTGCAATCGAGCTTGCGGACGAAATCCATGTCATGTTCGACCACGACGACGGCGCGGGTCCTGGCCGCCTCGCGCAGGATTTCGGTGGTGTGGTCGCGTTCCTCGCCCGACATGCCGGCGGCCGGTTCATCGACCAGCAAAAGGCGCGGTTCCTGCGCCAGAAGCATGCCGATTTCCAGCCATTGCTTCTGCCCGTGGCTGAGGATGCCGGATTGCGTGGCCAGGTGGTCGGACAGGCCGATTTCCTGCGCCAGTTCCTCGACCCGTTCCAGATCGGACTTTTCGGGTTTGTAGAACAGCACCGACAGGGGCCCGCGTTCCTTTTTCAGGGCGACCATCAGGTTGTCGGCAACGGTCTGGTCCTCGAACACGGTGGGGCGCTGGAACTTGCGGCCTATGCCGGCCCGCGCGATCTGCGCCTCGGACATGGACAGGAGCGACACCGAGCGGTCGCCCCAGATCACCCGGCCCTCATCCGGGCGGGTCTTGCCGGTGACGATATCCATGAAGGTCGTCTTGCCCGCGCCATTGGGCCCGATGATGGCGCGCAGTTCCGGTTCACCGATCTGGAAGGACAGGTTGTTGATGGCCCGGAACCCGTCGAAGGTGACGGACACGCCGGACAGTTCCAAGAGCGCGCTCATGCCCGGTCCTTTCGTACGATGTAGTCGACCAGGCCGCCCAGACCCTTGGGGGCAAACAGCGTGACGAGGACGAAGCCCACGCCAAGCAGCACGGTCCACCAGTCGACCCACTGGATCGTGTAGAAGCCGAGATTGACGTCAGGCGCGCGGCCGCCGGTGAACCATGTCGACAACAGCGATACCGTCGCGGCCCCGATGACCGCGCCATAGAGCCGCCCACGCCCGCCGATGGCCACCCAGACCGCAAGGTAGATCGAGGCCAGCGGCGCCAGTTCATCGGGGTTGATGATCCCGGCCTGCGGGTAATACAGCGCGCCCGCGATCCCCGCGATACAGGCCGATACGGTGAACACGAACAGCTTGTAGCCTTCGACCGAATAGCCAAGGAACCGCACGCGCGGTTCGTCGTCCCGAATGCCGCGCACCACGTTGCCGAATTTGCCCGACATCATCCAGGCGCAGAACAGGTAGGCCAGCGCCAGGGCCGCCGCCGACGCCCACAGGAACCAGACCGAGGTGACATCCTGCCCGGCCTCGACGCCCGGCAGGTTCTGGAGGCCCGACAACCCGTTGTTGCCGCGCAGGCCGGTGTCGTTCTGGAACAGGTAAAGCGATAGCGCCAGCGTCATGGCCTGGGTCAGGATCGACAGGTAGACGCCGGTCACGCGGCTGCGGAAGGCGAGCCAGCCGAACACCAGCGCCAGCAGGCCCGGCACCAGGACGACCAATAGTAGTTGCGCGAACAGGCTGTCGGAAAAGGCCCACATCCACGGGAAACTGTCGCCGCCCACGACGCCGAAGATCTGCACGGCGATGGCATCGGTCAGTTCCTGTTCGGTGGGCGGCAGGGCGGCATTGGCCTGCGCCGCGATCACCACGTCCGCCGTGCGCGCATACATCAGCCACATGCCGATCATGTAGCCGCCAAGCGCGAAGAACGCGAAGTGGCCGAGGCTCAGGATCCCGCAATAGCCCCAGACGATGTCCATCGCCAGCGCGATCAGGCACAGGCACAGGGTCATTCCCAGCGTCTTGACCATCGAGGTCGACACCATGCCGACGCCAAAGGCCTCGGACATGACGGTGATGGAGAGCGTGAAGGCCGCCAGAGCCCCGATGAAGATCAGGACCGAGGGGTTGCGGGCGAGGAAGGACTTGCTCATCTCACATCTCCGCCGCGCGGCCCTTGAGGGCGATGATGCCTTTTGGCCGGAACTGGATGAACAAGATCACGAACAGGATCATGTAGGTTTGCGCCGCAAGGGTGTTGGACGGGTTCAGCCATTCGACCCCTTTCTGGAAAAAGCCGATCATCCCGGCGCCGGCCAGCGTGCCGAAGATGTTGCCGACCCCGCCCACCACGACGGTCATGAAACTTTGCACGATGTAGTTCGCGCCCAGTTCCGGCGTCACCTGCGCGAACAGGCCAATGGCGACGCCTGCAATCCCTGCAATGCCCGAGCCAAGGCCAAAGGTCAGCATGTTGATGCGGTCGGGGTTGATCCCCATCGAGGCCGCCATGGAGGGATTTTGCGTCACCGCGCGCACTTCGAGGCCCAGGCGGGTCTTGTTCAGGATCAGCCACAGCAGCACGAAAAAGATCACGCCAAGGCCGAAGATCGCGATGCGGATATAGCTGATGGCCACCACGTCGTTGAATTCGAGCGAGCCTGCCAGCCAGTCGGGCGAGGAAAAGGGCCGCGCCTGTGCGCCAAAGATCTGCCGCGTGATCTGCTGCAGCGCGATGGAAATGCCGAATGTCGCCAGCAGCGTTTCCAGCGGGCGTTTGTACAGGAACCGGATCACCGACCGTTCCATGGCGACACCGGCGCCAAAGGTGATCGCAAAGGCCAGCGGCAGCGCGATGATGATCGACAAGGTCTGATCGGGCACGAACAGCTGCACAACATAGCCGGTATAGGCCCCCATCATGATGAATTCGCCATGGGCCATGTTGATGACCCCCATGACCCCGAAGGTGATGGCAAGGCCGATGGCGGCAAGAAAGTAGATCGAGGCCAGCGACAGGCCGTCCAGCGACAGGTCAATGGCCTCGTAGATGCCGACGGTGGTGTTGATCCGCGCCAATGTGTCGGCGGCGGCGGTGGTCACGGCGGCGGACGGTTCGCGGTAGGTTTCGAAATAGACATGCGTGTCGATCAGGGCCTGTGCCTGGGCATCGGTGATGGTGGGTGGCACGACACCGGTTTCGGCCAGCGCGGCATAGGCGGCGATGCGCGCCTCTTCGGTGTCGAGGCTGCTGACCGGGATGCCCGCCACCGCGCCGTCCACGATATTGGCGATCAGGGCGTCGCGGCGGGCATCTTGGGTGATGCGCAGGGGGGCCAGGCCCGCTTCGACCAGGAGGTCATAGGCGTCCGCGTCGGACAGGTCGGTGCTGCCGGGGTTCAGAACGGCGGCGATGTTCGTTCCGTCGGGCAGGGTTTCGGCGGCTGCACGTCGGGTTGTCAGAAGCGGGTTCAAGAGACCGCGGGCTTCGACGCTGATGTTTCCGGCGAGGCTTTCGATGGCGGCAACGCGGATGGCGTCGTCGTCGGCATAGGCAATCGAAAGCTGCACCAGCAGCGTTTCCGCGGCGGCCCTGAGATCGGCATCTTCCTCGGTCTCCAGCATGGTGCGGATCAGGGGCAGGTGGCTTTCATCGGGGGTGCGGGTCATCGCGGCCACGGCGCGGGCGCGATCATTCGGGTCGGACGATGACAGCTGAAACTGCACCAGCGCGGCGGCGATCAGGTCCTGGACGCCGCGATTGGGCCGCAGGTGTTCCAATTCGCGCGACGTGGCGGTGCCAAGGTCCGCCCCTGACGCCAGGTCGATCAGCGCGAGGGGGTCGGCGTCTTCGTCGGCAACGGTCACGAACAGGCCATCCCTGTCGCGCACATAGACCTCACGCGCGCGCCAGCGTTCGAGAAAGGCCGGAATGTCGGGGTTCTGACTGGCGACGAGGGCATCCAGTGCCGTCTGCACCGTCCGGCGGGAGGCATCCACGATCAGGTCCCGGTTGTCATTCAGCACCTGCTGCAGCGGGTCATCCTGTGCGGTGGCAAACGTCGCGGGAAAAAGAAACGCCAGCGACACAAGCGCGGCGTGGATCATGCGGGTCATGGAGGCGCCCTGGTATCTGCGGGGAGGGTAGGGGTGCGGCAGGCCGGATCGCCCGGCCTGCCGTTGCAAAACGCGGTTCAGTAGTTCGATTCGATCTGAACGCAGGTCTCGGTTTCGGTGTTGTACATACCGCAGCCCAGGCCCGGCCAGTCAGAGACCAGCACGGCGCTTTCCGGCAGGAAATCGGTCCATGCGTCGCCCGGCACTTCTGCGGTCTGGCTGATGATGTCGAACTGGCCATCGGCCTGGATCTCACCGATCAGCACCGGCTTGGCCAGGTGATGGTTCGGCAGCATCACTGCGGTGCCGCCGGTCAGGTTGGTGACCTCGAGACCGTACATCGCATCGCGCACGGCATCGACGTCGGTGGTGCCGGCGGCCTCGACGGCCTGAACCCACATGTTGAAGCCGATATAGTGGGCTTCCATCGGGTCGTTGGTCACGCGGTCGGTGTCGCCGGTGAAGGCGTGCCATGCTTCGATGAAGGCTTCGTTTTCCGGCGTGTCGGCGGACTGGAAATAGTTCCAGGCTGCCAGGTGGCCGACGAGGTTCGACGTGTCGAGGCCCGAAAGCTCTTCTTCGCCGACCGAGAAGGCAACAACGGGGATGTCATCGGCGCTGATGCCCGACGCGGCCAGTTCGTTGTAGAAGCCGACATTGGCGTCGCCGTTGATCGTCGAAATCACGCCGACCTGCTGGCCGCCTTCACCCAGCGCCACGACGTCGGACACGATGGACGACCAGTCGGAATGACCGAAGGGCGTATAGTTGACGAAGATGTTTTCCTGCGGGATGCCGGCATCGAGAAGGTACTGTTCGAGGATCCGGTTGGTGGTGCGCGGGTAGACGTAATCGGTGCCCAGAAGCGCGAAGGTTTCAACACCGAGCTCTTCGAGGAAGTAATCGACGGCGGGGATCGCCTGCTGGTTGGGGGCGGCGCCGGTGTAGAACACGTTGCGCGAGCTTTCTTCGCCCTCGTACTGGACCGGGTAGAACATCAGGCCGTTGAGTTCCTCGATCACCGGCAGCACGGATTTGCGCGACACGGAGGTCCATGCACCGAAGATCACGTCGACTTCATGCACGGTCAGGAGTTCGCGGGCGCGTTCTGCGAAAAGCGGCCAGTCAGAGGCCGGATCGACCACGACAGGCACGATTTCCTGGCCCAGAAGACCACCGGCGGCGTTTTGCTGCTCGATCAGCATGAGCATCGTGTCGCGCAGCGTGGTTTCCGAGATGGCCATGGTGCCGGAAAGCGAGTGGAGAACACCCACCCGGATCTCGGCCTGTGCACCGGTCGCGCACAGAGCGGCGATGGCGCCTGACAGCATTAACTTTTTCATGGATGTCCCCTTGTCCTGACATTCTTGCAGCAGATTTCTGCAGGTGCAAAACCCCTCACCGATTCTGTGTGGTGTTGTCTGCCGCAAAAATTGCGGTAATGTGGTGCAATATTTGCATCACGGTGAAACCGACCCATGCGCCACCTGAGATTGTATCGCGCCATCTTGCTTGTCGTGCGGGAGGGCTCGATCCGGAAAGCCGCTGAAAGCCTTACGATTTCACCTTCCGCGCTCAACCGGTCGATTCAGGCCTTCGAAGCGGAGATCGGCGTCAAGATTTTCGAACGGGTCAGTAATGGCGTCCGCCTGTCCAGCCCGGGCGAGCTGCTGATACGCCCAATTTCTGAGCACCTTGCACAAATTGATGACTTTCTGGGACTCGTTTCGGATATGCAGGGCGGGCAGGCCGGCGCGCTGCGTTTGTCCGTTTCCGGGGACCTGTGGCCGGGCCTTGCCACCAAGGTGGCGGACAGGTTCCGGGGTGATCATCCCGGCGTCGGCCTCGACATCTGTATCGACAACGGGCTGGACGCTTTGCGTGCACGAAGCGTCGACCTGGCCCTCGTGACTGTTCCGCTGTCCGACGATGATGTCGAAGTGGTGCTTAGCGGTCGGCTGCCGGTCCGGGGGCAGGTACCGGCCCGGTTGCCCCTTGGGGATCCTGAATTTCGGCTGTCCGATCTGATGGATTACAGGGTGATCGTGCCGCCGATCGGCACCGGCCTGAGACTGTCCTTTGACCTGATGGTGCGGCGCACGCGGGTCGTTCCCGGTTCTGTTCTGTCGGTGCCGGGCCCGCCGAACCAATTGATGACCGACCCCGTTCCCGACCTGTTGCTGAGTTTGTCCAGACCCGAGTCCGGAGCCCCCCTGGGCCTGCGCCCTGTCGATCTGTCGGCCTTGGGTCTTCCGGCAGTACAGGTGACCCTCGTGAGTCGCGCGAACGGGTATCTTCCGCGTGCGGCGGAGCGGTTTTCCACCGCTCTCGGTGCCGTTCTGGATGGATTGTTGGCGCCGGACAAGGTTGCCGGTTAGCATCGCACGCGCCGCCTTGCCCCTTTTCACATGGGCGGTGTCCTTGCGGCCATCACGGTATTGGCGGGGCCAATTCCCGTCTTGGCGCAATCTGCACCTGTGTCGTTTTTGCACCGGCATACGCGCCCACGGACAACGCCATTATTTGGACAAGTTTAGGAAACAGTATGTTTACCAAGAAACCTCGAGCAAAGGGTTGGGCGAGCCGTGAGAATACTAGCGATTGACGATGAATCGATCTTTTGCAGCCTTCTGAAGGTTGCACTGGACGAGATGGGATACAGCGACACCAGCTTTGCACAAAGCGGGCACGAAGCGTTGTCTGTATTACAGTCGACGCGACAGGCGTTCGATTGTTTCCTGATCGACATTCGAATGGCGCCCATGGATGGGATCGAACTGGTGCGACGCATTCGCGCCATTGCCGACTACCGCCGCACGCCGATCATCATGATCTCTGCACTGACCGAGAAATCGGCCATCGACGCGGCCTTTCTTGCCGGTGCGAACGACTATATCACCAAGCCGCTCGACAAGATCGAGCTCAGGGCGCGGCTATCGATGGCCCGCAACATCAATGAAGCGCGCGCGCAGGCGAGGACGCTCCAGGAACATGTTCAGGAGACCGAATCCAAGCAATACGAGTCGCTTCGGTTCGAGGATGCGTTCCTGATCGATGAAGTGGAAAGCCTGACAAGCATGACCGCGCTTGAAAACTATGTGCTCAAGCTCGGGAACCTGCGGCTGCATTCCAGTTGCGCGGTCGCATTCCGGATCGAAAACGCATCCGGTCTGTTCGCGCGCCTGGATCCAGTCGGCTTTTCGGACATCATGGCCGATGTGGCGACCCTGATCAGCAACGCGATCAGCGGAACGCCGCACATGTTGGCTTATGCAGGGTCAGGCGTGTTCGTCGCCATCGCACCGCGCAACGCGTCGATCGACCATGACACATTGAAGGAGCGGATCGACGATCTCCTGCTTCAGCTGAGCCATTATTACAAGCAGGCGGGTTTCCCGCTCCCGGAACTTGTCGCGGGTCATCCGGCGAGAAACGGTATCCTGTCGTTGGAAAGCCCCACACGGATTATCGAAAAGGCGATCGATTCCGTTCAGCAGCAAGAACCTTCGCGGGCAACAAAGACACATGTGGCCTGAAGGTGTCCGTTCGATGAACGACCAGCTTCTCACGCAGGACATGGCCACGGGCCAGGTGGTGGCGGCCATGGATCGCATTCGCGCCAATTTCGTGGATGGTCTTGGTGACAGGATGTTGCGCATCGAAGCGGATTGGCTGGCCTTCAAGGCGGACCGGGCGTCCGGCGCTGCATTTCATGCGGTGGTCAGCGATGTCCACAGGATTGCCGGAATAGCGGGCAGCCTCGGGTTCAAGGAAATCGGAGAAAGTGCCGTGGCTCTTGACCGGCGGATGCAAGGGGTGGACCCCGCCCACAACCCCGGCGCCGTGATTGTTGACCTGGATCATCGCATCGAGGCCTTCCTCGATCTCCTCGAAGACGCTTTGGGGTAACCAAAGGTATGGCTTCTAAGCAACGCTACAGCAGAATTAAAGCTTTTGTATCCCAGGTTAACCACTCTTTGGACAAGCTGGGCCAAAATTGATCATTCGCATTTGAAATGATCATGTCACAAAAACTACTTCGCTTCCCTGGATCTCCGCGCTTCATAAAAACGCTGCTCACGGCGTTCGCTTTGTCATGCGTGGCGATTTTGGTGATCGGGAATTCCTGGGAAGCGCGAAGCCTTCAGGCCGAAAGGGCCGCGAGCGAAGAATTCCTGAGCGAAGCAAGTGACCTGATCGCGGCTGAACTTCAGCGTGAGATCATGGCGGTCGAACTGCTGTCGCTGTTGGTGGCGGCTGGAATACAAAGACAGCCCGATCTAACCCAACAGGACTTTGCCGACCTGGTGGGTCCGTTGATCGATAGTGATGCATCCATCCGGTATGTCGGTCTCAAACGTGACTTTGTCGTCACGAACGTCTTTCCCGGCGACAGCAGCGAGGCGATCGTCGGACTGGATTACAGCGACGTTCCGGCCCGGGCGGAGATGATCCAGCAGGTCCTTGATAGCGGCGACAGCTTTTTCACCGGACCCGTCGAACTGACAGAGGGCGGACTTGCCTTCGTGCAGAGCACACCGGTGTTCGTGTCAGACAGCGCCGCCGAACCCGGCCCTGCCTGGGGCGTCCTTTCCGTCGTGATCGACCGGGACGAGATGCTCGCGTTGGCGGGCCTGAGCAACGAAGCGTCGCCGTTCCGCGCCGCGTTGAGAAACATTGACTATCCGGGGTCGCGGGTTGGGGTGTTGTGGGGCGATCCCGAGGTTTTCAGGGACTGGCCCGTTTTGCAGAATGTCGATTTGGCGGGCGGGATTTGGCAGGTCGGGATCACACCGGAAAACGGATGGCCGACCGTGCCATCCAATGCGGCCATGATCTGGACGGTCACCACGATCGGCACGCTGCTGTGCGCGCTGATGGTTCTTGGTGTGAGTTCGATCCGGGGGTCGGAACGTCGTATTCGCGGGCAACTCAAATCCGCAATCGAGGCGATCGATGATGGTTTCATCATCTACGATGCCGATGATCGCATGGTCTACGCCAATGAAAGGTTCCGCAGCTATTTTCACCTGTCCCGGGATCTCATCGTGCCGGGAAACAGCTACGACGAAATCCTGAGGGAAGCCATTGCACGGGGCCAGTTCAAGGATGCCATCGGCCGTGAGGAAGATTGGTTTGCCGAACGCAAGGCAGAACACGTGAACCCGACGGGACCCAGCGAGTTTCACCTCGCGGATGGTCGGTGGGTGCAGGTTTCCGAAACCAAGACGCCCGAGGGAAACACGGTGGGCCTGCGTGTCGACATCACAGACATGAAGCTGGCCCAGGAACGGGCCGAGGCAGCCAACCGCGCGCGTCAGAATTTCCTGGGGGTCATCAGCCACGAATTGCGCACGCCGCTGACCGCCATCATCGGTTATACCAAGTTCATCGAGAACGCGGGGCTTCTGCCCAGTTACGCGGGCCTCGAGGTCGCGACCGAAGCGAACCCCGAGCATCGGGCCGCTCTGGATGCATTCATTACGGATCTCGAAGCCATGGCGTCCCGGATTGGTCACTCGAGTGAAAGATTGTTGTCTTTGATCAATGACATACTCGACAGCACAAAAATCGACTCGCACACCTTTAGCTTCGACATGTCCGACGTCGATGTCGTTGACCTGGTGAAATACACTGTTGCCGTCATGCAGACTGCGGCGGACCGGAAGGGTCTGGACCTCTCGGGCCTGGCCGAACCGATCGCCATCAAGGGGGATCGCTTGCGGCTGCGGCAAGCGTTGCTGAACATCGTGGACAACGCCATAAAGTACACCGACGAGGGCAAGGTCGAGGTCTGGACCGAGAGCGACCCGGAAAAGGTGTGGATCTGCGTCAGGGACACCGGCCGCGGTATTCATGTAGAAGATCAGGCCCGCATCTTTGACAGTTTCACCCAGATCGATGCCAGTGCCGCACGCCGGGGTCCCGGGCTTGGGCTTGGTTTGACGATTGCACGGGAAATCATCGAAAATCATGGCGGTTCGATCGAGCTGGAAAGCGTTCACGATCAAGGCAGCCTGTTCAGGATCATGCTTCCCCGCTGCCAGGCCTCCCAAAAAGATGTAGCCTAAAAAGGCAGGCAGCAAACGTCCAGATAATGCCTTATTGTCGCCTTCGGCGGTGCCAAGTGTTACGGCATCGTCACAATTGATCGACGGGCTCACGACTATGCCTGTCAATGGATGGGTGATGAAGATGTTCGGCAATTTCTTCAAATTGGGCGTTCTGAAGCTCGTAGCGGGAGTATCCGGCACTGTCGGCTTTTTCCTGTTCGCCTTCAGCGTTGCGCAATACATGCTTGCCTCCAAGCAGCAGTTGGGCGTTGTGCCAGGCCGTTACATCTCTGAACAATTCGCGCTGAACCAGCTGGTGGTTTTCTTCCTTTTCATGTTCACGCTTGCCGTCCTCAGCATGCTGCGGCGCAGGGGTGAGGACGAAAAGGCCGCGATCTTGCAACACATGGACCGCGAGATCGCCATTCGCGAGAACGCGATCGATGTCCATGCGCTGGTCAGCAGGATCGGTGCAGACGGCACGATACTGGCCGTCAATTCAAACCTGTGCTCGTGCCTTGGGTACACGTCCAAGGACCTGATTGGGCAGTCCTCCGAATTCCTTGTGCCCGCCGATGCAGAGAATGCCGAAGATACCGACATGCGCGAGGCGGTTTCCAATGGCCGGGTGTGGTCAGGAATTCAACAGATCAAGACCAAATCCGGCGAACTGCGCCATTTCGCAACCACCCTGCTGCCGGAAACGAACGCGGATGGACATGTGCAGCAAATCGTCGAGATCCGGACCGACATCACCGAAAGCCGCCGGTCCCAATCCCTGCAATTCCTCACGACCGCGCTGGAAGAGTTGCAAGATGCCGTATTCATCTACGACATGAAGTCACTGACCATCAACTATGCCAACAGATCTGCCCTTGCCAGCTGCGGCTGGACCAAGGAAACGATGCTGGCCAAACGCATCAACGACACTGCGGCGACATTCGACGCAGGGCATTTCCGCAAGCATGTCGAACCGCTGGTCAAAGGTGAGGTATCCGCCGTCAACATCGAGGTGGTATCGCCCAATGGTCCGGTCGAGATTTCGACCCGGTTGATCGACGGCCTGGATGGTCGGCCGAATTTCCTGTCGGTGGTGCGCGATCTGTCTTGGCGTCGCGAGATGGAGAACGAAAAACTCCGCTCGGTGTCGATGATCAGCCATGAATTGCGCACACCTCTGACGTCCATCCACGGCGCCTTGCGCCTGCTGCGATCCGGAACGGCCGGCGCGATGGAAGAAAAGACGATGTCCGTGGTCCAGATCGCTGATCGCAACACCGATCGCCTGCTTGAAATCGTCAACGACATCCTGGATTTCGAGAAAATCAAAGCCAACAAGATGGATTTCTCCCATTCCGAGCTCGATCTGGTGGGGCTGGTGGGCGAGGTCGAACAGCTGATGACCGGTTATGCGGCGGAACACGGCGTAGACATCAGGCTGGTTCAAAATGTGGGCCACGCGACTGTCCTGGGGCATTCCGAACGTCTGGTTCAGGTGATGACGAACCTCATGTCCAACGCGATCAAGTATTCCGACCGGGGCGGATGCATCGTGGTTTCCCTTGCGCCCGTGGCGGGCGGCCTGCGTGTCAGCGTTGCCGACAACGGACCGGGAATTACCAAGGAACAGCGCCGCAAATTGTTCAAGCCGTTCTCTCAGGTGATGCCTGCGGATGGCCGCAAGCGCCCCGGAACCGGTCTTGGCCTGGCCATCGTGACCGCCATCCTGCAACGGCTGGAATTCCCGGTCAGCGTTGATAGCGAAGTGGGCGCCGGGACCGTGATTTCCTTCGATGTCCCCAGCCACAAGATCGTGATGATGGGCGCGGAACCCGCAGCAAAAGCTGTATCGTGAGCTGAAAATATGGTAGATATTCTCAATATCGAGGACTTTCGGAGGCGCCGCGTGACGGTCGATGACGTGAAACTGCAGCGTATCCTGCATGTGGACGACGATGCAGATATTCGGGCCATCGTTCAGATGTCCTTGGAACTGGTCGGAAACTTCGAGATATCTCAATGTCATAGTGGGGAACAGGCGTTGGCCGTGGCCAAGGATTTCCGCCCGGATCTGCTGTTGCTGGATTTCATGATGCCGGAAATGACGGGCCAGGAGCTAGCCGCGAGGCTGGCCGCGGAATGCGACATCGGATCGGTTCCGGTCATTTTCGTGACCGCCAAGGCGGAGGAATCCTTTTCCAACGACCTGGTCGCCGCAGGCGCGCTTGCTGTGATCACCAAACCCTTCGACCCCATGACGCTGGCGTCAGAGATCGAAAAGATCTGGCAGAGCACCCCCAGAGTGTCCGCTGTCTGATCCGGTCCGGACGCTGCATTGACCTTTGCGGCCGCAAGCGCCAGGGGGCTGCACCACGATAAATTCGGTCTATCGCCGGCGCCTGCGTTTCAGTTGCCTGCGCCGGTCATCATCATTTCGTGGACAGCCTGCATCCCCCTGTCGGCCATGGCGGTAACCTCGGCCGCGTGTTGGTGAAGTGCCTCCACGATCTCGGTGTCGTTGGACGTTTGAACAACCACGATTCCGTCTTCTGTGAGCTCTATCGTGGTTTCGATCTCGGTCCCGCGCGCGAAAAAGATGTCGAGCGTCGGGCTTTGGATGAAGATCTGCGGATCATCGCCTGTTTCGACGCGACCGATCATGCCGACCACGTGGCTGACCAACACGTCCATCACCGCCTCGTCAGACGATCGCGTGACGGTTCTGATTCCGTTCGGCAGATTGGTGACCTCCCGGGAAATGGTCTGGAAATTGCGGAACATGACCGCAAGTTCGGCGCTTTCGCCCGGTGTCGCGTTCAGCCCCTGAAGACCGGGCATGTTGCGTTCATCATGTCCCGTCCCGTCGGCGCCATGGCCATGCATCCCGGCGACCGCGCCATGACCATGCATCTGTGCATGCGCGGCGACGGGCGCATGGAGCAGCACCGCAACGGCAGTCGCCGTTCCGGCAATCAGGCACACCGCGAGGCGGCCGGACCACGGGCGATTGAGTCTTTCGATCAGCAAGGGGAGTCTCCGATGATGGGCGCCATCTTGGGATGCGCACCACTTCGGTACAGGCCCGTTCGCGCCAAGACAATCATTTCATCTGCAAATAGTGGACACCGAAGGCTGGCTTTGGATCCGGCCGCACCGTTTGCTTGGCCGCAGTGGGATCAACGCCCCTTGCCAAGGCTGTGCGACCCTGGTCGCCAGCTTGCGGGGATCCGAAAAACCATGTCGGATGGAAAAATGGTGCCGATGAAGGGACTCGAACCCCCGACCCACGCATTACGAATGCGTTGCTCTACCAGCTGAGCTACATCGGCACGCGCGGGGTCATACCAAGCCGGGCTTGACCTGCCTAGCCCTAATTTCGGGTGCCGGCGGACTCGGTCGCGGTCTCGGCCTCGGGTGTTTCGGCTTCGGTGTCAGGGCTGTTGGGGGGCGTATCCTGCGCGGTTTCCGGCTCCAGCACTTCGGCGTCCTCGGGCGCGTCGGGCGCGCGCTGGTCTTCCAGTGCGCCCACGATCAGCGGCAGCATCTGCGCAGGCCCAAGCAGGGCGGCCTCGGATTGTTCGACGTCTTGCCAGCTGAGGCTGTCGAAGGTTCCGCAATTGCTGCAGATCGGGCGCCAGTCGGCATGGATGTGACCGCAGTTGTTGCAGACCCACTGGGTGCCGCGCGCGGCGGTCACGGCCTTGGCCAGCCAGGCACGGACCAGACGGTCTTCTGACCCTTCTCCGCGCTCGATCGCCGCCATGATGGTCAGCGACCGCGCGGTGGGTGCGGTTTGCGGCAGATCGCCAAGGGCACGGCGGGCGGCGGGGAAATCCTCGGCCGCGATCTGCAATTCCGCGTCCAGCAATTGCGCCTCGGGGTGGCCCGGGTGTTTCGCGATGAGCGGCCGGAACCGTTTCAGACGGTCGGCCGGGGTTTCGCCCGGTGCGATCTCGGCGAATGCGGCTGCGATGTCGGGATGGGGATCGGTATCCCATGCCTTCTTGAGGATCTTGGCGGCCTGCCGCGGATTGCCCTCCGAGATGGCGAGGCGACCGGCCATCACCGCGGCGGGCACCAGGCCCGGCGCCATGCGGTTGGCCTCGTTCGCGCCGTGGGTGGCCTCGGTCACCTTGCCCTCGGCCATGGCGTCGCGCGCATGGGCCAGCGCCAGAACGGCATCGCGCCGCTTGTGCACGTCACGCGGCAGGTTCCCGGCCTTGAGCGATTGCGCAAGGGTTGCCCGCGCGCCCGACCAATCCTCGTGCTGCGCCTGTAGCTGCAGAAGCGTGGTCTGCACCTCTTCGTTCCTGGGACGGATCGCCATGGCCTTTTCGGCCAGCTTCATCGCCACCTCGGTTTCGCCTGCGGCAAGTTTCTGTTTCATCAGCCCGCGAACCCCGACGAACCGGGTGCGGTCGTCGGTGACCAGGGCCTTGAACGTATCGGTGGCGAGCTTTCGATCGCCCACCATCTCTGCCCCTTGCGCCACCACCAGCTTGGTCAGTTCCGGGCGATGCAGGTATTTCTCGGCGCGTTCGGCCTTGCGGATGGCGAGGCGGCCCTCGCCGGCGGCAAGCGCCATCATGCCTTCGGCCAGCGCCTCGTATCCCTTGCGCTCGGACCGACGGTCGAAATAGCGCGACAGGGCGGTTTCATCGCCGTTGAGAAATCTCAATGTGGCGATCACCAGGCCCACAAGGCGGAACAGAACCCAGACCGCCAGCAGCAGCACCAGCGCGCCGATAACCGCAAGAAGCGGGGTCAAAACGAATTCGCGACCGACCACCGTCAGGGTGGCCAGGTGCCCCATTTCGGTCAGCAGGCCTGCGCCATAGGTCAGGCCCGCAACGAGGGCGACGAAGATCAAGACTTTCAGCAAGGTCCAAAGCATTCCGTCGCCCCCTATTCGGTGCCGCTGAGCGCGGCGGTGACCTGTGCCAGGCCGGTTTCGGCGGCGGCGCGGATTTCGACATCTGCGACCCATGGGGCCAGTTCGGCGCGCGCGCCATCGGGCAACGACGCGATCTCGGTCAAGGCTGCCTGCAGGTCGCCGGCCTGAACGGCGGCGCCGACCCTGGACAGAACGGAATCGGGATCATCGCCCTCACGCGGTTCGATGGCGCGCCCGCCGATCTGGCCCATCAGGAACGCGCCGAGACGGTCCGCGGTGCTGTCCCCGGCAGTTTCGCGCAGCGCGACCGGCAGGGCGGCGCGGGCGGCGGGTGCGAACCCTGCCTCGATCGCTTCGAGGGTCGGAACGCCGGTGTCCGCCACGGCAGTCAGGCTGTCGGGCGTGTCGACCACGCCAGCCAGCACTGCCAACGGTTCGGCAAACGGCGCGCCCGAGGTCATGGCAAGCTGCACCTCGCGCAGGGCGGCGGCGGCTTGCGCCTCGGCCATGGCGGTATCGGCGGCGGCGGCAGCGGCGGCCACAGCATCGGCTGCGTCTGCTTCGGCGGCGGCCAATGCCTGTGCCGCTTCGGCGGCGGCAGCTTCGGCCTGGGCGGCGGCGTTTGCGGCTTCGGCGGCGGCAGCCTGCAGGGCGGCGGCCTCGGCGGCCGCTGCCTCTTGTTGGGTGCGCAGTTCTTCTTGCAGTTGCCCGACCGCTGCCACCGCGGCCGCGTTGTCTTCATCGACATCGCCGGTAAAGACGGGACGTTCCTCCAGAACGGTGACGCGCGCGGCGATGTCGGCGATCGCCGCTGTCGTGCCGTCGATCTGGGTTGAAAGCGCCTGGATCTGTTCGGTCACCGGGCCCAGGTCCACGGTGGGTATCTCGGGCATTTCCGGCATCTCCGGCATCACCGGTTCGGCATTGGCCAATTCGCTGACCTGCGCCTGGAGGGCCGCCAGCGTTTCGTTCTGCGCTTCAAGGGCCGCCGTGATCGCGGTCGTGTCGGATGTCGTGTCAGCCCCGGTGGGCAGGTAGCCCATGTAGGCGGCGCCATATCCGATGCCGGCGGCAATCACGCCGCCCAGGATGAGGGGCACAAACCCCGGACCGCTGCTTTGCTCATATGCGGCGGGGGCGGGGGCCGGACGTTGTGCGGGTTCGGGCGTTGCATCGGAGGAGGGGCTGTCGCCCTCTTCCACGGCGGTGGCATCCGTGGGCATCACGCTGTCATCTCCGGCGCTGCCTGCGGGTGTTTCATCTGCGTCAGCTGCGGCGCTTTCGCCCAGTGCGATCTCGCGGTCGGCGATGTCATTGGCGTCGGCGGCGACGGTTTCGGCGTCTGGCATGGTGTCTGCGACCGGGGTAGCGCCCGAATCGGCCGTGGCCTCACCCTCGGCGGCGATGCTGTCCGGGCGGTCATCGTCCGCGCCGGTCGATGGGGACGCGTTGCGCCCGTTGCCTGTGCTGCCTGAGCTTTTCGAGCTTCGTCTTGCCACGGCACCGTCCTTTACGTGTCGGATATTCGACTGTCTGCCGCACCTCACAGGTGCAGCACCACCAGCCTAGACCAGCGCGCAAAGCCCCTCAAGGCACAGCTTATGCAGGCATAAGCGTCTGGATCGCCCGGATCATGGAAACGGCGTCGGGCGTGTCGGCGATCACGGCCGCTTTCGCCAATGCGCCGGGCAGCGCCCTGGCCACCGCCGGTGACAAGGCCACAACCCTGAGCCCGGCGGGCGGTGGTCCGTCCAGCGCCTGGGCAAAGATCCGGGCACTGCGGGGGGAAAACAGGGGGGCGATGACGGGACCGGGGTGGCCGATCGCCTTGGCAAAGGTTGGCGGCGGCGGGACCGTGACCTGATCGTAGACCGCCTGCCCCTCGGCCCGCAGCCCTGCCTTGCACAGGCGTTCGACCACGTCGCCACGCGTATGGGCGCCATGGAGGTGCAACAATCGCCCGGTGGGACGCGCCAGCGCCATCATCTCGACCAGCGCATCGGCGTCGCCCTGTGCCGACATGGCGCGCAGCCCGATATCGCGCGCAGCGGCCGCCGTGCGATCGCCCACGCACCAAGCGGGCAGATCGCGGGCGTCGGTCAGACTGGCAAAGCTTTCGACGCCATTGGCCGAAGTAAAGATCAGCCCGGTGACCCCGTCCAGGTCCAGCGGCCCCTCTATCGTCTGGATGGCCATCAGCGGTGCGGTCACCACCCGCACCTGTCCCAGCGTTTCGCGCAGGTTGGCGGCGAAACGGTCCGACGCAGCTTTGGGGCGGGTCAGCAAGATCAGGGGTGCGGCATTGTCAGACATGAGGGGCAGTGTTACCTGCCGAAGGACCCCAAGACAACGAGGCGACATGACCACGCCCCTGACGATACTCGGCCTGGAAAGCAGTTGCGACGATACCGGCGCCGCGATCCTGCGCGGATCGGGCGGGCGGGCGTTGATCTTGTCCAACGTCGTGTCTAGCCAGACCGACCTGCATGCCGCCTTTGGCGGCGTCGTGCCCGAGATCGCCGCCCGGGCCCATGCCGAAAAGCTGGACCTGATGGTCGAGGACGCGCTGGCCGAAGCAGGGATCACGCTGACGGATATCGACGCCATCGCCGTGACAGCAGGCCCCGGTCTGATCGGCGGTGTTCTTTCGGGTGTCATGGCGGCCAAAGGACTTGCCATGGGCCTGGGCAAGCCCCTGGTCGGAGTAAACCACCTGGCTGGCCATGCCCTGACCCCGGTTCTGACGGATGGTTTGCGGTTTCCCTACCTGATGCTTCTGGTTTCGGGGGGGCATTGTCAGTTTCTGCGCGTCGATGGCCCGCAGGCGTTTCGGCGTCTGGGCGGCACTATCGACGATGCGCCCGGCGAGGCGTTCGACAAGGTTGCGCGGCTTTTGGGTCTGCCGCAACCGGGCGGGCCATCTGTCGAAGCCTCCGCGCAGGCCGGTGATCCCGCCCGGTTTGCCTTGCCCCGCCCGCTGCTGGACCGGCCCGGATGCGATCTGAGTTTTTCCGGCCTCAAGACCGCCGTGCTGCGCGCCCGCGACACGCTGATCGTCGATCAGGGCGGGCTGAGCGAACAGGACAGGGCCGACCTTTCCGCCGGGTTCCAGGCGGCCGTGTCGGATGTGCTGGCGATCAAGTCCGCCCGGGCGCTGGCGCTGTTCGACGATCTGACCGGTTTCGCCGTCGCCGGGGGTGTGGCCGCCAACCAAACGCTGCGCGCGGCACTGGAACGGGAGGCGGCAAAAGCGGGCGTTCCCTTTACCGCGCCGCCCCTGGCGTTGTGCACGGACAATGCCGCGATGATCGCGTTTGCGGGGCTTTTGGCCTTTGAGGACGGACAGCGCGATGACATGACCCTTGCCGCGCGCCCGCGCTGGCCGCTTGATGCCGATGCGGCCCCGATGATCGGATCCGGCAAGAAAGGCGCCAAGGCATGAGCCGCATTGATATCATCGGCGCTGGCGCCTTTGGCACGGCACTGGCCATCACCTATGCCCGGGCCGGGCATGACGTGACGCTTTGGGCGCGCGACGGGGCGGATGCGATGCAGGCCGCCCGCGAGAATACAAGACGCCTGCCAGGCCATGCCTTTCCCATGGGCCTGCGGGTCACGTCGGACCTGTCGCGGCTGACGGCAGACACCGCGCTTTTGGCCCTTCCCACCCAAAGCCTTGGCGCGGTTCTGTCGGACGCGCCCCTTGCCGCCGACACGCTGGTTTCGACGGCCAAGGGCATCGACCGGGCGACCGGGCTTGGCCCGACCGCGCTGATCGCCCACCACACGCGCGCCACCCCCGCGCAACTGACCGGACCCAGCTTTGCCGTGGATATCGCGGCCGGGTTGCCGACCGCCCTGACGCTGGCCTGCGCCGATGACGATATCGGGGCCACGCTTCAGGATATTCTGTCGACGCCGCTGTTGCGGCTTTACCGCACAACGGATGTCATTGGCGCGGAACTGGGCGGCGCGCTGAAGAACGTTATCGCCATCGCGGCGGGGGCCGTCATCGGTGCGGGGCTGGGCGACAGCGCGCGGGCCGCGCTGATGGCCCGTGGCTTTGCCGAACTGGTCCGCGTGGCCGAGGCAGCGGGCGCCGATCCCGCAACCCTGACGGGCCTGTCCGGGCTTGGCGACCTGATCCTGACCTGCGGGTCCGAGAAATCGCGCAATTTCCGCTTTGGCATGGCGCTGGCGCGGGGCGAAAACCTGCCCGGCGACGTCACCGTCGAAGGGCTTCATACCGCCCGCCAGATTGCCGCCCGGTCTGATCTGGACACTCCGATCAGCGATGCGGTTGCCGCGCTGGCCGATGGCGCGGAGGATTTCGCCGCCATCGCCGACACCCTTCTCAACCGTCCCCTGAAATCGGAGTGACGCTCATGCGCTACTGGCTATTCAAATCCGAACCGTCCACCTGGTCGTGGGACGACCAG
>Ga0102938_10000334_pt1 | contig 33934 bp, 26 predicted proteins | sample SalPonR2_B_D2_MG_FD_84516 | JGI IMG/M metagenome (GOLD analysis project Ga0102938, IMG submission 84516) | Salt pond soil microbial communities from South San Francisco under conditions of wetland restoration - Salt Pond MetaG R2_B_D2_MG | ecosystem: Environmental > Aquatic > Marine >...
CCATATGTTCTATGATGGTCCGAAACATGTGGGTATGCTGATCCAGCTCGTCCCGCAGGAGTTTTTGCTCGGTCACATCGTGGCCTACTCCAAAGGTACCTAAAAAATCGCTCTTCCCAGGAGAGCCCTTATATAAGCCCTCGGCATCAATCAAGAGTATTGGGTCCTTCGGCACGCGGCGGTTGTACAATGAGAAAAACACGGTATGTTGATCACCTGTCTTCAGCCGGACCTCAAATTTACGGGTGCAGCGCTCACCGGCGCGGCGCTCGTTTAACTTCCACTTTGCCTTTTCCCTGTCCATCGGATGCACCAGCTCCAGTATATGCGTACCAGTCAGCTCTTCCCGTTTATAGCCGTACCGCTGGATCGCCTGATTGATAAACTCAATGCATCCTTCAGTGTCCAGGTGGTAGATTAAATCGGGCATTTTATCGGCAGCATGAAAAAGGGTTTCATAGGCGGCAGTATCAGCGGCCCCGCCGACACCACAGACGTTCATCAGCTTCAACACCGTATCCTGCTCTGCATATACCCGCTGCAGACACAGGGATAAAACCGCAGAGAGGGTTTCAACCTCAAGGCGGTTCCTCATCTCATCGTCCTTCCCAAAGATAAAGATCAGGTCAGCTATCGGCCCGTGATGATCAAACATCGCCAGGGCGAAGGCCCTGCCCAATCCGAATAACTGAGCTGTTCGCTTACATAAGGCTTTTGGAATCTGGTTCCCCGCCAGGGCACATAAATCGTCAAACTCAACTACCCCCTCCGCCTTAAACACCTCTTTTATGTGGGGATCAACAGTATAAGCGGCATCGGTGAGGGTAAAACCGAAAATCTTTGAGGCCTTCTGTATTCTTCCCTGAATTCCCGCGATAGCTCGGGTGGTAGTGTATTCGCCGTAATCCGAAACTTCATTCAGAGCAACAAAGCGGGCCCCGCTCAGAATTCTAAAATCCTCCGCAATATCGGTATAATCGATAGTCTTGTGGCTGCATCTGGAAAACTTATAGGCAATTTTGTGGACAAATTCCTGCACATTGTGTATTTCTGCAGTTTCCATAATGTAAAGTGTAGGGTCCTCTCACTCAGCTGTAAATAGTAGCAGCCTATTTTAGGCTTATTTAGCCTTACTATTGGCTTATTTTAGCAAATCCAACTTCTTAAGCTTCGGTCGTATCACAAAAGTACAATAGCCGGCATAGGGATGCTTATTAAAGTAATCCTGATGATACTCCTCAGCGGGATAAAAGGTATCTAAAGCTTTTATCTCGGTTACCACCGGTTTTTCAAAATACCCGGCCCCCTCCAACTCCCGCTTCGCTTGTTCGGCCAAGTCCTTCTGCTCATCGTTATGATACAAAATAATCGACCGATACTGAGAGCCCACATCAGCCCCCTGACGATTCAAGGTGGTCGGGTCATGGGCCTTCCAAAATACCTGCAAGAGATCACTGTAACTTAGCTTTTCCGGATCAAAGGTAATACGGGCAACCTCCGCGTGTCCTGTGGTACCGGTACACACATCCTCATAGGTCGGATTATCGGTACTTCCCCCCGCATAGCCGGGTTCAACCCTCTCTACCCCCTCGGTCCGCTCAAAAATCGCCTCTATACACCAAAAACACCCCCCGCCGAGGGTCGCATATTCTACTGCCATGGCCTCATCTCCTTTCAGTTCCTTTTACTAGAATATACTCATTTTAAAGGTCATCGGCAGCACATACATTACTATTTTTGTAATACATATACCCTCCCCGGTGAGGCTCTTCTGGTCGTCCGTCCCGGGCCTTTCTCCCAAGCCTTAGTACCCCGCTCTGATATCGGCTTCAAAGAGCAGCGACCCATCGGCAATAAAGCGGCGCAAATTTTCACAGGCCTGTTCGATGCCCTTTTTCGCCGCCTGGGCGGTAAAACCGCCGACATGGGGGGACATCACCAGGTTGTTCATCTCGTGTATCGGATACTGTGACGGAAATCCCATATCATTGTCCTTGGGATAGGTGTACCAGCAGTCAAGTGCAGCTCCTCCCACACTTCCCCTCCTCAAGGCCTCATACAGGGCGGACTCATCAATAATTGAACCGCGACCAATATTTACCAGCAGCTTCTCCTGCATATGCTGCAGCTGTTCGCTGCCAATCAATCCACGGGTTGCATCGGTGGCAGGTAGGGCTACCACCACCACATCACTCGCCTCAATAGCCTCATCTACCGAATACATCATTCGGTCAAAGTTCTCCGGAGCGGCCTCCACCGGAGTTCGCTTGTAGCCGATAGTCTCCACCCTAAAAGCCTTGAGCAGTTGGGCGATATACTTTCCGATTTCTCCTGTGCCGAGAATAGCCGCTGTTTTTCCATCTACCGAATCCCAGGTATCCTCCAGCCCCTTACCAACCCAGAAGCCGTGCCATCGCCCTTCCCGCAAATCGTTGTGGTATTCGATAATGCGGCCGTAATAGGCCAGAATCATCGCCACCGTTCGTTCAGCAACATAAAAGGCATTACCGTGGGAGTTCGCCACTCGCACACCCCGCTCCTGCAACAGATCGAAGGGCAGATGGTTCACCCCAGTAAAGGGCACAATGATCAGGGAAAGCTTTTCCGCCCTCTCTAAAACCGCCCGGGGGACTTTACCACCGACAATTACATCGGCCTCGGGAATATTCGCCTCCGCCTCGTTCACATCCGTTATAAACTCAACCTCGGGAAACTCCTTTCGTATAGGATCCAGCAGTTCCCGCCATAGGCTATTCACCTTCTGATAAAATACAACTTTCATACGTCCCTCCTCAGCACATATAATGGTTTAAAACTTGTGGGATTTACAAGAATTTGTTATTCACACTCTCTCAAGACCATAAAGCTGATTATTGATGGCCCCTTTCTTTGTGTTTACTCGCCGACAGAGTGTAAAATTTATCATTCCACAAGATTTGTACCAGTAAATAAAAATTAAACGGCGGCCCCTATCACTCTTCTTTGATCATAACGAAAAAGAATAAAAAACATAACTGCATTCAGGGCGGCCGCTGCACCGGTTATTCTCCACATACCTTCAACCCCAATCGACTCAATCGCGGTCCCTGAAATGTAGGGGCCAATGGTAAACCCAAGCCCGAAAATAAGGCTCAACAAGCCGTTGAAGCGTCCGCGGTGATTAATGGGAGTGTGATTGGCCACAAATACACTTAAATTTGTCACCATTATAATCTCGCCGATAGTCCATAGTACCGTTGAAACAAGAAAAAAGAAAAAGGAGTGCACCACAAAAAGCATACCAAACCCTATCATAAAAAAGAGTGAGGCATAGACCATATTGTTCAACGGCTTAAAACGACCACACACACACAGAACTCCGGTGGTCGCGATCAGTACCACCACCGCGTTCAGCGACATAATAGTACCAAACATCTCCGCACCGCGGTCCCCCCAAAGCTTCGATAGATGCAGGGGAATTGTAAAAGCGTGCTGGCTGTAAATAAAGTTACCCATTACCCCCAAAGGGGCAAAGAGCAGCAGTACCGGTCTTCGGAGCAGAGCACGAAAAACAGAGCCTTCCTCGGCCTGCTCAAGGTGAAACTCACCCTGCATACTTTTCGAAATATCCGCTCTGGAGGGTTTTGTTTCGGGCACCCAAATCAACACCAAGGTGAACGCCACCAGGGTTGTAAGAGCATCCCCCCAAAAAATCCACTGCAGATAATTCCTGAACAAAAAGCCGGCAATTATCGGGCCGACCGCCACCCCCATGTTCGTACCGAGGTACAGCAGCGAAAAAGCCCGTTGTCGCAGTGAACTTTGCGTAATATCGGCAACAATAGAATTCACCACCGGTCGTACCGCCCCCATAGCACCGGAGGCAACAATCAGAAACCAGGCAATTCCTATATTCGGCGGTAAAAACCCGCAGGTTCCTACAAGAAGGGCGGAGCTCATCTGCAGGCCGAGGATCATTCGGCGGCGGCCGAACATATCGGTCAAGCTGCCCCCTAACAGTCCCCCGCCCATTGAGGCCCCGGCGGAGAGCATTACAAACAACCCCGCAGTTTCCGTACCCATACCCAGGACCCGGGTAAGATAAAGAGTAAGAAACAGTTTCACAAAGTCGCCCATCCGATTGACAATGCGGGCGAAAAATAAAATATAGACGGGCTTTGAAAGCCCGCCGTAGTTACGCCCCCAGCCGCGCTGTAGTCCCGCCGGGATTTGTGTAATTTTCATGTTGTGTAGTTACCCTTTAAGCACTGCAAGTGGTGAAAGCTCAACCACAATCCCCACAAGGTCCTGCTGCTGAGCCATTACATCGGAGATATTTTTATACGCCCCCGCCGCTTCATCCAGGTCCTTCGTGGTATGAAGGTTGTGTAAAATACCCTGCCGATCCATCATGCGGCGCTCTTTTTTCAAATCGAGGTTCCGCTGGGCGGCTTTACGGCCCATCACCCGCCCTGCCCCATGGGAGCACGAGCAAAAGCTCTCGGGGTTTCCAAGCCCCTCGACGATATAGCTTTTTGTACCCTGACTGCCCGGAATAATACCTCTTTGCCCCTGGCGGGCGGAAGTCGCTCCCTTCCGGTGCACCACAACTTCCCTCCCAAAGTGCTGCTCCAGGGCGGCAAAATTATGGTGAATGTTCACCTCCTCTCCGAATTCAACCCGTGAGGAGTACCGCTTTATGACCGATTCGATGGTCCGAAGCATGTGTGCCCGGGAAGCAGCAGCAAACTCCTGGGCATACTGCATCGACTCAAAATATTCTTCCGCTTCAAGGCTGCCAAGAAGTAGAGGGGCCAGCTGAATATCAGGAAGATTACTGCGTTCATCATCTCCCCTTTTTTCGTACAGGGCCTTTGCCTGCCGGTAGTACTCCTTGGCGATAGTGTAGCCGAAGTTGCGGCTCCCCGAGTGCAGCATAATCCACACCCGTCCGTCACTGCCGTGCTGGAGCTCAATAAAGTGGTTTCCCCCGCCGAGGGTACCCAGTTGGTACCGGGCCGAGTCGAGTTCCTGTTGTACCACAGGAGTCTTTGGAGCTTTGGAGAAGCCCTCCCACTGCTGAGGGGAGGTGTGGTGTTTGAAACCCCTCGGTATAAGTGAACGCAGTTCGGTGACAATTTTTTCCAGCTTATCCCGGGAGATCCCCTCCAGAGAGGTTTGCACTGCATTCATTCCGCATCCGATATCAACCCCCACTGCATTGGGAATGACCGCATCGGTCGTAGCCAATACACCGCCGATCGGCATACCAAACCCCTGATGCGCATCCGGCATAATCGCAACATGATGGTAGGCATAGGGTAAATTGGCTATGTTTTTCGCTTGGACCAGGGCGCCCTCTTCAAGGGTGTCGAGCCACAGCTTGATGGGCACCCCCTCGGTACGTATCTCAAACATTACCTATAGTAGCAACCATTACCGCCTTAATCGTATGCATCCTGTTTTCCGCCTCATCAAAGACTACCGAGTGGCGGCTCCGAAACACTTCGTCGGAAACTTCCATCTCCTTCAAACCAAACTTAGATTCAATTTCCCTACCAATTGTTGTTTCGGTATCATGAAACGCAGGGAGACAATGCATGAAAACAACATCCCTGTTACCGGTACGCTCCAGCATGTTCATATCGACCCGGTACGGTTCCAGGAGTTTGATCCGCTGCTCAAATTGGTCTTCCTCCCCCATCGAAACCCATACATCGGTATAAATCACATCGGCATCCTTTACACCGAGGGCAATATCGTCGGTAAACTCGATCGTCCCCCCCGATTCCACCGCCACAGCCTGCATCTCATTAATTAATTCCTGGTCCGGCAGCAGCTCCTTCGGGGCTAAGCCTACAAACTCCATTCCCATCTTTGCCGCACCTATCATCAAAGACCGACCCATATTGTTGCGGGCATCTCCTACAAAGACTAACTTCACCTTATTCATGGGCTTATTCACCGATTCTCGGACCGTCATAAAGTCCGCCAGTATCTGGGTCGGATGATACTGGTCGGTCAAACCGTTCCATACCGGGACCCCGGAATACTTTGCCAGCATATCCACCGTCTCCTGCCTGAATCCCCGGAATTCAATTCCATCGTAGTATCGACCCAATACTTTGGCGGTATCCTCCATCGATTCCTTTTTACCCATTTGACTATTTGTCAAAAAGGTCACCCGTGCACCTTCATCAAAGGCGGCGGTTTCAAAGGCACAACGGGTCCGGGTAGAAGCTTTTTCAAACAAGAGCACAATATTTTTCCCGTCCAACAAGTCACCCTTTACTCCAGCCCTCTTTTTACGCTTCAGATCATCGGATAATTCAAGCAGAAAAAGAATCTCCTCCCGACTGTAATCCTTCAAGCTTAAAAGACTGCGACCTCTTAAATTTACCGGCATATTCAACCTCTCTTTTCTGTAGTTAGAAATTATATCATGTAAGGCTATTAACCTACAGCGAACTCCTCAGCAGCAGGTATTCTGATATATATCAGAATACCTGCCTCAGCAGGGGCATACTCATGCAGCGGGGCCCCCCGCGTCCACGGACAAGCTCGGAACCTTCAATCTCCACTACCTCAATACCGTTTTTCCGAAGCGTTTCGTTGGAAGCGGTATTACGGTCATAGGTCATTACTTTCCCCGGTGCCAAGGCAAGGGTATTGGTGCTGTCGTTCCACTGTTCACGGGCCGCCGTCAAATCATCATCTCCCCCGCTCTCAATGAGCCTTATCGAGGAGAGATGCAAGGACCTCTTCAGGGCCTCTTCCAGACTATCAACCGGTTTTACCCGGACATCCTGGGCACTACCAGGGCTAAGCTCAAAAACCGATACTTTTCTGCGAATCTCCGGAAATACGGAGAATGCATCATAGTCTACCATTGTAAAAACCGTATCGAGATGCATGTACTCCCGGCGAAAGGGAATCTGAATTACCAGGACCCGTGCGTACCCTCCGGCAAACAGGCGCTGGGCTAAACGCTCTATGCCCTCCGTACTGGTCCGTTGACTGCAGCCGACTGCAACCGTATCACCGCTTAAAACCAGTATATCACCGCCTTCAATAGTATCAAGATCGGAATAGTGATACCACAGGGGCAACTCGGAGGGATTAAAACTTGGATGATACCGGTAGATTACAGATAAAAGCCGGGTTTCTCTCATTCTCGCGGGAGCTTTCATTGCATTTATCGAAAGGCCTGTCCCAATCACCGCGCCGGGGTCTCGGGCAAAATACAGATTTGTAAGCGGATTAATATAAAAAGGGTGTGCATCCTTCACATAATGGGCCAGACGCGTACCATCCGCCGGATGCAGGGCCTCTTTACGCAAGCCCTCTATCATTACATCGGCAAACTGCAGTGCATCGAGTTCTTCAAGAAAGGCAACAAGATCCTTTTTCAACCCCCTGTCACCTATCCGGCACTCCGACACAACCTCCTCGGTCAACTCGTTTCTGACTACACTCTGCCGGCACACTTCTTCCAGCAGTTCACGATAATACACAACTTCGGCACCATGGGCCCTCAGTTCCGCCGCAAAGGCATCATGCTCTTCCTGGATCTTATTCAACCACGGAATATCCTCAAATAACATTTCCGGCAGATATCGAGGCGTGAGCTGTTCGAGCTCCTTCCCAGGGCGATGCAGCAATACCTTTTCTAAAGGTCCGATTTCCGACTGTACTTCATATTTCATATTCCATTTATACACTTTTTGTACATTTATGGCGACACATCAATGCCGAAAAACCCAATTTGTCTCCCCCGCTACTTGAAGAAAGAGGAAAGCTGCACTACCTTCTTACCCATGAAAGGAATACTACTATCTCTTTGTACCGCTGCCCTTTTCGTACTTCCCCCTACGATTGAGGCACAACAACCGGATTTCCTGGGCTCTTTGAAAACTGTTGAAGATCTCTTTACCTCGGACACCATCTCGCAGCTGCAAGAAAGCACACACAATGGAGAAGAGGGGTTTAATCGGTTTTTTACCTCCGAGGGCCGTGCAATCCACCTTCCCTCGGTGGATGTTTCCACCAAACTTATTCAGGAGGCCTATTCAATTGACTATGCCGTCGGTGTTGAATCGCTCTATTTAATCCCCTGGAAAGATATAAGTACCAAGCTCACCGGGCTCCCCCATCAGGAGTTTCTCCAGGAAGTGTATAACATACTCAGAAGAGTAAGTACCCTGGAAGGGATTGAGTATTATTCAGCATCCCGAGAGCGAATGCGTACCCTCTTTGCAGAATGCTGGGCAATTAATAATCCCGAGGATAAAAAGAAAATTGCCGACCCCAGAGTACACACTATTCCCCCTGAAGATACTGTCTATATTCATCAGAAGGACCTTACCTTTGGAAAGAATATTTCCAGGGTGAATTACCAGAGCTCCGGTGACTACTTTCGCATGAATATAGTCAACCTCACCACCATGACCTATATGTTCTTTCCGATCGTCGGCAAAGAAAATATGTCGATGCAAATCGTGATCGTCCCTTCAAAGGAGGGGATTCTCTTTTACGGCCTCAATACGGTTGATGTGATGGACCTGAAAATTTTCCACAATAAAATGCGCGACTCCTTTACAAACCGGATGGTTGCCCTCTACAACTGGTTTTTATCACAGCTGCAAAGGGCTTAAGCTCCTCGGGCACCTGAAGAAGCCTTTAATTCCGGGCGACGGGTCCTAGCACTCGCTGTGTCCGCAGGAGTGGCACTTTTTGCAGCCTTCGATGAACATGAAGGTTGCATTGCCGCAGACCGGACAGATGTCGGCAGTCGGTTCGTTAAAGGAGAGGGAGAACTGCTTCTTTTCGTTCTCCTCCTCTTCATCCGGCAAGACCGGATAGTTGTAGTCGTCCTGGCGGTCTTTGCCAATGTGCTCCTCGATCGCCTGGGCAATGGCATCGGGCAGGCTCATCACGCGGTTCTTCCCGAAGCCTCGCTGTCGTCCGCTGCCGATACTGCGCAGCTGGGCGATAATATTCTCGGCCCGCTCCTCGGGGGTCATCGGGCTGGGCATGCGCAGAATCAGGCTGATCAGCCGTCCGAGACCCTCGGCATCCGCCGAGACATCCGACCCGACCTTGGCCACATTGATAAAAATCTCAAAGGGTTCGTTGTTGTGCGCCCCGTCGGAGTTCACCGTGATATAGGCGGTGCCGATGGGGGTATGCTTGCGATAGGTAATACCGTGCAGCACCGTCGGCCGCACCCGGGAGCGAATCTGTTCGGGTTCGGGTGCCGCAGCCGGAGCCTCTTGCTGCTCATCCTCTTTTTTCAGGTTGAGCACCTGCTCCTCGCGGGAGCCGTCGCGGTAAATGGTGCCGCCCTTGCAGCCGAGATCGTACATCAGCTCGTACAACTCTTTCGTCTGCTCCACGGTGTAGTGGTTCGGCATATTGCTGGTCTTGGAAATACTCGAATCGACCCAGCGCTGGATAGCCCCCTGGACCCGCACGTGCTCCTCGGGAGTCAAGTCCATGGCCGTTACAAACCACTCCGGAAGGGATTCGTTCTCATGATCCTTCCTCCATTCATCATATACATCGACCCGTTCGGTGTGTTTTCCCATCCGACCGTGACGTTCCCACTCCCAGAAGTAGTAGGGCTCTATCCCGGTAGAGGTACCGACCATTGTTCCAGTGGTACCGGTGGGCGCCTGGGTAAGCAGGGTCACATTGCGAATACCCTGATTTTTCACCGCCGCGCGGACCTCTGCGGACATGCCCTGCATAAAACCACTCTGAAGATACTTGTCGGCCTCGAAATAGGCAAAACTGCCCTTCTCGGCGGCATACTCAGCACTCGCCAGGTAGGACTGCTCGGCAATAAACTTGAAGAGCTCATCGAGAAACTTCTCCGAATCCTCACCGCCGTAACGGATTTTGAGACGGATCATCATCTCGGCCAGCCCCATAGTCCCTAAACCAATACGCCGTTCCGAAGTCTGCTGCTTTCGGTTTTCTTCAAAAAAGTAAGGAGTGTTATCAATTACATTATCCAAGAAACGCACCGCATAGCGGACCGTTTTCCCAAGGGAATCCCAGTCGACTTTACCTTTTTTTACAAATCGGGCCAGATTGACCGCCCCGAGATTGCAGACTCCCCAGGGCGGCAGTCCCTGTTCACCGCAGGGATTGGTGCAGTTGATTTTTGCGTAGTAGTAACTGTTGCTCTGGGCATTGTATCGGTCGACAAAAAAGATTCCCGGCTCGGCACTGGCCCAGGCGCTTTCGATAATATTTGTCCACACTTCCCGGGCCTTTACAGTTTTGTAAGTAACGACCTTCTTGCCCTTTTCCCGCCAGCTCTCAAGATCTCCGTCCCAGTTCTCGTCATAGTCAGGATCGTTTACATCCGGAAACACGAGCTCCCAGTCCTTATCGTTCTTAACCGCATCCATGAAATCGTCGGTGATTCCGACACTGATATTTGCGTTGGTGATGCGCCCTGCCAGGCGCTTACTGTTCACAAATTCGAGTATATCCGGGTGCCACACGTTGAGAATGAGCATGAGTGCGCCCCGGCGGCTGCCTCCCTGTTCGATGAGCCCGGTCACAAAACTGTACAAGCCTCCCCAAGAGACGGACCCGCTGGAGCGCCCGTTCACGCCCTTCACATACGCATGGTGGGGCCGCAGGCTGGAGAGGTTAATGCCGACTCCCCCGCCCCGCGACATGATCTCGGTCATATGGGTCAGAGTCTGCATGATCCCCCCGCGGCTGTCCTTGGGAGAGGGTATTACATAACAGTTATAATAGGTGAGTTTTTGTTCGGTTCCGGCACCGGTGAGGATACGCCCTCCGGGTACAAATCTCCAATCTTCGAGGAGCCATTCAAAGCGTTTACGCCACTCATCCCGGACTTCCTCCTTTTCCTCTTCGGCAATGCCCCGGGCAACCCGTTCGATCATTTGCGCCGGATCGGTTTCCACCGGTTTGTCGATGTGTTCCAGCTGTTTGGTAAACTCGGTCCCGTCCTCGAGTCTTACCTTCACATGCCCGTCATTTAACGCATCGACCTCTGCGACTTCTCTCTGACCGGTTTCCGCGTTGGTCATTACCACAACTGTATCACCTACCGATAAACTGCCTTTCTGTCCATCCTTCAGTGCGTACCGATCCAGAAATATCTTTCGACCCAACGGTTTTAACGGGTTTTTGCCTGCCTGTGCCACGATTCCCTCCCAGTTTTTTTACTCACAGCCGCTATCGCCTGCTCCGAGCACCCTGACTCGGAGAAATCCGTCAGCAACCTCCTTCTACCATACCCATTTCAAAGCCATCATTCAAGGCAATACAGAGGGTAATACGGGGTGAAATAGGAATTGCGCAGTCCTACCTTATGTTGTATCCTAGGCTTCTGTGAAAAAGCGATCATTAAAAAACAATACAGTCTTCGTTATCACCGCCCTGCTTCTTAGCATCGGTACACTTATAATGGAGTTTGTCTTCATCGGCACGCTCTATGCGCGCATAGCCTGGTATCTTGATTTTCTGATAATGGCGCTGCTGATCACCGAAATTATTTCTGAAATCCGCACTTCGAGAGGATTGAAGGAGTACCTTCGCCGCAACATTCCCACCCTGCTTTTTTTTGCAGTCTTTCTGGTGCTTTTTCTTTACAGTAAAGTAACTTATATACTGCTTGAACAAAACCGAATAGAAAATGTCTCCCGGGGAGTTATCATAGTCAGAAACGGCTTCATCCTCCTCAAGGTGTTCAGCCGGCTCAAGCGCCTCTCCTCTTTCTTTGAAAGTATCGCCACACAACCGGCACAGACCATCCTCTTCAGTTTCCAGATGGTCATTCTGGCTGGAACCCTGCTGCTGATGCTCCCCTTCGCCACGAATGTTCAGGGGGGGCTGGGCTTCATTGACGCACTGTTCACCGCCACCTCCGCGGTGTGCGTGACCGGCCTGATCGTTGTAGATACCGCCACGGCCTTTACCCTCTGGGGACAGCTGGTGATACTGACACTCATTCAGATCGGCGGGCTGAGTATCATGATCATCTCCTACTTCACCCTTTTTTCCATCCGGCAGAAGGTCTCCTACCAGGACAAGCTGTTGCTCAGCTACATGCTGAGCGAACAGAACATGAATCAGCTCTCTAAACGGGTAAAAACCATTATATATACCACCTTCGGAATCGAAGCGATTGGAGCGCTTCTGCTCTCATCGGCCTTTCATCTGCCCGGGGGGCCCTGGCAGGAGACCCTCCTGCTGTCGGTCTTCCACTCCGTGTCAGCCTTCTGCAACGCCGGCTTTGCCCTGTTTACCACCAGTCTGGAGGCCTTTTCGGATAGTCTGCTGGTAAACGCCACAGTTGCCGCCCTCATTGTAATCGGCGGCATCAGTTTTGCCGTCCTGACAAACTTCTACTCCATAGCCGGCAGCCGGATCAAGGCCTTCTTTCGTCCAACCATGACCAAGAGAGAACAGGTCTCGCTGAACACCTACGTGGTTATTATTGCAACCCCCCTGCTGATTCTCGTCGGGATGCTGCTGTTCTACGGCCTCGAGCACGGAAATACCCTGGCAAAACTGCCCCTGGGAGAACAGTACCTGGCCGCCTTTTTCCAGTCGGTCACCCTGCGAACCGCAGGATTCAACACACTACCGATCGGCAACCTTACCACCACGACCCTGCTGTGTATGCTGCCCTTCATGTTTATCGGAGCGGCCTCAGGCAGTACCGCCGGCGGAATAAAAATCAACAATGCCGCGATTATGTACGCCTACCTCAAATCGGTTCTGCTGAACCAGGACTCTATTATTCTGCGGCGAAACTCTCTGAGCAGGTCCCATGTAAACAAGGCATTTTTAGTATTTTTCTTTGGGGTGTTCACGGTTTCCATCGGCACAATTATACTCAGCGCAACTGAAGCCGCTCCGCTTCAGGAAATCTTGTTTGAAACGGTGTCCGCCTTCGGCACGGTCGGCCTCTCTACCGGAATCACAGGAACCCTCAGTATCCCCGGCAGAGTGGTGATAATTGTACTGATGTTTGTGGGCAGACTCGGACCGCTGACCATTCTGGCAGCGGCCTCACAACCGGAGAAGAGCGTACAGATCTCTTATCCGCGCGGCAATATTTTATTATAGGAGAATTGATGCTATGGAGAAAGTGTTTGCAGTAATCGGACTCGGTACTTTCGGACGACAACTCTGCGCTACCTTTATCGAGCGCGGTGCCGCGGTAATCGCAATCGACAATCAAGCCGATCTAATCGACAAGGTGAAGGATGAGGTAAGCCAGGCTATCCGGGTCGACTCCACCGATGAAGAGTCGTTAGAGCAGATACCCTTCGATGATGTGCAAACTGCCATCGTTGCAATTGGAGAGAACATTGAAGCCAGTATCCTTACCACCGCACTCTTAAAGCGTAAAGGTATTCCCTATATTCTTGCCCGGGCAATCTCCGAGCTCCACTCCCAGGTATTGCGACAGGTAGGGGCTGACGAGGTAGTCAACCTGGAGATCGACGAGGGCATCAAAATAGCGCAGCGTTTGGCAACCCCCAACATCTCCGACCGCTTTCAGATCGGCAGCGCCCTGAGCATAGTTGAGCTGAAACCACCGAAGGCAATTCAGGGAAAACCCCTGCTAAAACTCGACCTGAGAAAGCAGCACCGCATTAGCATCGTTGCCATTTACCGCACTCGACATTCAGTTGATGATATGGGAAACCCAATCAAAGAAGATTCCGTACTGTTTCCCGAGCCCACTACCGTACTTGAAGAGCAGGACAGCGTGCTGATTGTGGGAAAAAATGAAGACATCGACAAATTCAAGGAGCTGTAGCATGATATTCGTCCCGCGCATTTTATTGATTCTCGGCACAGCTGTCGCAGTAGCTGCAATTGCACTCCTGGGGCTTTTGGGGTACTACGGCTTTGCGCAGTACGCCGGCGGGAGCTTCCCAGAGACCGGTTTCACCGGACTGCAGGCAAAACTAACCGCCGAATGGTTTCTCTTCGGTGCTTTGGTGGCTTTGATCCTACTATCACTCATAATCGGAAGAACTGTGCATGTGCGCAAAAAAGTATCCGCAGAGCTGCAGCGCATACGTTCAATGAGCTCCTATATCTCCCTCTCTACCCAACTCGGCTCAAAGCATCTCTATGAGCTCAGTGAACCCTTGTCCGATTTGTTTGAGCGGGTATCTTCAATAAATGAGAAGCAGTCCCTGAAAATGAGCGCCCAGCATGCATTAATTTCATTCCTGTGTGCCAATATCAATGCACCGCTGCTCATTACCGATGTGACCGGAAAAATTCTGCATGTGAGTATGAGGTACGAAGAGGCCAACACTGCCGACAGGTCCAAACTCCTCGATAAAAATATCGAAAACCTTGTGCCGAATCTGTTTATACACGAAGTAATCAGCAATATCGAATTCAAACAGAAGTATAAGAAAGAGCAGAAAGATGATCTCTCATTTCATGTGTATCCCCTTCACAACCGCGCTTCGCAAGTCACGTATTTGCTATTCGAGATAGGCAGCGACTCTGATTTCACCTACATCTCAGGGGCAGGCCCCCAGACAACCCTTCCACATCCCAAGGAAAACTCGTTTACAAAGAGAATGTCGGAGCGGCTAAAAAAAATGAGCGGATTTATGAATCGTTCAGTATAATGAACTTATTGACATGTTTTGAGGCGAGGCATACTATCCGAAAGTGAGATATCAGTTGTGATATAAAGGAGAGATAATATGAAGCAGCTCCACGAATATATGGACCCTCTCAACATGTACTTTACCGATTGTACTGTGAAGGATGAAATACTGGAAAGCATGGTCGACCTCTGCTTCTCCGCCGGAAAAGTAAAGGATCTCGATGATTTTAAAACCGCAATCTTTGAACGGGAAGCAATAATGAGCACCGGCATCGGTTTAGGGGTGGCGGTGCCCCATGCAAAACGAAAAGGCATTGATGAGTTTTTCATTACCGTCGGAGTGCTTCAGGGGCCGGTAGACTGGCAGGCGATCGATGATCAACCTGTCTCAATAGTTTTTCTCATCGGCGGTCCCGACAACCGTCAGAAGGATTATCTGAAAATACTCTCAAAACTGGTGTTATTTACAAAAAACCCCACCAGGCGCAAAGCCTTGGCTAGAGCAAAGACTCCGGAAGAGGTAATTGCCCTTTTCGAACCAACACAGTAGTACGGCAGAAACAGTATGGAATTCAACCCTTTTATCTACCTGGCGATAATTTTCTTCGCCGCTTTTCTCACAAAATCTATAACCCGAAGGATAAAGATACCCGAAGTGACCGGCTATGTACTGGTCGGTGTGCTGATGGGTGTCTCCCTCCTGCATATCTTATCGCCCCGAATCCTTGATCACCTGTCCGCTGTTTCAACGGTGGCCCTTGGAATAATTGCATTCATAATCGGAGTAGAACTGAGGATGGATGTAATTAAACGACTGGGAAAATCAATATTGTTGATAGTCCTTTTCGAGTGTTTTGGTGCATTTTTACTGGTGTTCTTCGTCTTGTCCTACTTTTTTCCCGGAAATCCCCACATGCATCTGCTACTCGCCTCGGTTGCCTCAGCTACTGCACCAGCCGCTACAGTAGCGGTAATCAAGCAGTACAAATCAAAGGGCGAGCTTACCTCAACAATAATGGCGGTAGTTGGAATTGACGATGCAATGGCCCTTGTTATTTATGTGTTCGCTTCAGGTATAGTAAAAGCCGGCCTCACCGGAAGTGAAGCTCACTTCGCCCTTATTATCGGCAAAACTCTGCTGTCTATCGGGGAATCGATCCTCTTGGGCCTGGTCACCGCATGGCTCTTTCGCCGATTGCTGGTTCAGATTCGCGATACCGAATGGGTCATGCTGCTGATTGCTGCTGCCCTTATGGCAATCCTCGGCATCAGCGAAAAACTCGGCAACTCCGAGCTTCTGGCAGTAATGGCTTTTGGATCTATTTTAGTGAACACATCACCCACTTTAGCAAAACGCGGGACCGCGGTGGTAGAAAATTTTTCGCCTCTCTTTCTGGCGGCTTTCTTTCTGCTCGGTGGCGCCCATCTTGATGTGCGGGTGCTCGGCCAAATCGGTATTATTGGTCTCGTCTATTTTGCCGCTCGCAGTACCGGTAAAATCGGCGGGGCAGCCCTCGGAGCCACTATCGGTGGGGCTCCTAAGCAGGTGCGCACCTGGATCGGCTTTACCCTCTTGCCGCAAGTCGGAGTTGCTTTGGCACTGGCACTTTCAATCAACAAGGAATTTACCCAGCCTATGTACGGCAGCGCAGGTGCAGAAATGGCGCACTATATAATTAACATACTCTTATTTACTACGATCATAACGGAGATTGTCGGGCCCTTGTTGACCCGATTCGCATTGAAAAAATCGGGCGAAGCCCGGGAACAGGCATAAGCAGACCAGCGGAGGTACACATGCTCTATCTTATTATCGAAGTTCATGACCCGTCCTATAAAGAAGATATTTATCTGGCACTCCAGAGCATCGGAGTAGTCCGCGCTACCAGCATTGACGGGCAAAACATCTCAGCAGCGCTCACAGATGAATTTACTTTCTTTACCGGCTTCTTCCAATCTGATAAGATTGAACAGGGTCATGTGCTGTTTATACTTGCACAGGTTCGGACCCGGGAACAGGTCCGTGAGTTTTTATCCAATTTACGCGAGGCGGACGTAAAGATCGACACAGAAGACATACTTACCGTAACAGCTGTACCTGCGGCCGTCACCTTTTCCAGTGATCTCGGGTTCAGTGAAGGAGAGGCGGATGGAGACTAATAACAGCTACTCAGGAAGCATCGAAGCCGTACAGCGGGCGCAACACTTCATGCACAGCCGTTCAATGACTGCTGCAGAAATTGATATGGACCAAAGCGTTCAGGCCTTTCTCTCGGAAATGCACAAAGGGCTCGAAAGCTTTGATGCCTCCCTGCATATGATCCCCACCTACCTCAACTCGGAGGGTGAATTGCCCTTTGAAACTCCGGTTATAGTTTTGGATGCCGGGGGCACGAACTTTCGGGTAGCACAAGTAAAGTTTTCAGACAGCGGAAAAGGTGTGATCGAAAAGTTTAAGAAGTTTCCTATGCCCGGTTCCCGGGGATTAGTCCACAAGGATGAGTTTTTTGAAATTATTGTGGATTATATGCAGGATGTGCTTGATGCCTGGAACAGCGAGCAGCCCCTGCATATTGGCTTCTGTTTTTCCTATCCCACCGAGATAAAACCGAATAAAGACGGCCGGTTGATCCATTTTTCGAAAGAGATCAATGCCCATGAGGTTGAGGGCGAGCTGATCGGCACCAACCTTCGACAGGCCCTCATAAAGCGCGGATACCCGGAACCGGCGGGAATGGTACTGTTGAATGACACCGTTGCCACCCTATTGGCCGGTAAAGCAGCTTCGACCGAACATCCCTACAGCGCCTTTGTAGGCTTTATCCTCGGCACCGGTACCAACAGCGCCTACCTCGAGCTCAATAGAAACATCACGAAGCTCAAGAATCTTCCTTCCACCGGCGCCCAAATCATCAACATCGAATCCGGCGGCTTCGACAAGTTCCCGGGGGGCAGTATCGATAAGAATTTTGACAACACAACCATCAAACCGGGCTCCTATCGCTTTGAGAAGATGATTTCCGGTGCGTACCTCGGCCCTCTCAGCAGCCGCGTGCTGGAAGAGGCGATTGAAGCAGGCCTGTTTTCCGACCCGGGAGCTGCCGCGGTAAAAAAACTGCTGCCCCTCGACACGGTGAGTGTAGATCGCTTTCTCCATAACCCTTATGACAAGGACAACCCCCTGGCCCTCGCCTGCACCGACACTGCCGACCGCAGCACCTGCTTCACCTTGGCGGATGCGGTTATAGAACGGGCCGCAAAACTGGCGGCGGTGAATCTATCAGCCACCATCCTCAAGGGAGAATCCGGCGGGGACCCGGCATTTCCAATTGCCGTCTGCGCCGACGGAACTACTTTTTTCAAAACCAAGGACCTGATGTTCAGGACCCGATACTACCTCAAGCACTACCTGCAGGACCAAAAGGGAAGGTATTTAGAATTTCTTCATAACGAAGACGCACCAATAATCGGTGCAGCCGTAGCCGCTCTCTTAAATAGGTAAAGGCCTTTCACAGTTTATTGTTGCATTTCGTTGCATTTTAGTTGCACTCTCCATTTTTCTTTATTATAATACATAGTAAATTTCATATCTTGTGTAAAACTTGAGTGGAAAAGTGTATAAGGAGGCGCTATGGCTAAACTTGATCCAACCAAGATGAAGGACTGGGAAATTGCAGCCGAAGCAGAAAAGACGATGCATCGCATCTATGACATTGCAGGTAAATTCGGAATTGAAGAGGAAGAACTTCTTCCCTATGGTCATTATTTGGGAAAAGTTGATTACCGGAAGGTATTAGATAGGGTTGGAGACCGGCCAAACGGAAAGTACATTGATGTAACCGCTATTACTCCGACCCCCCTCGGCGAGGGAAAAACAACCACTACCCTTGGCCTCGTCCAGGGTCTCGGCGCAATTGGAAAAAGCGTGTCCGGTGCTATTCGACAGCCCTCCGGAGGACCTACCTTCAACATCAAAGGCTCCGCCGCCGGCGGTGGTTTGGCCCAGGCTGTACCCCTGACCGACTTCAGCCTCGGACTCACCGGTGATATTGACGCCATTACAAATGCCCATAACCTGGGAATGGTTGCCCTTACCTCCAGAATGCAGCATGAGTTTAATTACGGTGATAAAACCCTCGAGAAGAAAAACCTAAAACGACTAAATATCGATCCGTATAATCCGGCAGTGGGTTGGGTAATAGACTTCTCAGCCCAGGCATTGCGGGATATCATTATCGGTATTGGCGGAAAGATGGACGGCTTCATGATGAAGTCGGGTTTTCAAATTACCGTTTCATCAGAACTAATGGCTATTCTCTCGGTAGCCCGTGATCTTAAAGACATGCGACAGCGCATTGCAAAAATGGCCCTCGGGTATAACAAGAAGGGCGATCCGGTGACCGCTGCAGACCTGGAAGTAGACGGTGCAATGACTGCTCTTATGGTCAAAGCAATAAACCCGACCCTGATGCAGACAATTGAAGGCCAGCCGATGCTGGTTCATGCGGGGCCCTTTGCAAACATCGCAATTGGACAATCCTCCATTATTGCAGACCGGGTCGGACTTAAACTGGCAGATTACCACGTAACCGAAAGCGGTTTTGGTGCCGATATCGGGTTTGAGAAGTTCTGGAACTTAAAAGCACGCTCCTCAGGGCTCACACCAAATGCAGCAGTTATTGTCGCTACTGTCCGAGCTTTGAAGATGCACGGCGGCGGACCGAAGGTTGCACCTGGTAAACCGCTGGATGAGGTATATAGCCAGAAGAAGGTAGACCTTGTGGAAAAGGGTGCGGAAAACCTCATCGCCCATATCGAGACAGTCAAGAAGAGCGGAGTATCTCCGGTAGTCTGTATTAACCACTTCTACACCGATAATGATGAAGAAATCGAAGCAATAAAAAAGATAGCAGAATCGGCCGGTGCCCGAGTAGCAGTCTCAAAGCACTGGGAAAAGGGCGGAGAAGGCGCCAGAGAATTGGCAGAGGTAGTTGCAGAGGCGTGTGAGGATACCCACGATTTCAAATTTCTGTACCAGGAAACAACACCCCAAAAAGAGCGCATCGAGCTTATTGCAAAAGAGGTATACGGTGCAGACGGGGTGGAATATACTCCCGAAGCCGAGGCAAAACTCAAAAAAGTACAGGATAACCCCGAACTGGCTAAAATGGGAATTTGTATGGCCAAAACACAGCTCAGTCTTTCCCATGATCCTGAATTGAAGGGGCGTCCAAAGGGCTGGACCTTACCAATCAAAGATGTGTATGTATACCAGGGGGCTGAACTCATAGTCCCCGTAGCAGGGGGAATAAAACTCATGCCGGGTACCGCTTCAGATCCTGCCTACAGGCAGATCGATGTAGATACAGAGACAGGCGGGGTCACCGGTCTGTTTTAGCGTGCAGCCCACGCACATACGCATCCCGGGATGCGTATGATCCAGCCAGCCGCCCGAGTCATTGTGCTTGGGCGGCTTTTTTTCGGCACCTCATTGGCACCTCATTGACACCTCATTGACACCTCAAGTGTCAGAACCTGGATCGTCGGAAATTTGGTATCGATAGGACACGTATAAGTTATTTTGTTTCAATATTTGAACAAATTGAAGGTGTATCGTCTTCACAAAAAGCACGTTTCATTATATAAACAAATTTAAGCATTTTTTTGGGATTTCTATTGACACTATGTGTTATATTTAACATTATGTTATAAATAAAACACGTTGTTTTATTTTAATACTTTTTTACTTGAGAGGTGGTGTATGGAACGCATACCCGTTGCAATTTTAGGAGCTACCGGAACTGTTGGTCAAAAGTTTATTACCCTTCTGCAGGACCATCCCTATTTCACAATCAGAGAGTTGGTCGCTTCCCCGCGAAACGAAGGCAAAACCTACAAGGAAGCCTGCGCATGGAAACAGAACACATCAATTCCGTCCGAAATAGCTTCAATGAAACTTAAAACTACAACCACACCCCTCACCAGCACTATTTTATTCTCCGGCCTCGATTCTTCTGTTGCCGGAGAAGTTGAAAACAACTACGCCGATCAAGGGCATATTATTATCAGCAATTCGAAAAACCATCGAATGGACCCCACCGTCCCCTTGGTGATTCCTGAAATTAACCCTGATCATTTTGCACTTCTGGCTGAACAGCGCTGGAAAGGCGCAATTCTTACCAACTCCAACTGTTCGACCATGTTTCTGGCGATGGCCCTGGCACCGATAGAGGAAACCTTCGGCCTTACCGCAGTTCAGGTCAGCACGATGCAGGCAATTTCCGGCGCCGGATATCCAGGAGTCCCCTCATATGACATCATTGGCAATGTGATTCCCTATATCGGAGGGGAAGAAGAGAAAATGGAGGAGGAGACCCAGAAAATTCTTGGCACCCTGGTCGACAATCAAATACAAGATGCCGATTTTGCAGTAAGCGCCCAATGTAACCGGGTCCCTGTTGTGGATGGACATACCGAAACTATTTCCCTCGGGCTAAAGCAAAAAGCCTCTCCGGAAGATATTATGAAGGTGATGGGCGCCTTTAGAGGAATGCCTCAGAAACTGAACCTCCCCTCCGCTCCCCCTCAGCCTCTGATGATTATGGAAGAGGCCGACCGCCCCCAGCCGGCCCGAGACGTGTGGCTTGAAAATGGAATGGCTACTCTTGTAGGCAGAGTACGCCCCTGCCCTGTACTTGATATTCGCATGGTTGTCCTCGGGCACAACACTGTCCGCGGTGCCGCCGGCGCAGCGGTGCTCAATGGCGAGGCGCTCTATAAGCTTGGTCTTCTTGGGGATACTCCTGGCGAAGGAATCGATATGAAGCTCTTGAAGCGGCGTGCAGCAGCACTCCACGAAAGCCACGATTTAATTAGCCAAAGATAGTTATAGGCCCCTCCGCCCTTCTTCCCTCCTCCTTTCCAGCGGAGGGCATGCAACAAGGTCGGTAATATGCCCTGCCGGGCGCACCAAAAAGAAGAGCCGCCGGATTGCTCCGGCGACTCAATATAAAATGTGGAGAAGAGGATAAACTTTTTCAGGGGCCGCCATATAGGCCGCTACTTGGGCCTCTGCAGGATTCCCTACTTGGGCCGCCGCATAAAAGCGGCGGCTTTCTTTATATTTTAGTAGCCCATGTCCATCATCGCGTCGGCAACTTTCTTGAAGCCGGCAATGTTGGCGCCTTTTACATAGTTCACATATCCGTCGCCGCTGCCCTCACGAATACAGGCATCGTGGATATTACCCATTATTTGTTTCAATTTATCGTCGACTTCTTCCTCGTTCCAGGAAAGCTTCATTGAATTCTGTGACATTTCAAGACCGGATACGGCAACACCGCCTGCATTGGCAGCCTTTCCGGGACCGAAGGGGACTTTTGCTGCAAGGAACTTTTCAACCGCGTCAGCCGTACACCCCATGTTGGAGGTTTCAACCACATATTTTACCCCGTTCTTGAGCAGCAGGTCCGCATCTTCGCCGTTCAGCTCGTTCTGGATGGCACAGGGGAAGGCCATATCGACGGCAACTTCCCAGGGCCTTTTGTTAGGAACAAACTTGGCTCCGAACTTCTCAGCGTAGGGGGCAACAATATCGTTGTTGCTTGCCCTGAGCTCGAGCATATAGTCCCATTTTTCCTGGGTGTTTACCCCATCTTCATCAACGATGTAGCCGTCGGGACCGGAAATTGTAACGACCTTTCCACCGAGTTCGCTCGCCTTGATACAGGCACCCCAGGCAACGTTTCCAAACCCGGAGACGGAAATGCGTTTCCCCTCAAGGGTATCATTGTGCGCTTCAACCATATTCTTTGCAAAATACAGAGAGCCGTATCCGGTAGCCTCGGGACGAATGAGCGAACCGCCCCAGTTGCGGCCCTTACCGGTAAGTATACCGGTGTTCTCGATCTGCAGCCGCTTATAGGCACCGTACAGGTAGCCGATCTCACGTCCGCCGACACCTATGTCACCGGCGGGAACATCGGTTTGGGGACCGATATATCTGTGCAGTTCGGTCATAAAGGAACGGCAAAAACGCATAATTTCGTTATCAGATTTCCCCTTCGGGTTAAAATCGGAGCCACCTTTACCGCCGCCCATCGGCAGGGTAGTAAGGCTGTTCTTAAAAATCTGTTCGAAACCGAGAAACTTAAGCCCCCCAAGGGTCACACTTGGGTGAAAACGCAGACCGCCCTTGTAGGGCCCTAGAGCATTGTTAAACTGAACTCTATAGGCACGGTTCACATGCACCTGGCCATTGTCGTCTTCCCATTCCACCTTAAACTGAATAACCCGGTCGGGCTCGGTAATTCGTTCAAGAATTTTTGCATTCACATAGGCTGGATTCTCGTTGACTGTATCGATGATAGACTCAACCACCTCTTTAACAGCTTGAATAAATTCAGGCTCCGAGGGGTTTTTTCTTTCAATCTCAGCCATAAACTGATCTAAATTGTACATAGTATCCTCCGTCAATTAGTATACCGGTAAATTTTGTACTATTACTTTATCCCGGATTTACAGAGTCGTCAAGTTTTTTCGTCAACATAATTGTGAAATTTTTATTATTTCCTCAATTTAAATACTATAAATCGACTATTTACTCAATATATTTCAGATTAGCATTGAGTACTTAATTATGTTATACTAGAGATTAAACACATTTTTGGAGAAACAGATGTACGAACAATTACACTCCAACACAGAACGCTACTATTTTAAAGAAACCTCCTTTAAGCAGCTTATGGCCAACCGGGTGGGGGATATTCTACTAGTCTGCAGCGAATATGATAAGTTCATGCTGGAAGAAGACGGCAGGATCGACGAACTCCTCTTTCAGGAATACGTTTCCCTCAACCTTCGGTATCCCCCGAAATTCACCCAGGTTTCAAATGCCCATGATGCCTTTGAAATGCTCCAGAAACGCTCCTTCGACCTCATTATCACTATGCTCAACATAGGAGATGTAAATGCAATAGACCTGGCAAAACGCATAAAAGAGACCTACCCTTCGAAACCGATTATTGTGTTGACCCCTATCTCTACCCGGGAAACAATGGTAAAACTGCGGAATACCGATCTTAGCTCCATCGATTATATTTTCTCCTGGCAGGGAAATCCAAATATACTCCTGGCAATGGTTAAACTGGTCGAGGACAGAATGAATGTAGCCTACGACGTAAATACCGTGGGTGTTCAAACTGTGGTACTTGTTGAAGATTCGGTACGTTACTACTCGAGCTACCTGCCGATGATTTACCGCACCCTGTTTCGTCAAGCCAGATGCTTAATGACTGAAGGTCTTAACGAGTGGCAGCAAACCATGCGTATGCGCGGGCGTCCGAAAATTCTTTTAGCCAGAACATATGAAGAGGCGCTTCAGCTCTACAGGACCTACCAAAACAATTTATTGGGGATTATTTCCGACATCACCTATAGAAAGGGTGGTGAAATGGACAAACATGCCGGGCTCAAGCTGTGTGAATACATACGTGCTGAAAATAAAGAGTTACCGATACTCATTCAATCCAGTCATTTAGAACACGAGAAGGATGCCCATAGCTACAACGCCTCATTTATCTACAAGCACTCAAAGACGCTGCTGAAAGAACTAAAAGAGTACATTCGTCTCAACTACGGTTTCGGCGATTTTGTCTTTAGAGACCCGGTATCACTGTCCCCGATAATGCGGGCCCACGATCTGTGGAACCTGCAGCGGAAGCTAATGGAAGTACCCAGTGAGTCCTTCAAATTTCATGTAGAAAATAACGATATATCCAAGTGGCTTAAAGCCCGTGCCCTGTTTACGCTGGCGAACTATTTGCGGCCGAAGCAGCTGAGTGATTTTGAGGATGTGCAGGAGGCGAAAGAGTTTATTGTAAATGCCATTAAGGATTTCAGAATTCAGGAAGGACGCGGCACTATAGCCGAGTTTCAGCGTGAACGCTTTGATGAAATCTCTTTCTTCAGCCGAATAGGTTCGGGCTCCCTGGGAGGAAAGGGGCGGGGATTGGCCTTTATCGATCTACAACTTAAACTCAAACGTATAACCTACAAATATCCGGGAGTGGTTATTACTATTCCCCGCACAGTGGTGCTTACCACCCAGGTCTTCGACGATTTTATGGAAGCAAACTCTTTATACGACATAGCGCTTACCGAACGCAGTGATATGGAGATTCTAGATGCCTTCTTACAAGCCCATCTGCCCGAACGCCTGAACGAAGACCTGGCGGCAATTCTCGGAGTAGTGACCAATCCTATTGCAATTCGATCTTCCAGCCTGCTTGAAGATTCCCACTACCAGCCCTTTGCGGGAATTTACGACACCTTTATGCTTCCAAACAACCACACAGAGTTTGATCATCGTTTTCAGGACCTTTCAAATGCTGTGAAGAGTGTTTTTGCATCGACTTATTATAAACGCAGTAAAGATTACATGCGGGCGACCGGAAATATGGTGGAAGAGGAAAAAATGGGGGTAATTATTCAGGAAGTAACCGGCCAGGTGTATGACAACCTCTGTTACCCCAACATCTCAGGGGTTGCCCGCTCCCTTAACTTTTACCCTATAGAGAATGAAAAGCCGAACGATGGAATTGCCAACATAGCCTTTGGTCTTGGAAAAACAGTTGTCGACGGTGAAGTTTCATTGCGATTCTCACCCAAGTTTCCTAAAAAGATCATGCAGCTCTCATCTATCGATTCCTCAATTAAAGAAACCCAACAAAATTTCTACGCGATAGATATGTCCCCCGACAGCTTTTGTGCCCGCAGTGCCGATGGAGGATGCATTCAGCACCTTGATATTGCGAAAGCGGAGGACCACGGCTCCTTAAAGTTTCTTGCATCTACCTACGATTTCCAAAACCATGTACTGCGAGACGGGACCAGTTATCGGGGTAAAAGAGTACTGACTTTTGCAAGTATACTTAAATACAACATGTTCCCCCTTGCGGAGATAATTAAAGACCTTCTGAATATGGGACAAACCGCCATAAATACTCCTATCGAGATCGAGTTTGCGGTAAACCTCGACACTCCTTCTAACCGCCCGGCAATTTTCAGCTTTCTCCAAATTCGTCCGATTGTTGAAGGAGCGGAACAAGAGGACATTGAAATAGCCGATGAACTACCGGAGGAAACCTTAATTTTTTCACACAAGGCCATGGGAAACGGTATGTACGATGAACTTCGCGACATTGTGTATATTAAACCGGAGATGTTTACCCCTTCGGAAACTAAAACTATGGCCCAAATGATCGGAGAATTGAATGAACGGTTCGAAAAGGAACAGCGAGGATATATTCTGGTGGTCCCCGGACGACTCGGATCCAGTGATCCGTGGCTGGGAATTCCCATCGCCTGGTCACAAATTTCCTGCGCCCGGGTAATAGTCGAGATGGGTCTTTCCAACTTCAGAGTCGATCCAAGCCAGGGGACCCACTTTTTTCAGAACCTTACCAGCCTTCAAAACGCGTACTTAACTGTGAATCCGTTTATGAAAGACGGTATATTCAACGAGGACTACCTGAACACGCAGGAAGCTGAATTTGAGAATAAATTTATCAGGCAGGTCCACTTTGAGAACCCGATGTGTGTAAAAATCGACGGAAAGACCAGCCGTGGACTAATCTACCATACTAACAATTGTAACAGAGATGAAAATGAGCGTTTAGAAAAGGAAGTCCCTGCGTCGGGGCCGGGAGTCGATGTGGTAGAGTAGAACCACTAGTAGTGTTTCTTTTTGTAGGCCCTAAGGGCTTCATCTAAAATGCGAACCGACCGCTGTAATTTATCCCGGGTAAGCACATAGGCTATACGTATCTGCTTTTTTCCCAAATTCGGGCTTGCATAAAAGCCCTGGGCGGGGGCCACCATGAGGGTCTCACCGTCCAACTGAAAATCACGAAGCATCCACACGGCGAAATCCTCGGTATCTTCCACCGGCAATTCCGCTATAATGTAGAAAGCACCTTCGGGTTTGGATAAACGGACCCCCTGAATTGCCTCAAGATGCTGTATAAGAAAATCACGGCGTGCTTTGTATTCGAGGCGTACCCTTTCCAAATAATCTGAGGAATCTTTAATTGCCGCCGCAACTCCTATTTGATCGATTGTCGGCGGGCACAGGCGTGCCTGGGCAAACCTCAATACAAGATCAAGAACTTCTTTATTTCGGCTGACTAAAGTCCCTATTCTCGCCCCGCAGGCACTGTAACGTTTTGAAACCGAATCGACCATAATCGCATTCTCTTCGATCCCTTCAAACTCCATAATTGAAATAGCCCGCCGGTCCCCATAGGTAAACTCACGATATACTTCATCCGAAATAATAAACAAATTGTGCGCCCGGGCGAAGTGTATCAATTCCTGCAGCCGTTCACGGGAGAAGACCGCACCGGTGGGATTCCCCGGATTACTAAACATTATTGCCCTAGTGTTCGGACCTACAGCCCGCTCAAACTCGGCGATTTCAGGAAGGTGAAACCCATCTTCAAGGCGGCTTGTTACAGGCACTATTTTCGCACCGCCCATAGCGGCAAAACCGTTGTAGTTCGCGTAGTAGGGTTCGGGAATAATAATTTCATCCCCCGGTGAAGTAACCGCCATAAGGGCAAATACAATTGCTTCACTTCCACCACTGGTGATGTAGATATTATCTTGGCCAAGCTCTAGACCATGTCGTCGGTAATATTCAACAAAACTGTCCCTTACTTCAGGCAAGCCCTGGCTGGGTCCATAGCCGATTACACTAGGAGTCTCGGCATACGCTGCTTTCATAGCCGGGACCGTCTCGATATCCGGCTGCCCGATATTGAGGTGGTATACCCTTATCCCTGCCTTTTTAGCCGCTTCTGCGTAGGGAACCAGCTTTCGAATTGGACTTTCAACCACTAAATCTTTTCTTTTTGACAAAGATAATGATATTCCTTCCATATTAACCTCCAATCTTACTCACTGTATTGTACCACGACATACATCAGTTGTGCACGGGGAGAGTAAACATAAACATAGCGCCCTTCCCAACCTCGCTCTCTACACTGATTCGCCCGCCGTTTTTCTCAACAAACTCTTTACAGAGCACCAGCCCCAGGCCGGACCCCTTCTCCTTATCCGTGCCGGCTTGGGAATGGCGCACATCAACACGAAAGAGTGTATCAAGTATCTCCGGTTCTATACCCACGCCGCTGTCCTGAACTGAAACCACAAGCTCATCTTCGGTCCGATTACTGCTGAGCACTATTTGCCCCCCCCTGGGGGTGAATTTAATAGCATTCGACAAAAGGTTACGCACAATGGTATTCACTGCATTCTCATCGGCATACACAGGCTCCTTGGTGTGCAGCTTATTTTCTATCCGCAGTTCCTTGGTTTCAATATTTACCTCAAGTAAAGCCAGATTCTCGTGTACAATTTCCGTCACATCTATCTCTTCAGGACTCATCGGCATACGCCCGGTCTGAATACGAGACCACTCCAATAAATTTTCCAACAAATTAAATGCATTTTTGGAAGACTTGTGCATGCCCTCAAGAAACTCCTTTGCCGTTTCCGCATCCAGCTTATCAATGCCTGTGGCCAGATACTGGGACATTCCCACCAAGGCGGTAAAGGGACTGCGCAAATCGTGCGCTATTATTGAAAAAAACTTGTCCTTTGCGGCATTGGCTTCCTGCACACGCCTCTGGATAAAACGCAATTTCAGATGGTTTCGAACCCGCATTCGCAGCTCCGCGCCCCGAAAGGGTTTCGTTATATAATCAACTGCTCCCAGTTCAAAACCTTTTTTAAGACTCTCCTCATCATTCCGGGCTGTCAGATAAATTATTGGAAGATCAATAAACTCTTTTTCTTTCTTAATTAACCGGGCAACCTCAAAACCGTCCATATCCGGCATCATTATATCAAGCAGCATAAGATCGATGGGGGAGTTTTTCAACACCTTCAAGGCCTCCGGGCCGCTTTCGGCTGTTGTAACTTGGTAGCCGTCCATCTGCAAAATCGCCTTGGCAATCTGGATATTCGCCAGCACATCATCGACTATCAGTACGCGTGAGTTACGAAGGTCTATATTTTCCATAAGCACTCGGGATTCTACAGCAACTTTAAGACCCGTTCCTCCAGTTCCTCAACTTTGATAGACAGAGTGGAGGATTTGCCCTCCGGCTTGGCGATAACATCGGCGGCACCAAGCATTTTTGCTTTACGGACATTTTCATTATTCTCATACATGGTACCGCTGAGTATGACCACCGGCATCCCATTCGGAACCTCGCCGGCCCGCTTTTTCGCACTAATTTCTTTTAGAGCGGTGAGGCCGTCGACCTCCGGCATCTCTACATCCATCAAAACTATATCGGGCTTTTCAGACACAATTTTTTCTAAACCGACCTTACCGTTTTCTGCTACTATTACATCATCCCAGTTTCCGGTCTTCTTTAGTGCACCCTCCAAACCACTTCGTACAAGAAAAGAATCATCAACAATTAACAGTTTTTTCCCCATTATTATTCCTCCGACAAAATATACATCTTAACACCGTCCTCAAGAGTGCCGGCTATACGGGTGAATCCACCTAACGCCTGGTCTAAGAGATCGGCAGCTTTTTGGTAGTACCGTGAGTGAGGACTGATAAAGACCAGCGGCACATCCACTTTGGCCTTTATCTCCGCCATTCTTGAGAAGAAATCATTGCTCCTCACAGAATTTGCTGATGCAAAGGCAAGGTCAATGGTCCACAGCTTGTCCTCAGGTTTGATCGCATGTTCTATCCGGTTTAGTTCTTCCATGGTAGCAATTTTTTTATAAGCCAGGGCACCGGTAAAATAGAGTTGTTCCCACATGCTTCGCTTAAAGTCTTCACACAATACAAACAACAGTTCGTAACTTATATCATTATACGGAAATTGTTCCCGGGCAAGCGTTGCGGTGAACTTCTCAATATAAATCGCAAGGCGGACTAACTCCTGGGATGTTGACTGGGATGTTGATTCGCCCATTTCTTCGGCGGAGGACCGCAGATCAATAGCTTCCATCCCAAGGTCCATCAGTATTTCAGGCAGGTCCTCTTTTGTACCCTTCAATTTTTCAGCAAGGGCCTCACATTTATAAAATGAGTGAAGTATCGGCTTCCATTCACTAAAACCAATTTGAATTTCAGGCTGCGAGGCCGGTACTCGGCCCGATCTTGTAGCCCGGACTGTGGTATTTTCTGCTTTACCGGCCATACCGGTTTCAGTACTTGTTTTTGCACTTGATTTCGTCTTTGATTTGGAATTCCCGCTTCCGATAGCATGCAATTGTTGAGAGAGGTCCTGCATCTGGGCCACGTAATCCCCCGAATCCCCCTCCTGACACACCGCATTCAGCGTATCTATTACCTCAAAGGTTAATTGCAGCAATGTTTCATCCAGTTCCCGCTTTCCTGTACGAAGCATATCAAACTCCGATTCAAGTGCATGGGTGAGTGAGTTAATCTCTTCCTCCCCAACCATGTTTGAATTTCCCTTTAAGGTGTGAAAAAGACGAAACAGGGAGTGCACCTGCTCCTGATCAAAGCCGTGCTGCTCGAGATGAAGTACTATTTCCTCTGCGTTGGATAGAATATCCAGGGATTCCTGAAAAAATTGAGACTGGAGTGAGGTATCTTCCGCCATCTACTCCTCCGAAAGGGTCTTTTTGGCAGTCTTTTTCAACACCTGGTTCCATCGTCCCCAGCGCTGGATAGATACATCTACCACACTTATAATATCCTCCGGAGACTCAAAGGGTTTCATTACAAAATCCATAGCACCGTATCCAAGGGATTCTATAACCCTGCCGAGAGTGGAATCGGCGGTCATCATAATAACATGGGTAAGGGGATCAACCTTCTTAGCCTCCTCCAACAAGGTGATTCCGTCCATCTCGGGCATTACAATATCCAGTATCATAATGTGTACTTTTTCTTCATTAATGATTTTCAGCGCTTCTTTAGGAGAAGAAACCACCTGGACCTGCAGCTCCTCTCTATCTTTAAGATATTGACGCATCAAGGCCAATACCATTTCATCATCATCCACCACTATCGTATTTAATTTCATTTACATTTCTCCCTTTTCAATTAAAGAATATATAATGGCAGGGGGCATGTCAAATCTGTGGTTCCTAATTCAACGATTGCTTAAAAGTTTTATCATATAGAGTTCAACATAGCGTCGAAAAGAGTCTTTTCGTTTAATCCTCTTGAAGGCTTCATAGTCGGCGATCTGTTTACTGAGATTCCGGATACGTTGTTGGTCCGGGGGTTTAACCATTAAATTTCGCTTAATACGCCGCAAAAAATCACGGACCGCCGAATTTACATCTTCCACAAGGTTTTGCTTGGATTTTTCATCTACTAGGGGGTTCCACTCTTCAATAAGTTCGTCAAGACTTTGATCGATATTACCTTTGGAACCTATGTAACTGTTTTTTAGTTCGTAAAGTGCCTTCTTAAAAGCTACCTGATTGCTTATCTCCCGTTCGCTGCCACCGCCTGGAGTCCCGCCTGGAGTCCCACCCGGGCTTCCGCCGGAATCTTTATGGGATCCAAACTTTTTTACCCCTGCCGGTGTCCTCCCTTCCGGCTCCTCATGGGATTTTGTGAAAGAGGCATATATATCAGAGGGGTCTTTGATTGCCTCCGCCCCCTTTATCAGCTTCTTCCACAGCTTGCCTAACACAACCCCTATACGGCCGATAACCGGAATACTTTTCCACAAAGGCAAATAGGTACGGGCATCTCGAATAATTCGTTTAGGCTCAAGACGAAGCACCTCATCTATAGGGATAAGCTGCCTCTGTTTTTCATCTATAATCCGGTTCGCCTCTATATACACCTCTCTGGAAGGTTTTGTCTCATTCAAACATATGAAAATGAGTTCGTACTGCAGTAAGCGGGCCAAGAGCGGGTCCTGGGTCTTCAGACGGCCCCACAAATCATTCTGAAACACATCACGCCGATTCATAATTGTCGGTTTTTTATATTCCCCCAATGCATCCGCCCACTCTTTCACATACTGTCCACGCACTTCCCTGGAAAAGCCCTGGGCCCGTTTGAGCACAAGATTCAACAACCGTTCTTTGCTTACATAGTATTCATGCTTGTCCGCGGACAGCACCCTCACAATTTCGGTCATGGGGCTGTTCTTTTCTCGGGTGGTTTTCCGTTCCAGATAATGGGCTAATTCCTGTTGCGAAATACGCTTTGAAATAGGAATACCAACTTTATCCCGCATACCGTAGATGTCGGTAAAACTGAAGAAATAGGGAGGCTTTTTTAACCCCTGATTTACATTTCGCAGGGCCTGTTCCTTCTCCAATTTCTGCTTTTTTAAGCCCTTGTAATGGAGGGCAAACAGACCGATTAGATAGCAGGCTTGACAAAAGCCGTGTTCCCTATCCAGCTTATTGGCCTTTTCCCGAAACTCATTTACTACAAATGTCGAAAGGTGGGTCCAAAACTGAAAGGTAAAATCATCCGGGTCCGCAATTGTAGTTATAGCGACCTCTCGCTGGGTCATTATATTGGAGAACAAGTCTTTCACCGCTTGTTCCTTATTATGAAACAGGCCGTGCATCTTGTTTATTACATATTCAGAGTTTTTTTGCAGAGAAAGATAGGTTCTCAGTTTCATAACGCTCATTGACAATAACTTGGTATGTATGAGCTCTCCGATGATCACCAGGGAGCGGATTCCCTCGGGAAAGACAAAACGAAACACGGTGCTCTTTTTGTCCTTTAGATTCCGCAGCAGCGGTACAAGGTGCTCTTTTACATCAACCACCTCAATCGCCGCATCAGGAATAGCTTCACCGAGTACATCTTCGTTGGGAAATGAACTTTCGGGAACCTTCTGTGCTTCTTCGTAGATTTGCCGGATTATATGGGGAAAATATCGAAGATAGACAATCTGCTGCTTATTTTCTTCGTCTGTTGTAACTGCGCAGAGCCCCTCTTCTTCCGCTTCCTCCAGCAAGGTATCAAACTCCGCCGGAGCCATTTGGCCGAAGGGGGTAAACCCCGGGCGGCTTTTCTGAAACTCCCCTGCCCAATGGGCTGCATACCTTTCGAGATTTGGGCGTGAGATTGTGGAGGTACTCTTTTTTTGGGTATACCCACGCAGAATATGCTCCAAATCTTTTAGTTTCGACATACACCTACCTTTTAAACTCTTGTTTTGAGTATACGTCTAGAGTTCACAATTTTCAACTACAACAGGAACTTGAAATGTGCCGATACCCGTGTCGAGGCACTCTTACCTGCGACTTTTTACAAATTCATTCCACAGAGCGTCCTTGGGAGGATCAGCTTTCAAGTCCAAAGGGATATTCTTCACGGGATGGACCAGAATAAGCTGCCTGGCGTGCAAGTGTATTCCGCCGCCCTCGTTTGAACGACGGGCCCCGTACTTCAAATCGCCCTTGATATGGCAGCCCACCGCGGCCAGCTGGGCCCGGATCTGGTGGTGGCGACCGGTCTCCAGCTCTACTTCCAACAGGAAGTAATTGTCGGTGGCGGCCATCAGGCGGTAGGAGAGCCGGGCCAGTTTGGCCCCTTTTTTTTCGGCTTTTCCGGCCGAGACACTGTACGATTTGTTCTGCGAACGGTTCTTCCACAGGTAGTGCTCCAGGGTTCCATGGTCGGCCGGCGGCATGTGATCAACCACAGCCCAGTAGATCTTGCGCACTTCCCGGCTTTTGAACTGTTTTCCCAGCCGGGTGAGGGCTTTACTGGTCTTTGCCAGAATCACCAGACCGCTGGTGGGTCGGTCGAGCCGGTGCGGCAGCCCCATGAATACATTGCCCGGTTTCGCGTCCCGCTGCTTGATAAACTCTTTTACCAAATCAAGAAGCGGGGGGTCACCGGAACTGTCGCCCTGCACCGGTTCGTTGATACGCTTATTGATAGCCAGCAGATGGTTATCCTCGTAGATGATCCGCTGAGCGATATCATCGTATATATCTTTCCTCATAGAGTTTACTTCTTTTTCCCGTTTTTCTTGCGGCTACGCACCCGCTTTACGCTGGTAGTCTCTTTGGTAGTCAGTCGTACACCGCCGGCTCTCACACTTTTTACCAGATAGTCTTTGATCGGGAAGCGCTCTTCGAGCACCTTCAGGCGGGGCTTCTTCTTATAACGAAACACCAACTCTTCGTCCTCGCGGGTGGTAAACTCGACGATTTCGGCACCCTCCGGCACTAACTGATAGGTTTTTTTGATGATGAACTGCTCGATGGTGCAGCGCTTCAGGTAGTAGGCGCCGCTGTCCTTCATCTTATATAAAATTGTAA
>Ga0102938_10000335_pt1 | contig 33910 bp, 31 predicted proteins | sample SalPonR2_B_D2_MG_FD_84516 | JGI IMG/M metagenome (GOLD analysis project Ga0102938, IMG submission 84516) | Salt pond soil microbial communities from South San Francisco under conditions of wetland restoration - Salt Pond MetaG R2_B_D2_MG | ecosystem: Environmental > Aquatic > Marine >...
GATGTAGAATTATTGAAATATAGAAAGGGCTTATGCTTTGTAAGTTAAAACCATTTCAATTCATCTCCAACCTAATCAAAAACAAGATTAGGATGGAGTTTTCTTGAGACATTTCAGATAAAAGATTTTAAATAAGTTATTAAACGAGATAAAGATCTATTTTTTATAAAGCTTGTATTTATACTTAAAGTTAAAACTAATTTAATCTGAACTGCCTCAAGTTTTAGTGATATGAAGTAACGCTAGCTAATCATTGTCTGGTATCATTAAAATCAAAACTAAAATCATCAATTTGGTTTGTAATCATTTTTTAAAAGTATAAATAAATATTATTACTTATCATGATATTAATGACTTTAAGTTAAGAAATCATAAAGCTTACTCAGTTTGTGATAAGCTTCTTTGATAATAAACGCTTATATAATTGCTGTATAATAATTTTAAAATCACTGTTAACTGATAAACTCCTTCAAAATTCAATATATTAAACATCTTCTTTAAATTATATTTTTCTATCCTCCACCCATCAAAGGTAAAAAAATTACAGTATCACCTTCAAGAATCTTTTTATTCTTTTCAAACCTCATTCCATTTATTAAAATTGTAGTAAATCTTAATTCCTTCTCGGGAATTTCTAAGTAATTAACTATATCTTCTATTGTAGAATCTTTATCTATATCTATCTTTATTTCATTAGAACTGGTATTTCTTTTTTTAAGTATATATTTTTTTAATGGACCATATGCTTTAATTTTAATCAACAAAATACCCACTCCTATTGTTCAAAATTAATCCAGTCCAACCCCAACTCTGTGATTTTACTTCTTCTAGGCACACCACTCTCATTCCAACCCATCATTTCATATCTTAATTTGATAGCTTTTTTAAATTTTTCTTTATTTATAGCCCCTTTATCTTTTAAAGGACCATTATTAAAATGAGTAAAAAATATTTCAGGTAGTTGATCATCTTGAGATGTAAAACCTGCTTTTATGTTAAATATGCGGGCCATATCTGTAGCCCTCTCTGCTCCCTGCATAAGTTCATATAGACTAATATATACACCCGTTGAAGCCGAAATTAATTGCATCAATTGTTCTATGGAAACAGCGCCGCGGGGTACAAAACCAAAGTGACAAGCTCCTAACATATCTAGTAGACTCCAATATAAATCTAAAACTTTAAATAATCTTACCTTATCTTCTGAAGTAGATTCTGGTTTAACATGACTGTATATTCCAAGTGCTTTTGTAGTAAGGGTTCCATAACTATCATCTTTTTCATAAAAACTATCATGGGCAGCTTTCATATGATCTGCTCCATAATCTGCTAATGCATATTGTAATCCTACCCCAGTTTTTACACGAGGGTCATGCATGGGAAGCTCTTGACCTTTTACTTGATAGACATATCTTTTTGCTTGTCCACCTAATTCTTTCGCTGCTCGCAAACTACCTTCTGCTAAAAGATCTCCTATACCTTTTCTTTTTGCAATTTTTTTAATTAAAGATAAGACAACCTTACTGTTCCCAAATTTTAATTCCAAACCATCGGTTTCCTCTTTAGTTAAAAGCCCTTTTTCATAACATTCCATAGCAAAAGCTATAGTCATACCAGTAGATATTGTATCTATAGTATATCTATTACATAATTCATTCGCTTTAGCTATAATTCGTAAATCATTAATTTCCAAAAGAGAACCCATAGCTGCAATAGTTTCATATTCTGGACCTCCATAACGTGGATCAACTTTTATATCTTTTTCTTCTACTTTTACTTTTCTTTTACATCGAACCGGGCAGGCAAAACAGCCTTCTGGTGATTGGCCTATAGTTTCTTGCATTGTTTCACCTGAAATTTTTTCAGCATCTTCATAGTATCCTTTTTGCCAGTTTCTAGTTGGAAGAGCCCCGGCTTCATTATTGCCCATTACAGTTGCAGGGGTCCCTATTTTATGTAATAAATCTGCTAAAGGATTTTCCATCCCTTCTTTCGCAGCCCAACGTGCTATTTCTACTACCTTATCTCTATTTGCAAGCTTTAATTTTTTTGTCCCTCTAACTGCTATCGCTTTTAGATTTTTAGAACCCATTACTCCACCTAATCCGGTTCGGCCATTGTAATGTCTAAGTTCATTTGTTATATTGGCATACCTTACCATATTCTCTCCACCCGGACCTATTTGGGCTATTTTAATTTTATTATCACCCAATTCTTCTTTGATTATATCTTCTACTTCACCAGTTTCTTTTCCCCATATATTTTTTGCTTCTTTAAATTCTACTTTGCCATCCTTAACAAATAAATATAATGGTTTTTCTGCTTTCCCTTTTATAATTATTGCATCAAAACCAGCTCTTTTTAATTCAGGTCCCCAGTATCCACCTGCTTCACTTTCTCCAAAACCATCAGTTAAGGGAGATTTAGCACATACTGTATATCTTGGAATTGCAGGTCCAGGCACACCTGTTAATAACCCGGCTGCAAATATTAATAAGTTTTTAGGAGAAAAAGCATCAATATTGTCTGAAATTTCTTTGTGCATATAATATAAAGCTATACCTCTCCCACCTATATATTTACGGTAAAAATTTTCATCTTTATCTTCAATTTCATAACTTTTATTACCTAAATGTATTTTTAAAATCTTACCATTAATTCCATCCATTTTTTACAGCTCCTCATTAAAAGTAATATTTAAAAACCCCTTTAAGTCAGTACATGTAAATTTAATAAACCTTTTTCTCCAATATCACATTTCATATTTTTTGACTGATTGATTTTATTTTTTATAATACTTATCTATTATTTCTTCGTTTTCTTTAATCAATTCTGGTATGTTAAGATTATAAGGACACTTTTCTATGCATTTACCACAATTTATGCATTTATAAACAGATATTAAAGCCTGATAAGACCAGTGTTCAGTATTATCTAATTGACTCTCAGACATTCTGTTTATAAAAGACTCCGCTCTGAGGACCACCGGAATTTTTACTCCTTCGGGACAAGGGAGACAATACCCACATCTCCTGCAAAATTTATTATTTAAAGATTTTTTTAAATCATTCATTATTTTATTCTCGGTCTTACTCAATTTATAATTCCCTTTAGCAATCCTAACATTTTCTCTTACTTCTTCAATTTTCTCCATACCTGGGATTGGAATAATATTGGGATTTTTTAATAAATATTTCAAATTAATATTTGCATTATCTAGTCTACCTCCAGCAAAAGGTTTCATAACTATCATTCCTATATTTCTTTGATTACAAAATTTTAAAAAACTATCCTCACATTCATCTTCAATAAAGTTATAGCAAAACATAGTGACAGAAAATTTATTTGTTTTTAAAGCTTTTTTTAATAATTGAATGGAATGACCAGTTATACCTATATGCTTTATTTTACCCATTTTTTGTGCTTCTTTTAATCCTTCATATGCACTATCTTTACTTAAAACTGCTTTTTTATAGGTTTCCTTATCACTAATATTATGTAAATGGTAAATATCAATTTGTTTTACATTAAGGTTTTCTAAACTTTTATTGACATCATTTAAGGCACCTATTTTATCATTTGCTTTTGTTTTAGAAGATAAATATACTTTATGATCTACATCTGATAAAGCCATACCTAATTTTTCTTCACTGTCTGTATAAGCTCTGGCAGTATCAAAAAAGTTGATTCCTAAATTAATAGCTTCCTTTATTACTTTTACTGCAGATCTTTTATCTAATCTTTGAATAGGAATACCCCCAAAACCAAGAGGGAAAACTTTTATTTTTGTCTTACCTAATTGCCTAAATTTAGTTTCTTCCATTTTGATTAATCCTCCTTTAATATAAACTAAAGTACACCTGAGAATTTAAAACTATGAGTAAAAAAACTTTTCCAATTTAAATTTAAATCACTATAATGTTTTTTGTATTAACTTTATTTTTGATATAAATCCTCAAATTTTGTTAAAAAATAATAACTAATTGTAATGATAATTAAAGATACAACTCCTAAGAAAAGCCAACTGTATCTATAGGAATCATATACATCTGCGATAAAGCCAAATATAGGAGGGCCCGATAAGATACCCATCCTTATAAAAAAAAGAGAGAGACCTGTAGCCAAGCCTGCATCATCTTTACCTACCTGACTTGAGATAGATGAAAAATATATACCATGCCAACCCCGTCCAGTTCCTCCTAATAAAAAGGCCATTATTAATACAAATGTAAGTAAAAATGAAACATCTTTTAATAAATAAAGTGAAAAAGAAGCAAAACTAATAATCAGTCCAATAAAAAGAAATCCTCTTCTTTTAATGTCATTTAATAATTTATCATTAAGTATACCCCATAAAGGTCTTCCAACCATACTCCCAATTTGTAAGAACATAAATCCAATTCCGGCCATTATTTTAGATAAATTATATTCTGTAACCAAAAATATAGTGAAGTGAGTTACTATCACTCCTGATGAAATTCCAAAGAATAAACCTAAAAAACATAATGTTAATATATATTTATTATTTAGTATTAGAGAAATTTCCTTGAAAATTGCAAATATATTTTTCTTACTTTTAGAAGTATTTTTACTTTCACTTGTTTTATCAATATAATAAAATCTAAATAATAGTGCACTTAGAAAAAATAGACCACCCATTATTATAGTTCCCATTCGCCATCCATATAATTTCCCAAGCCATGGTAGAAAAACTGCTCCTATTATACCTCCTAAGGGTAAACCCAATGTCATTATACCCATTAAAGTGGAATGGTTTTTACCAGAAAACCATTCAGTTATTGATTTACTACTTGCTGGTAGTATTATACTTAAACCTAAACCTGTAAGAGTGGCATAAATCATTATACTTAAATAACCTGGAGCAAAAGAATGCATCAAAATAAATAATCCCATTAATAGGAGTCCCCAAAACATGCTGCGTTTTACTCCCCAGTAATCTGCTATTTTCCCAGTAAAAACAGCAAATAATGTAGAACTAAAATATAAAAAGGTAGAATAGAGGCCTACTTGGGTTCGAGATAATTCAAATTCTTCTTGGATAAATGGTAATAAGGTCATTATTCCATTTCTAAATAATCCCGCAACAATTCCTCCCAAAGTAATTATTACTAAGACCTGCCAATTAAAATTTTGGTTTTCTAATTTGTCTTTTTCCTTGCTTTTTTCCATTTGATTACCTCCAAATTAATATAAAAATTATTATATCACTATTATAAGATAAATAGCAAAAAATTCTTTTTAATCTGAATTTTATATATATAGGTTTTATTTTAAAATTAATTTGCTGTTATACTATTAGATAAGTTGAATATACTTCTTAATTTAGAAGATAAAAAAATATTAACTTATATCTATTATAATTTCTTTTTACCATAGTGAATTTATAATAGCGTTTATTGATTTAGTAATTTTGTTTAGATAGATATGCAAGGATTGTATTCAAAATATATAAGACTATTATTTATGAAATTAAAACCTCAAAGTAAATATTTGTATTTTTATTATTCATTTTTTATAATCTAATTTTCATTCTTTTCTTTTAATTCTGCAATTAATTATTTTTTTAATAATCTAAAATCAATCAGAATATAAACCTGGACTTATCATATTTTCTGGTTTAACTTTCTTATCAAATTCTTCCTCTGATAAATAACCCAGTTCAACAGTTGCTTCTTTTAAAGTTATATCTTCCTTATATGCTTTTTCAGCTATTTTAGCAGCTTTATCATATCCTATAATTGGGCTTAATGCCGTCACCAGCATCACTGAATTCCTGAAATAATATTCCATATTTTCCTTATTAGCCACAATTCCATTAATACAATTTTGCGTAAAGGAAGATGTTGAATCAGATAATATTTTAATACTTTGTATGAAATTATATATAATAAGAGGTTTACATACATTTAACTCAAAATTGCCTGAAGAACCAGCATTGGTAATTACATTATCATTGCCTATGACCTGAAAACAACCTTGAATTAAAGCTTCTGCCTGGCTGGGATTTACTTTACCTGGCATAATTGAGCTTCCCGGTTCATTTGCAGGTATATTAATTTCATTTATCCCACAACGAGGACCTGAGGAAAGCCATCTGATATCATTTGCAATTTTTATTAAACTTGTAGCAATAGTTTTTAGGGCACCACTAGCTTCTACAATCCCATCATGGGAAGCTATTGATTCAAATTTATTATTTGCATTTACAAAATTTATTCCAATTAGTGCAGAAATCTTATTTACCATTAAATCAGAATAACCTCGTGGAGTATTAAGTCCAGTACCTACTGCTGTACCTCCAATTGCTAGTTCTTTTAGATGAAATAAAGAACTTTCTAAGGTTTTTATACCATGTTCTATTTGACTTTCATATCCAGTAAACTCCTGTCCTAAAGTTATAGGTGTCGCATCCATTAGGTGTGTTCTTCCTACTTTTATATTTTCTTCAAATTCTCTTGATTTATTATGTAAAGAGTTTTTCAGCTTTTTTAATGTTAGTATTAAAGAATTCTTAATTAGTTTAACCGAAGATATATTCATAGCAGTAGGAAAAGTATCATTAGTTGATTGAGACATATTTACATGATCATTAGGATGAATTGGCTTTTTACTCCCTTTTTTCCCTCCCGCTAGTTCAATAGCTCTGTTACTAATTACTTCATTAACATTCATGTTAGTTTGAGTGCCAGACCCAGACTGCCAGATTCTTACTGGAAATTGTTCATCATGCTTACCTTCAATAATCTCATCACAAACTTGTATTATTAAATCCTTTTTATAATCATCTAGTAATCCTAATTCATTATTAACTAAAGCTGCTGCTTTTTTTATAAATCCGTATGCTTTTATAACTTCAATAGGTATCTTCTCATTACTAATAGCAAAATTATCTAAAGCTCTCTGAGTTTGAGCTCCATAATATACTTCCTTTGGCACTTTTACCTCTCCAATACTATCTTTTTCTACTCTAAATTCCATAATATCCCTTCTTCTTTATATTTTTTAATAATTTTGAGATTTTATTCTAAATAGTTCAAATCTTTTAAATATCAATAATTGTATCCACTTATTATCTATAGTTTAACATTGAATAAATTAATAGGGTTTAAGTTTTTTAAAAGACTTATTTTTGTGTAATTTGCTTAATTATATATAAAATTTAAAAATGGTCTAACCCTAATTCATGCTATTTTAAAAAAATAAAAAACACTAATATAGAGTTAGACCAGAAATTATAAACAATATTTTTTAAATTAAAAATTTTTATCTTAAAACCATTAAATTATCTTTAATATTTTTGTTCTCCTTTAACAAAGACTTTTTTTACTTCTAAGTTTTTATTCAAAATTACTAAATCAGCATCATAATTGTTTTCTATCTTGCCTTTTTTATTATCCACACCTAATAACTTAGCCGGATTTTTTGTAACCATTTTAATAACTGAATTTAATTCTAATTTAGTACTATTATACATATTTTTTACAGCTCTATTTAGAGTTAAAGTACTACCTGCTAAGGAACCTGTTTCTAATCTGGCCTCTCCCTCTTTTACTATAACTTTTTGACCACCTAGGCTATACTCTCCATCTTCTAGACCAGCAGCCCGCATTGAATCTGTAACTAATATAATTTCATCTTCACTTTTTGTTTTGCTTACTAAGTCTAAAATAACTGGGCTTAGATGAATTAAATCAGCAATCAATTCAACTGTCATATCATTTGTTAGAGCTGCTCCTACAATACCAGGTCTTCTATGATGTAAACCCACCATTCCATTAAATAAATGAGTAGTATGGGATAGGCCCCATTTATTGGCTTTCTGGATATCTTCATAGGTTGCTGTAGAATGACCAACTGAAGTAACAATACCTCTATTATTCATCTCTTTTATAAAATCTTTTGCACCTGGTTTTTCAGGTGCTATTGTTACCAATTTAATGATTTCAACATAATTTTTAAGTAAATCTAAATTAGGATCTAATATATGCTCTTCCGGTTGAGCACCTTTTTTATCTTTATTTAAAAAAGGTCCTTCGACATTAACACCCAGTATCTGAGCCCCAGACAGTTGCTTATCTTTTAATTTTTCAATATTTTTTAAAGCTTCATGTATATTTTGTTCAGCCATTGTCATGGTAGTTGGTAAAAAATGAGTTACACCAGATTTTATAACATTTTCACTGATTGTATCAATTGCTTCATAAGTTGCATCCATGGCGTCTTTACCATTAGTTCCATGAATATGAACATCTATAAAGCCAGGTGTTAAGTAACCTTCCTTACCATCTATAATTTCAATTGCTTCCTTATCAAATTCACTTTCCATATAATCATCTATCTTATAGATTTTTTTTATACTTTCATTAAATAATACTGCTCCATTTTTAATTATTTTTTCGGGCAATATTATATCGACATTTTTAATAATCTTCATTTTATCACCCCATTTTTCGGGTTATATAAGAATTATATACTTTATTTTTCATAAATTTTTTTGACTTTAACTTTATTTATAAACTCTTCAACTTTTTGTTTAGTAACTTTCCCCGTCTTCATATATAATGTATTAGCGATTCCACAAGCCATTCCTTTTTTTAAGGTTTGAATGTAGTCATTCTCTAACAATCCTATTGCACAACCAGCTACAAAAGCATCACCAGAACCTACAACATTTACCGGTTCAACCTCGGGAGGTTGAAAATGGATTGCTTTACCATCATATAAGCCTAAGGCTCCCTTTTTACCCAAAGTAATAATTGGCCTTTTAATACCCATCTTTTTTAATTTAATTAATGGTTGGATATAATCAACGATATTTTTATAACCATCTTTAAATAAATAATTAATTTCTTCTTCATTAGGTTTTATCATATAGGGTTTTTCTTTAATAGCTTCTTTTAGATAATCACCACTGGTATCTAAGATGATTTTCTTATTATTTTTATTAGCAATCTTAATTAAATTCCTATAAAAATCAGTAGTCAATCCGCGTGGTAAACTACCAGAAGCTGTAATTACATCTGCTTTTTTTACTAATTGTTTATATTTATTTAAAAAATTATTAATTTCATGTTCTTTAATCTCAGGACCAGCTTCTAATACTTCAGTCGTTGTATTATTTAAATTATCAGTTATATTCAGACAAGTCCTAGTTTCTCCTGATATTTCCACAAATTGATTATTAATCTCTATTGCTTGTAACTGGTTATTTATAAACTGACCATTTAATCCCCCTAACAAACCAGAAGCTGTAATATCATAACCCATAGCTTTTATAACTCTAGCTACATTGAGGCCTTTACCTCCTGCAGTAGCAGTATATTCTTTGGTTCTAAATACTTTATCTACAGAAAAGTCATCCACTAGATATACTTTATCGAGGGAAGGATTCATTGTAATAGCTAAAATCATAGCTTTAACTCCATATTATCGAGGAGGCCTTCCACACCGCATAATTTAATCTTTTCTTTTAATACTTTTTTAACGGCAGTTTTTCCTAAACCTAAATATTTTCTAGGGTCACTTCCTTTGGGATTTTCTGCGAAATATTTTTTTATAGCTTCTGCCATCGGAATTTTTAAATCAGTAGCAATATTTATTTTTGTCATACCTATTTTAATAGCTTTTTTTACACTTGCTTCCGGTACTCCTGAAGCTCCATGTAATACTAAGGGAACGTTGATCTCATTTTCTATTTCTTCTAATCTCTTAAAATCTAACTTGGGTTCGCCTTTATAAACACCATGGGCAGTTCCAATTGCAACTGCCAGAGAATTAATCCCGGTATCTGCTGTGAACTTCTTGGCTTCTTCAGGTTTAGTTAAACTCGCTTCTCGTTCGTCAACACTTATATTATCTTCAGTTCCTCCAATGCGACCTATTTCACCTTCCACTGCAATATCGGCTGCTTTAGCTACCTTTACCACCTCTTTAACTAAGTTTACATTTTCCTCATATGGTAACATAGAACCATCTACCATTACCGATGTATAGCCAGCTTGTATACATTTAATAACAATATCATAATCAGAACAATGATCCAAATGGAGAGCAATCGGTATACCATGTTTTTCTGTTGCAGTTTTTACATTGGCAACAATAAATGGAATACCCATATGTCTGATTGTGCCGGGTGAAGTTTGCATTATTACAGGAGTTCTCATTTCAGCTGCCTCTTCAGCAACTGCTTGGATCATCTCCATCGTATGTATATTAAAAGCTGGTATAGCAAAGTCGTTTTCTCTTGCTAATTTTAATAAAGGTAAAGGATTAATTAAACCCATATTAATTAGACCTCCTTTTGATTTTTGCTTCTTCATCTTTTAATATATTAATTATTTTACCATATTCTTTATCTTCGGCTCCCTTATATTCATTATATAATTCTAAAGCAAAAAGGGCAGCCCCCGTAACCGGCAATAACCTGGGTTCAATTAATTTTGTGTTTTCAGGCAAATAATTTTTTAATGGTTCTAATACATATTTGCCTGCTTTAAAGACACCACCTGAATAAGATATCATAATCTTATTTTCATTGCTAAAGGCAAGTTTATTAATTATTGCTTTTACAGTTAAGCTGTGTTCATAAGCCGCTTCTTTATATAAATCAATAGCTTGTTGATCTCCTTGTTCAGCTGCCTTATATAACAGTGGAGCTATGGAAGCTATTTTATCCCTTTTCATTTCTAATTTATCATAAACAACTGTGATAAAATCTAAATCTCTTTTTAAGTTAAATTCATCTCTTACTATTTGATAGATAGGAGTTTTTTCCAATCTCCCATCTGCTTCTTTGCCAAATAGGGAAATTAATTTTTTGCCTAACCAATGTGCAGAACCTTCATCACCACAGTAATAACCCCAACCGCTAGCTCTAGCCGTATTACCAGAACTATCTTTGCCAAAGCCAATTGCTCCGGTCCCGCCAACAATATTTATACCAGGTTCACAAGCAAGTGAACCTGCCCAACCCGCTTCCACATCATTACCACATCTAAAATTTTTGGTTTTTAATATTTCTTCTACATAACCTTCTAAGATAGGTATGTCATCTTGGTTTTCCCCAAATCCAGGCAAACCCAAAAAAGAATAATCTATATCTCCTACAGAGCAGTTAGCCTCTTTACAAAGTTTTTCTATACCTTTTTTTAATATATTTTTAAATTGATCAAAACCAACCTGGATATAATGGCAGGTCTTTTTAACATTATATGCTTGTACTTCACCCTTTTTATTAATTAACACAAAAGCTGTTTTGGTACCTCCACCATCAATACCTAAATAATACATATTAAACACCTCATTTTATACCTATCCAGTTTAATTTAACAATCCTATTAGCAGCTTTAACATAAAACGGATAGTTTTCATGGTCTTCTCTATCAATTTCTTCATCTAATATTTTATTATAGTATTTTAGCGCTTCTTTAAATTTACCTATTTTTTCATAAACAACTGCAGCATAATAATAAATTTCTGCAAATTTCTCTTCATATTTTTTCTCCATATCTAAACATTTATTTATATTATCTAATGCTAACATATATTCCTTTTTTTTCATATAATTTTTTGCTAAACCTAAATATGAATCTTTATAAATTTTGGAATAAGGAATTAAGTTTTCAGGATCATGTTCATATATTTTAAAGTTTGTCTCTTCTAAAACTTTTACCGCTTTTCCATGTTGATTATAGTAGTTTAACATATCGATCCAAACTCTCATACATGGTTCAGATTTGTTTTCAAAGTCTTCTATTGCAGTTAGTAAATCTTTAATTTTTTCCTTTTGACCTAACTTCTTATAACCATCATAAAGTAACTTAAAAAAATCATCATTAAATGGTTTTTTATTAAAACCTGCTTCTGCTAATTGAACTGATTTTTCAAAGTCATCTTCATATTTTTGATAATAATAAGCTAAGTTTCTATAAATTACTGAGTAAGAAAAATCCTTTTCAATAAGCTCTTGCCAATTCTTTTTCACACTTACAAAATTTTCAGCCCGATATTGAATCAACCCGAAAAGATATTTTGCTTTATCAGACTGATCTTTAATAGATTTTAATATTTTATAATCTATATCATGGTTGGGAAAAGTATAATTCAAAGAAATATCATTAATTTTTGCAAGTAAATTAGATTTTTTATTTCTATCTAATTTCATTTCATAGTATGGTAAATAGGTCATTAATAAATTATCATAGTTCCCTGAATTTTCCTTATAATCTTTTAATAGTTCCAAACATTTATTCCAGTCTTTTAATTCATCAAAGAAAGATAATATATTATATACATTTTGTTTTGCTCTTAATATGGTTTCTGTTTGTTCTGATTTTGAACTTATAATTTCTTTTAGATAAACTGCTGTATAGTCGAAAGGATTATTCTGCAAATATTCAGCTAAAATATTTGCTGCCTCTTCATTTTTGTTCATTTCATTTAAAAGATAAGCTTTTAAATAATAACTCTTATAATGGTAAGGAAAATATTTTATAGAGTAATCTATTTTATTTAATGCTTTTTTATATTCATTTTTATAAACAAAATAAATTGCTGTTAGATAATTTGCTGCCGGAAATAGTTTAGAAGCATTGGGAACTTTATATAAATATTTGACTGCTTTATGGTATTTTTGGTTATACCACAAGCTTAAACCATATAAATAGTTTAAAGATACATTCTCAGGATTATAACTGCTGATGTCTTCTAATGTATTTAATGCCTTTGAGTAATTCCTTTTTTTAAGACAACAAGTTGCTTTTCTTAGATAAGCCTCAATATACTCCGGGTTTTCTTGAATAACTAAGTCATAATATTTTATAGCTTCATTATAATGTCTTCTCTTTTCTAACTGTTCTCCTTTTGCTATATTAGATAATCTTTTTTCATCTTGACTGATATAAGGCTCTTCTTCAATCATCTTGAGAGGATCATTATTAGCTAGAACAACTTCTTTTAAAAGTATATCTTTATCATTTTTCAAGGTAAAAATTATATCCTCATTTAAGCCATTTAGTTGAAAAGGAACTTCTATTTTTTTATTATCAATTGGATCTAAATCAATTGTTTTTTTGAATTCAGTTTTTTCTCCCAATAGTAAACTAAATTCTATTTCTTTAAATGAATCTGATGCAATAAAACTAAATTTAATTTTAGAATCCTCTATATTATATGATGCAATCACATCTTTACTAGCAGAACAAAGTGGTCCATTGTCTTTTGCATTCAACCAATATTCTTTATATTCAATCTTATTATGAGGTCCAATATAATTAAACTCATTTTGAGTTTCTACCGCTCCGGACTGCAGTTCTACATAACGGTCATTATTATCTGTTAAACGCTGACACCATCTAATACCAGCACTAGCCTGCCCCCATGACCAGACCTTTTTACCAGGAACCTCCCTGAAGTCGGCTACATGAACAACACCTTTATCTTCTTTGGGGTAATATAGACCCATGTAATCTTTTAACACTTCACTACCAAAGGGTAAAGTAAACGGCTTCATTGTATCGCTATACCTTAGGTCTACCTCTTCAGCTGCAAAGGGACTATCCTCTGGATCCGGCCAGAGATATTTATCTCTTTCTTCTTCTTCAATATGCCATAAAAAAGGAAATCTAAATTCTAAACCCTCTTTCTCTAATTCTGCACTGGTAGTCCAAAAGTAGTATGAATCATTATAGTTATTGGGGTTATACATCCTAACAATCTGCTCTATGTATGCTTTATTTGGATATAACTTAAGTTCTACGGTAAATCTCATCCAGGCTATCATCCCAACTTCACTAATTATAATAGAGGCTGAACCATCTTCATATCTTTTAAATTTAGTATCTGTATAATCAGTGACACTTGGACGATGTCCCCTATTTGGAAAGTTAAATTCAATCCCACCGGATGTCCAGGCTCCCGTGCAGCCTACTAGTTGTGGTTTAATAACCGGGTTTTTATAAAAAATATAATCCTCACTTCTTTTATCATAAGCTGAATAAAGTTTACCTCCTAAGTCTGGTAAAACTGCTATCTTAAAATATTCATTTTCTATGGTAAACAACTCATATTCAACTTCTTTTGGTTTATCAGATATATTATTTTTTAGAGGATAAGGATAAAACATTAAACTACCTAAATATTCACTTATAAATGGATTAATATCAGGTTCTTTAATTTGATAAGTCTTTATGCTTTTCTGTTCTTTATAATACTTTACTTCATTCATTTATAAACCTCCCAAATTAATAGTCCATAATTGCTTTACCAACTTCAATAACCTGTTCGATATTACCTCTGGGTGGCAAAATATCACCAATATTAGCTATTACTCTTCTATCAAAGGACTTCGCTATTCTAATACCAAAATCTACTAATTGCTGAGTCTGTAATTCTTGTGTAAATAAGGTAGAAGGTACTCCACAATATGCATTTAGATCTTCATCTACTAAATTTGCTAAATCTTCTACTTCATAATTAAACATAGGGGTAGGTGTGCAACCATCCAATAAATCAAAATGGGTATCATGTAAGATAGGAAAATAGCTTTTGAAGTTACCATCCAGGTGTGTGGAGACATACATATTATTATCATGTAAGATCTTACACGCCTTTTGGTAGTAAGGAATACAATATTGCTCATATTGTCGTGGTGAAATTAGGGTCTCATCAGCATGATCAGATATTATTACAATTTTAGCTGGAGAATTAGCCGCATGTTTTATGACCTTTAAGTCCTGTGCTTCCATGAATTTTAAAAAATCAAGAATGATTTTTTTCTTTTCCTTATCATGTAAACCATAAACTACTTCTTCAAAGCCCATAAATTCATGAACTAATTTACCAAAAGGAGATCGCCAAATCACTACATCACAAACCCCAAAACCTTTAGTTTCATTTAAAAACTTCTCTATATTACTATAATCTGGAATAATCTTTCTGTTTTTAAATACTTCTTTTAGTATTTTTAAATCAGAATATTCTTGTACGAAAAACTTAGTTGGTACCCAAGAGCCTTCTGCACCCATAGTTAAGGTTCTGCTTACTTCACCAATTGGTGTCTTGTACTTTATATACTTTTTTCGTCCTTTACGTTTCGTTATTTTTTTTACTTCATTGGTATATTCTTCTGAATACCAATCATAAATATGCACAGGTAAGCCCCAGTCATACTCTCTGTAATAGTCTAAAAAAGTGAAATTGGCATGTTTGCCCTTTAAATTACTTTTCCTTTGATGAAAGTCAATGCCATCTGGTATATAAACACCGGGGCCAAAAATCTCCTCATCACCTATATTTTTCCGTGAATTTTCATACCAAGTTGTAATATCCGGGAAAAATGGTGTTCTGTCTATTTCTTTATTATCTAGTATATTAAAAAATCTTTCTCTATTATTCATTAGTTACCCCCATTTTTTAACCTTTACCTATACCTACTGTTAAACCTGCAATAAATTTACGAGCTAAAATACTATAAAAAATTATAGAAGGTAAAACAACTAAAACAACACCGGCAAAAAGACCACCCCAGTCTCCCGTATATGTTAACTTAGTGATTAAAGAATAAAGCCCTAAAGAAATTGTCTTATAACTTTCTGTACTAATAAAGACTAAAGCCAAGAGAAATTCCTTCCAAAGCATTACAAAAACAAAAATACCAGCTGAAATCAAACCAGAACGAGCCATTGGCAACATTATCTTTAAAAAACTCTGAGTAGCTGTTGCCCCGTCAATGCGAGCTGCATCCTCTAAAGTAGAGGGAATAGTTTTAAAAAAGCTCATCAAGAGATATATGGTAAAGGGTAAAGAAGTTACCGTATAAAGCCAGATTAATCCTATGTAAGAATCTGTTAAGCTAAATCCGCTCATCATTAAATAAAGTGGTATGAAAATAGTTTGTATTGGGATACCAATACCAATAATAAATCCCATTGTAATAAATGAAGAACCAGGAAATTTCAATCTGCTAAGTACATAAGCAATTGGTGCAGATAAAGCTAAAACTAAAACAGTAGAAATTGTCACAACGACTAAACTATTTAACATATAACGCAATAAACCAAAATCTGTTAATACTCTGATATAATTATCAAGACTAATATCACTAGGCATTGTCCAAACACCCATGTATATTTCTCTGGTGGTTTTAAATGAAGATAGTATTAACCATAAAAACATAAACAAAGTAAAGCCTATCCAAAAAATTAAAAATAGATTTATAAGATACTTTGGAATTTCAGAAAATTTAAATTTCATAAACTCATACCTCCTTTAATATTCGATAGTTTCTGCAGACATTAATATGTTTCTTATTACATATACTAATATGGCAACTAAGATTAAAAGCACAATAGCCATTGCACTAGCATAGGCTAATCTATTAATCGGCGTTCTTTTGCCAAAAGCAGTTAAAAATAATTGTACAGAAATATTTCTAACCGGTGGTGGTGCGTCTGCTCCAGCTCCACCTGCTCCAAAAACATATAGATAGCCAAAGATCTTAAATGCAAATATTGTCCAGAGCACTAAACTAGTTTCAATAACATCTTTAATTAACGGTACAGTAATTTTAGTAAACTGTTTCCAGGTTGAGGCACCAGCTAATTGGGCTGATTCATATAAGCTGTAAGGTATCCGATCTGCTGCTGCTACATACATGACAATAAAAAACCCTACATGTATCCAAACTAATAATGAAAGAGCTGCCCCAAAAATATAGTCATTACCTAGCCAACCTCTTTGTAAAAAGCCGAGTCCTATTCTTTCTAAAAGACCATTTAAGAGACCCCATCTTGTATTTAGGATAAAGCCCCATAAAAGAGCTAAAGCAACAGGAGATATTGTATTAGGTACAAATAAAATCATCTGTACTAAATCTTTTAATTTTCTAGATTTATAATTTGTAATAACATATGTAAACATTAATGTAATCCCTATTATTATTACAGCCCCAAAGACAACATACTGAAAAGAATTGACAACTGTTTCCAAAAATAAGGAATCTCCTATCAATTCACCATAGTTTTCCAATCCTATATATTCTTTTTCGGCTGAAAAACCAGACCATTTGAATAAACTATAGTATAAGGACTGTACAATCGGAAAAATCATAAATATAACATAAAAAGTTACTACCGGGATAGTTGAAACCAATATGAAATTTTTATATCGCTTTTTGAATATATCACTGCGGTATTCCATTCTCTGACCCCCTTTTAAATTTTTTATAAACATTGAAACTGACCTGAATAAAATAATCTGCATTTTAGATTTAAATATCAATCTGCTTTATTCAGGCCAGTTATTTTTAATTAAGCTTATTTTTAAATACTAATTACTTACCTTCCCAAAACTTAACTGTTTCTGTTCTCATCTGTTCTGCCCATTCTGCCCCATCAATTTCACCTAATAATATATCAGAAGCTAGTGGTAAGAATACATTTGCATACCATTCTGGATAGTCTGCCTGTACTCCATCATTTAGTCTAAATGTTGAATTTGCATTATCTAATAGGGCTTTAGCATCTTTTAATTCTGCTGGTGCTGCTATACCTGCACGTGGAGTCATATTTTTGGTATCTTCTACCCACTGTTTAGCATATTTTTCTTGTAAGAAAAAGGCTACGAATTTTTTAGCTAAATCAGCATTTTCTGAATCTTTTAATACATTAAATCCAATTGGATATGTTTCTACAGCGGTTGGGTCTCCATCTCCACCTTCAATTGTTGGGAATTTAAAGGCACCATATTCAAAGTTTTCACCAGCTGCATTTTTGGTTTCTACTGGTATCCAAGTACCACAATAGAAAGTTCCAGCCCTACCCAATATCCAATCCATCTGAGGGGCAGGATAAACACTTGACTCATAACCTTGCATCAATAAATTTTTACCTTCTTTACTGAATTGATATAAGATGTCTCCAACTTCTTCCCAACGAGGATCTTCAAATAGTTCGCCAGTCGGATCTCCAGCTGCATTATTTAAAGCATTTTTACCAAGGATTCTTTCAGAAGCATGGTAAGGGAAGTATCCTCTGTAAACATCAGTTTGAATACCAAAAGCAACAGGATCTATATTATTTTCTTTAAGAGTTTCAGACATAGCTAAAAATTCATCCCAGGTTTCAGGAGTTTCTATACCTAGATCATTAAATAATACTTTGTCATACCAGAAAACGGAAGTGATAAAGTTATATGGAATGATATATAAGGAACCATCTTCTCTTACATATGCATCATATGACTCTGCAATTAAGACATCTTTTACTTGGCCATCTTCATTTGGAACCGCCATTTCTAAAACATCATTCATTTTACCGGCTACGTCATTAGCAACTAAACCACCATAGAGTTCTTCACCAGATTGGTCAGTCATATCAATATTTTCGCCTGCCAACAATCTAGGTTTTAAGGCTGTTACAACATCACGGCCTGTCCAGTTTACATTTACGGTAACTCCGTACTGTTCTTCAAAATCATTAATAGCTTGTTCAATAACTTTTTGTTGTGGCTCACCTTTTTCCCACATAGACCAATAGGTAAATGAATCCTGAGCCATCACAACAGCAGAACTAAGTAAAAATATACTTACCAGCAATGTTAAAGATAATAATAATTTTTTATTTTTCAATATTTATACCCTCCCTTTTTTTAAAAAGAAAATTAACTGTCTTTTTTTACTTATCACCTTCCCTCTTTTTATTATTTTAATAGACCATTTATGATTTCTTTTACTTCTTTAAAAGAAGCAAATTCTTTATGTTTAATTTTGTTTTTTTTACAGTATTCTTTTAAGATACTATTTTTTTTAACTAACAAGAAATCAGTAGCCCCTGCAACACATCTATCGGTTAGTCCATCACCAATATAGATTATACTCTTACTAGGGGGGTGTTGACTTAATAATCTATACTTACAGTTGCCACAGGGACCAAAAATTTCTTCACAAGTTTGAATATCGTGTAAAAATTTTGGTTTGACCTGTTCATTATCAAAAATTAGTTGGTTAGCAAATATTTCATCCTGATAATTAATATTTTCCTTTTCTAACAGTATTTTTATATACTCTAAAAAACCTCCACTTACAATTGCAAAATCAATGTCAGATTCTTTTATGGTTTCATAAAATTCTTTAAAATATGGATCTAAATATATATTATTTTTGATAAAAGATTCGAATTTATTTTTAGTCATTTTAAGTCTACTATAATGACTTTTTAAAGCTTCCCGGTCACTAATTAGATTATTTATTAGTTTTTCTTCTATAACCTCAGACTTCTCATCACCAAACCTGTCAAAAATAGCATTATTTACATCCTGAACAGATATTGTTCCATCAAAGTCACTTAATATGATATACTCTTTTTTGGTTTCTTTTAGTTTAAGTTTATCCATGCATCTAAGCCCTCTGGTTGATCAGGATTTATACCTCTTTTAATTGCTTTATAATAACTAAGAAGTTGATTTAGTACAATAAAATAGATACCCCTTACTGTATAATCAACATCTGGAAATTCAATGTGTAAATCAGTATTTTCTAATTTTTCTTCTTTAAAGCCATTTGTAATAACTTCTGCCTTCTTATGTTTTATATCTTTTACTAGTTCTGTTTGATAATTTTTACCATAAGGAGTAGTAGCCATTACAACTAATGATTTTTCGTTAACCAAAACCATCGGACCATGTCTAAGATCTAATATATGGTGGTAGTAGGAATCTATCCTAGAGATTTCTTTATAAGCCAGGGCTGCTTCTTTTGCTATACCCTGTAATGTAGAGTCTGCTAATACATATACTTTATTAAAATCGAATTCATCTACTAATCTTTTTATTTTATCTTTATTAGTATCTAAGTACTCATCACCAAATCTAATTGTCTTTTTAATATCTGCTTTTATTGATGAATTGTTATTTAGAGCATCAGTTATCATTAAAATGGCAGTATATAGATTTGTTACAGTTCTAGTTTGGCAGACACTCTCATCAAATATCCAAGGTAATTCAATATTTAAATCTACTATCTTAGATAATTCCGATTCTCTTTTGGCACTTATTGATATAGTAGGAGTATCATATTCTTCTTTAGCTTTTTTTACTGCTATTATTACTTCACTTGTACTACCTGACCTGGAAGGAGCAACTAATATTGTATTCTTTAGTTGATTTTCATAATGTGAAAAGTTAAGCATTAAATCACCAGCAACTAATGCATGTGCTTTAATATCTAAATTTGCTTTTGTAATAATTGCTGCTGATTCACAAATTAAATAAGAAGAACCACTTCCAACAAAAGTAATTGAATCATAATTGTTTTCTTCAAAAAACCTTTTTATCTTTTCTTCATTTTCATTAAAATAATTGTATGTATTATCTAATGCTTGGAACTGACTAAATATTTCTTCTTCGGTTTTATATTTCACTTCTCATCATCCTCTCAAAATTTATTATGTTGTAATGTTGTAATGACAAATTTTCGCAAAATTTTATTTTTCTAATACCACATGGTATTTAAACTTGTCACCTCTAGCTACACTTTTAGTATATTCTATTATTTTTTCATCACTATTATAGGTAATACGTTCTAATAATATGGCTGGCCCTCCTTCAATGTAATTAAGTTTTTCTGACTCATCGTGTTCCATTAAAGTAGGTCTAAATATCTCTTCTGCCTTAGAAAAAGATGTATTAAACTCTTCTATTAATATTGTATATAAAGGCCTATTTTCTAAATCCTCTTTAGTAATGCCCTCAAATAAATCATAAGGTATATAGGTGGTTTCCAACATCATAGGTTCATCATCAGCTAATCTTAAACGGGTAAATCTATATACTTTATCATTTTGATTAATTGATAGAGTTTTAGCTATTTTTTTATTTGGAGGTGTTATATCAAATTCAAGTACTTTTGAGGTGGGGGTTTTACCAAGTTTTTTCATTTCATCGGTAAAACTATAAAATTTTAATAGATCCTGCTGGTATCTTTTAGGGGAAACAAAAGTACCTTTACCCTGGATCTTATATATGTAATCTTCATTTTCAAGTTCTTTCAAAGCTTGTCGAACAGTTGCTCTGCTTATATTATATCTATCACACAGTTCTTTTTCTGTGGGAAGTTTATCATTTTCAGTGAGTTCTCTATTTTCAATTTTATCAATGATGATTTGTTTTAACTGATAATACAAGGAAAGCGGACTTTCTTTATCAATGGTTTTAACCATATTAATCACATCCATTCAATATAGGTTGTAATGTTGTTATAACAAATTTACTAACTTAATTCTATCAGTGATTTACTGTTTTGTCAAGATTCTGAATATTTAATTTTTAATAACTATCTATGAAGTAACAATTGTTAAATAAATACTATATATCTTAACTTTAGTATTATATACTTAAACTACAATAAAAATTAAGAATGATTTCAAACCCGAAAAATATATTAGGAGTGTTAACATGAAAAATAGATCTTATGGTCCTTTTATGAGCGCAGCTGATGCTTATGGTCATCGTAGTAAAGATTGTAAAGAAATTAAGAAAGAAAAGGAACTTTGTGAAAAAGAACAATATTCTTATCTTTATAGTTTTTTTATCCGATAAGATATTTAGTTCTAATTTTAAAAAGTTTATTTTATTTGTTAATATTTTTATACTCTTCATCTATTTATTTAGATGGGGAGTTTTTTTATATATTTTACTAAATTTAAAGTTATGTAATAATTAAATTTGGATTTTTTACGAAATTAATTTGATTTCACTAACTAATTTAAGTATATTGATAATAAGTATTTAATGTAAGTAGTATAATATGAAAAATATTATCAACATTAGGAGTAAGTAATAATATGGTATTTATGTATATATTTTTTATAATTTTAATAAGTAGTATTGTGCAAGGGGCTAGTAGTTTTGGTTTTGCAATAGTTGCCATGCCTTTTTTGGAGTTATTTTTACCAGTTAAAACAGCTACTATTTTAGTTTTAATTTTAGATGCTCTTCTAGTATTTTTTATATCTTTAAAAATGAGAAAACATATTGTATTTAAATCTCTTATCTATGTTATTCTTGGTAGTTATCTTGGAGTTATAATCGGGGTTTTTGGTTTAGAAAATCTAAAATCAGGTTCATTAGAAATGATTTTGGGTATTTTATTAATTATTATTTCACTGTATTTGATCTTTAATGATTCTTTTCAGATAAAACCATCAAAATTTAATGGGATTTCTAGTGGACTTATTAGTTGAATATTTGGTGAGCTATTTAATATTTCCGGTCCACCTCTGGTTTTATATTACTTCTCTTCTATTAAAGAAAAAAAAGAATGCCATAGTACAATCCAGGCAACCTTTTTCTTATTATTGTCTTTTACCATTTCTATTCATTTATTTAACAGCAATATTACTAAAGAAATATTAAAAATGGCCTCAGTTGGTTCTGTAGCTGTAATATTGGGAACGATTATAGGCTTAAAGATTTTTAACCGTTTAGATAGAGAACTCCTTAGAAAAATATTATCTATTGTTATGATTATTATGGGTTTTATTCTCATTATTTAATAACTTATTCGGCTAGTAAAACAAAAAGCCAAATAGTTATAATTTTTAATACCCCCCTTATAACAAAATGATTATCAAATCACATTAACCAAAAAGGGGGGTAATTTTTTTAACTTTAATAATCCTTGGGCATAACAGAATAATTTCATTAAACTAATTGTTTTTAACCACCTGCAACCATTGTTAAAATAAAAACTTTATCATCTGCTGATAATTCAAAATCTAAACCCTGTTGTTTACCATTAACTAAAAATATTAATTTTCTATCTGTATTAATACCTATTTTATTAATTAAATCATTAATAGTAGAATTTGGTTTTAAATATACTTCACCATTTTCATTAATTTTATCATTTTTATATTTTCTTAATGATCCTACTAATTTAATTTTTACCTTCATTAAAAACACACCTGCTTATATATACGATTCCAGTCCTAATTCTTTTAGTTTAGCTTGTTTTGGTTTTCCAGTATCCTTATCCCAACCGCGTTCATTATAATATTCATCTAAAATATTTGCAAAATCTTTAATTGTACAATCTTTTTGGTCTTCATATAAACCAAATTCAGGTTTTGCTCCCATACGGGGATGAATCATATCATCTTCTCTATAAAATCCTTCTCTAATATTAAATAAACGTTGTAAATTTATAGCTCTTTCGCCAATCTTTAATAATTCCCAACCATCAATATTCCATCCCGTTAAGCCATTTATCATATCAACATAATCTTTGAAATCAGTTCCAACATAAAGCATGAATTTACAGGTACCCATAATATCAGGTAAAGTTCCACCATCTTGTAATAATTTTACTACTTTACCTTTCCCTTCTTCATCCCAACGATCTACATTATTAGGGTCAGGTAATCCAAATTCTGATAATCCAAACTCCATTTTACCTGCATCATAGCCCATAGCTTCAACAGGATGTATATGACATGAACCCCTATTACCAGTTCCATAGCTAACAGCTAAGGCTTTTCCACCACGTGGGTCATGAGCAGGTGCTTCTAATCCTTTTACTTGTACAGCATATTCATAAGAATCTTTACCGAGTTTTTTAGAAGCCCTTTTAACTCCATCTGCTAATAGATTACCAATACCTTCTCTTTTAGCAATCTTTTTAACTAATTCCGGTAAAACTTCTGAATTACCCCAGCTTAAATCTAAACCATTTGTGTCTTTATTATCAATAATTCCATTTTCATAACATTCCATAGCAAATGCTATGGCAGCTCCAGTTGAAATGGTGTCTATGCCATATTCATTACATAAGTAATCACAATGAACAGCTACATCAACATCTTCACTCAAAACAAATGCAGTAAAAGCACTCATTGTTTCATATTCTGCCCCTTCATGACTTGGAGTTTTATATTTGCCTTCTTTTACTTCCGCAATTCTACCACAGCCCACTGGGCAGCCTTTATAACATTGTTTATTATCTACTAAATTATTTTCATAAAAATAATCATAAAGTTCTTCACCTTTTCCCCAAGAATTAGATTGCCAATTTTTTGTGGGAAAATCACCTGAAGCATCACAAGCACCCATATCACCTGTAGTACCGTGTTCTCTAAATTCTTTAGTATCAGGATGCTCCCTTATTTTTTTATGAGCTCTTCTTACTGATTCCATATATTTATCTTTATTAGCAATCTCTACTTCTTTATCTCCTTTACAGGCAATAGCCAATAAATTCTTAGATCCCATAACAGCCCCGGCTCCACCTCGTCCTGCAGCTCTATGGTTAATCATTATTGAAGAATATAATACTTCATTTTCTCCACCTTGTCCTATAGTTAATACTGAAAAATCTTGTCCAATTTCTTCTTTTATTTTATCAGCCTTATTAGAAGCAGACATCCCCTGCAACTCGCCACCATCTTTTATATCTATATCACCATCATTAATTACTATATAACTTGGTTTTTCTAGCTTGCCTTTGATGATTACAAAATCAAAACCAGCATTTCTCATTTGAAAGCCAAATTCATCACCAACTCTCGCTTCCCCCCAGGTACCAGTCAAAGGGGATTTAAAACAAATTTCTAAGCTACCTCCTCCTGGAACTTTTCTATTTGTAAGAGGACTTGTGCCTAAAAACAAAATATTTTCTTTTTTAAAAGGGTCTATTTTTGCATCTAATTCATCATAAAGAATTTTTGCTCCATAACCAGATCCTCCCAGATATTTTTGCATTAATTCTTCACTTAAATTCTCTTGCATAATATTTTGTTTATCAAGATTAATTCTAAGTTGTTTACCCGCATAACCAAATAATTTATCTCCCATAATAAAGCCTCCTGTTTATAATAATCCAGATTTTTCTAACATACTATCTAATTTTTTCTTATGATCTGTAGTTAATGGTAACTTAGGGGCTCTCGAATATCCCCCATAAGCTCCTACTTTATCCATTAAGTATTTAAGAACTTGTACCAATTTACCTGAATGCTCTAATTCGATACAAAATGGTAATAATTTATTATAAAGTACTTTGGCTTTTTCATAATCTTTTTCATTGGCAGCTAACTCAAATAACTGAGCAGATTCACTCGGAAATGCATTGGAAATTACCGATACCCAACCTCTTGCTCCAAAGAAAAAGGATTCTAATGCTAATTCATCACACCCACAAAATGTAGTGATCTTATCTTTTTGGTTTCTTTCTATTTCTCTTAATCTTGTAATATCTCCAGTAGATTCTTTTATATATTTAACATTATCATTTTCAGCTATTTTCATAACAGTTTCTAATTGTATATCAACACCTGTAACCCCTGGATTATTATATACCATTACTGGAATATCTACTGCTTCATTTATTAAATTAAAATGTTTTAAAATTTCTTCTTGTAAGGGATTAAAATAATAGGGTGGAAGGATAAGTAAACCATCCACTCCCAGTGATTCAGCATATGAAGCATTCTTAATAACTTGAGATGTACTATTGGCACTAACTCCTACACATATAGGAACTCTGTTATCTACTTTTGAAACTACTAAATCTAAAACTTCCTTTTTCTCTTCAGGAGTTAAAGTTGTGAATTCCCCTGTACTTCCTAATGGAATTATACCATGTATACCTTTTTTTATATTCCAATCAATATTATGTTCTAAACCTGCAAAGTTAATCTCCTCATTTTTATTAAACGGTGTTGGTAATACAGCAAAAGTACCATCTAATTTTTTCATAATTTTAAATCTCCCCTTCATAATTTATTATAAAAACTTTTAAAATTTAATATATAATCTATTCTATCTAAATTATTTTTCTTAATTTATAAAAAACATATCAAGTTTATATCAATTCTTTTTATGATAGAATATTATTATAAGTTTTTTTCTATATTTTTAGCTGTGTTAGTGACCGATAGCCCGCCTAAACCAGTACAACAAATTTCAGATGGCATCATATTACCAACATTATACATAGAATCTATCACTTCTTCTAATGGTATAACTTCATCTATACCTGCAAGCGCCATATTTGCTGACGCAATAGCATTGGTTGCAGCTATTATGTTACGGCCTAAACAAGGTACTTCCACCCTATTTGCGACAGGGTCACATATTAAACCCAAAATATTTTGTAATGCTATTGAGGAAGCTTTTATACATTGTTCTACTGTTCCATCCATTAATTGAACCAACCCTGCTGCTGCCATACTCGAAGCAGAACCACACTCTGCTTGACAGCCTGCCTCTTCACCAGCAAAAGTAGCCTTTTCAGAAATTAATATTCCTATTATCGCAGATGATAACATAGCTTTTATTAATTTATCTTTATCTAAATTTAGTGTATCAAAAACTCCAATTATTGAACCTGGTATAACACCACAGGAACCAGCTGTAGGTGAAGCAACGATTAATCCCATAGAACTTTTAACTTCCATTACTGCCATTGTATATGTAATAACATTGTTTAAAATTTGGGTAGGTATAAGTTTATCCTTTTCATTGGCATCCTTTACCATCCATGCTTGGGGACCTAATATTCGATCCTCATATTTTGTGCCCGATATACCTTTATTTACCGCTTCATTCATAATATCTATAATCTTTTCCATCTTTTTATACACATCACTTTTGGGCATATCACCTCTTGCACTTTCATATAATGTTGCTAATTCCCACATTTTTAAATCTTTTTCTTTACTTATCTCAATCATTTCATCAGTAGTATTAAAAGGTATTGTTGTGTTTTTTCTAGATTTAATAGGTAAAACAGGATTTGTTCTTTTAATATCATAGACTTCATTGATAGCAGTAATTTGCTCAATAATATCAAGATCAATTGAATTAAATGTCTTAATATTAATTAAATAATTATTATTATTTTCACTATAAGTAATAAATTCAAAACTATCTATTTTATTTTTTATATCTTCATAAATATTATTAAATGTTTTCTTATTATCAGTTTTTACAAAAATTAAAGTTTCAAAAAAATCACCTTTAATTGATATTCCAAAATCATTTATCTTTATTAATTCTACCATTCCTCCACCTATAGATAATGCTGTTATGTCTATTTGTTTGTTTTTATTATTATATATAATTAATTTATATGTGTTAGGATGAGTTGCTTCATAATCTTTTATTTCAAATTTTATTTCTACATCCCGTTCTTGAGCTATTTTAAGTGACTCAGGTAATCTTTTGTCATCGGGGTTTAATCCAAGTATACCTCCCACAAGACCGATATCTGAACCATGTCCATCATATGTTGTTGCTAATGAACCTTTCGGGTCAAACTGAGTTATTACCTTTTTTATATTCCCCTCAGTTAATTGCTTTGAAAGTAAACCAATTCTTGCAGCACCAGCCACATGAGAACTAGAAGGACCTCTCATTATTGGCCCAAAAACATCATTAAAAATACTTGAATATTGACTCATATTGTAAACTCCCTTCAATCAATTATTATGGACTTCAAATATATATAATATGTTAGTCTTTTCATAGACTTTTTTCAATGATTTTATTAAAATTTTAGTAATATATTTTCACATAAAACCTGATGGGCTTGCTCTCAGGAGGTAAGTGCTATTTTAAAAATATGATATATTACTAATAAGTTAAGGTGAATCTAAAGACTGAATATATGGAGTTGCAATAGGGATTGAAGCGATAACCAAGCTCCTCTATTGCGTAAAATATTCAAGGTATCAGAATTCCTTAATCTTCAATACAGTAGGGCGTACGGGATTTTAAGCCTCTGGATAAACTGTAAGAGCTAATTTTTACTTGATACTTAATATCAAATAAGAATAGGCTCGTTTCTTGGAGTGAGGAATCCTCGTGGGTTTGCCCCAAAAAAAAGTCAATATTTAATACTTGATAACTTTATCTACTCTTATTCCGCTTGAGCAAGTTACATTTCACATCAATTAGCAGCCATAAAACCTTATTAATCTCTTAAACGACTAAAACTTAGCTTACTTATAGTTTCATCTTTGTCTATTGATAGATCCCAACTGGAGTCTGTTATAAAATTTTGAATTATTTTCCCAGTCACTGGAGCTAATCCAATTCCATCACCCTCATGCCCAGCTGCTATATAATAACCTTTAATAGAATCAACAGCAGAAACTATAGGAAAATGGTCTGCAACATAAGGCCTTAAACCAGAATACCCTCTTATAACATTAATATCCTTTAAAACAGGGAAAAATCTCATTGCCCTGGCGGCAAGTCCCCTCATAACATCTAATGATAACCTTGTATCATAACCAACAAATCTTCTACTACTCCCAATAAGAAAATTATTAGCTTGAGTGGGTTCAAATACAAATGCAATTCCGTTTTTATCAATTACTTCATGTACTTTCCTCGAATAATCTTTTTCGCCAAATTTAGCCATCATATAGCCAAATTCTACTATTTTTCTTTTTCCTATTTGAAAAGTTTTTTCAGCTACTAACATTTGACCTTGTCTTGGCTTTATAGGGATATTAATGCCTACCATTTTACCTATCAGTGGTGCCCAAACTCCTGCAGCATTTATGACATTATCACAGTAAATTTTTTCACTATTAGATAATCTTACAGACTTTACTCTTTTACCTTTATTTAAAGAAATATCCACAACTTCAGTATAATTATAAACGTGAAGTCCGTTTTTAATTGCTTTTTCTGCCAATGAATATACTAAAGCCATCGGGTATATAGAAGCATCAGAATCAATTTCTATTCCACCTATTATATCATCAGCCAATAATGGTTCGTCTTCATGTACCCTATCATAATCCATCATTCTCATTGAATAACCATTTTCCCTTTGTTTATTTACAAATTTTTCGGCTGTTTCCCATTCTTCTTTACTTTCTATTAAATAGATGCTACCCCTTTGAGTATAATCAAAATCTCTATTAAGTTCTTCACTTAAGTTATCAAATATTTGTTGACTACAATAAGCTAATTCTGTATCGAACCCAGGTTGTTTGTCTGCAATTAAAACATTCCCATCACAACTACTTGATGTACCTGAAGCCAAATCCTTTTTTTCTATTAAAGCTACTTTTAAACCTGCTTCCGTTAAATAATAGGCTATACTAGAACCAATTATTCCTCCTCCAATAATTACAGCATCATACTTTTTCATTCAATTCAGCTCCCAATATATTAAACTTTATTGGTCTCACAGGAGCTCTATCATTAGCAGGATATACTTCTTCTGGAGATAAATTTAATTCTTCACAAATAATTCGTTGAATTAAAATTTCACATGATCTGCCTTGACATAACCCCATTCCTGCTCTGGTTCTCCTTTTTATATCAGTAACAGATCTTGCTCCTTTTTTTATTTCACTCTTTATTTCTCCTAGAGTAATTTCCTCACAACGACAGATAATTACATTGTCTTTCATCTTAATCAGCTCCTATCGGGCTTAAATTACGAGCTTGGTCAGCATATTTTTTTGGAACTAAAATAGTAACAATAGGAGTTTTATCAAAGGATTCTAATTTCTTTATTTTCAAAACTTTTGCCTCACACAAATATTCTCCTTTACGGTTTAATGCTTCTACCATTTCTCCCTCTTGAGGTAAATCAGAAAATTCATAAGGAAATGAGACAGTACTATTTTTGTTATCATAGTTTTTATCAACTAAAAATATTGCTAGTCCAGGACATTTGTGCAAACACAATCCACAACCAATGCATTTTTCTTCATCAAGTTTTGGCTGATTAGTAATAGGTTCTCCTATAGTTATAGCTCCAAATTTACAAGCTGATTCACAAGGATTACAGGGTATTTCCTGGTTGCACTCAATTACAGCTTTTGGCCCAGTATTATAATCATTAACTGGCCTCTGGGCTTTAATATATTTATTATATTCTTTTATCAATTTTTTCTTGGCTTTTAATCGATCTTCTCCAAAGGGACCTAACCTTAAATCTTTTAATCTTTTATTAATTTGTTTTTTGATATTTTCACTTTCACTATTACTTAATTTTTTTAACTTAGCTGCTACATCTACACCAGCCAATCTACCTTCTTCTAAAGCTGTATTCGCTTCCTCCACTCCTGTAGTATCGCCTACTACATATATTCCTTTTTCAGTAGACTCCATATTTTCATTATGAAGAGGCACCCAGCCTCCTAATTTAGAAATATAAGTTTTTTTACAATTGGCCATATTAGCCAATTCAGATAATGGTTTCAACCCTGCTGCTATAGCAACTACATCAACATCAATTTCTTTTTCAGTACCCTTAATTGGTTGAAAGTGTTTATTTACCTCTACAATTACAGCCCCGGTAACTCCTTTTTCTTTAGTTCCTTGCGCCTTGAAAATAGTATGATCTAAATATAATGGAACCCCTTCTCTTTCTATTTTAGCAGAATGTACCTCATAACCGCTCACTTTTGAAGCTGTATCCACTAATCCAACTATTTCAGCTCCCGCTTGAATAAGTTGATAAGATACAATAAGGCCTACATTACCTGTTCCAATCATTAACACTTTTTTACCTGGTAAAATCCTATGTACATTTGTCATTGTTTGAGCTGCCCCTGCTCCCATAACTCCGGGTAATGTCCAACCTTCAAAATTAATAACTTTTTCAGAAGCTCCAGTAGCAATTATTATTTTTTTTGCTCTTATTGTTTTAAGTCCTTTTCCCTTTTTTTCTACTGCAATTTGTTTATTTGGAAAAACACCAATAACAACACTATCTAACCAAATTTCTACTCCAAGGTCTTCACATTTTTGTATTAATTCCTTACCTATATCTATACCCCTGACACCTGAATAATGCGCACTCGAACCAAAAAATTTATGTATTTGTTTAAATAGCTGTCCACCTGCTTTTTGATTTTCATCTATTAACAAAACATCTACATTTGCTTTAGAAGCCTCAATTGCTGCAGAAAGACCAGCCGGACCAGCACCAATTATAACTAATTCTTTTTCAATCATTTGTTTTGCCACTTCTTTTTAACCCATATTGTGTTTCTATAACCATCCCTTTTTCAACTGGTGTAATACATGTCCTTACATTAGGAATACCATTTACAACCATTGAGCAATCTGTACATTGTCCAATAGCACAAAATATACCTCTAGGTTCGTTATATTTTATTGTATATCTATTAATTCTTATACCATTTGCATAAAGTGCAGCTGCAATCATTTCTCCTTTTTCGGCTGTTATCTTGTTACCATCAAATATTATTTCAACTTTTTCCTTTTCTTCTCTTTTACCCAATATGGGATGATTATTAATTCTATTATTCATAAGTATAACCCCCTGATTTTAATCCGTTTTTCTTCCTAGTAAAAAACCTTCTTGAATTGGATCATCAGGATCTATTATCCATTGATTTATTCCCATTACATAAGCTCTACCTGTTATCTCTGGAATAATTGCATCAAATTTTCCTACTTTGGTTGTATCTATTATTTTACCTTTAAAATAGGTGTTAATTATACTCTCAAATTTTAATGAACTATCTTTAGCCAGGTCTCCTTTATAATACTCAGCTGCTAATCTAGAAGAAGTACCCGTACCACAAGGAGAACGATCGATAGAACCTGGTGGAATTACTACCACATTTTTAGTGTCTCCCTTTTCTGTAAGGGGGTCTCCAGTTACCATAACATGAGTTGCTTCATTAATAAATCTTTTCTCAGGATGATATATATCAACTTGTTGGTTAACTGCTTTTTTAATTAGTCCAGCCTTTTTAATTATATTATTCGAATTTTCTGGTATTAGTTCTTCTTTTATAACTTTTTGATCTATTATAATATAAAAATTTCCTCCATATGCAATATCAACTTTGATATTACCAAAGCCTTCAACTTTTATTTTTTCATCTTTAGCAAAGAGAAAGGCAGGGACATTTGTAAAACTTACATCTTTAGCTATATTATTTTCTACCTTAACCTTTACATTAACTAAACCAGCTGGGGTATCTAAAGTTATTTTAGTTACTGGCTCCTTAGGTTTAATAGTTCCACTTTCAATTAAAGCAGTTGAAACTCCTATTGTGTCATGACCACACATTGGAAGATATCCACCTACTTCGATAAAAAACACTCCAATATCTGCTTGTTTTTTACAAGGCTCAGTTAATACCACCCCTGACATCACATTATTACCTCTTGGTTCAAACATTAATACTTTCCTGATCCAATCCATATTATTTTTCATATACATCATTTTCTCTTCCATACTTTTTCCAGGTATATATGGTATTCCCCCGACAATTGTTCTTGTTGGTTCTCCAGCGGTATGTGTATCAATGGTATGAAAAATCCTTTTAAAATTCATATTATCAACTTCTTTTTTTGAGTTTTTAATTAAACAATTTGTTAATGTTTTGACCCTCTCTTATCCTTCATTTAATTAAGACAGATAAAAAAAATAAAATAATTTTTTACTATCATTATTTAAAACCTATCTGATAGTAATCAAGAAGTACTTATATCTTTTTACTTAAAAATTTTATATACTGACTATTTTACAATTATCTGGTTGGGAAATTTATTTAATATTTCCCGCCCTTTCTCTGTTACTACTACAATATCTTCTATCCTAATACCAAATTCTCCCGGTATATAGATCCCCGGTTCAACACTAAAAGCCATACCTTTTTTTAATTCTAATTTATTACCGGTTTTTATAAATGGTGCTTCATGAACACTAACACCTATACCATGTCCGGTTCTATTAATAAAGTTATCACCAAAACCGGCTTTTTCAATAATACTTCTTGCTGTTTGATCAACATCCTCGGCAGTTATACCTTCTCTTACTATATTTTCAGCATCCTGATAGGCCTTTTTTACTATATTATAAACCTTTTTTTCTTTTGCAGAAATATCTCCAATAAAAATTGTCCTTGACATATCAGAACAATAACCATTAGATATACAGCCAAGGTCTAAAATAATAATATCCTTATCCTGAATAGTCCTTTCGCCTTTATTATAATGTGGTTTAGAACTATTAGGTCCAGAAGAAACTATAGGTTCAAAAGATATCCCATCAGCATTTAATTCTACAATAGTTTTTTTGATTTTTTCTTTTATATCATATTCTGTTAAGCCTGGTTTGATATAATAAATTGTTTTTTGCATAATTTCATCGGCTAACTTGGCAGCCTTCTTTAATTTATTGATCTCTGTTTCTGATTTGATGATTCTTAAATTTTCAAGCAACTTTTGCCCATTCATAAATTTACAACTACATACATTTTTTATATCTATGAGATCAACTGCACTTATAGTATTATTTACTGCGATATTTTTGTTATTTAAATCAAACCTTTTTAATTTATCCTCCAAAATATCAATAAAACCTTCTCTATCTTTCCACATAAATATTTTACTTCCATCAAGTATATCATTTACCTCTTCATAATAAACCTGAGGTGAAATATAAAAGAAATCACCATTTTTTAACAAGATAAATGCTTGAAATCTTTCACAAACAAAAGTAGATAACCCAATTAAAAACCTTAAGTCATTTGACGGTCCTATCATAAAGGCATCAATATTTTTTTCATCCATTAATTCTAATAATTGACTTATTTTTTCGTCCATATAAAATCTCCTTTCGAAGTGAATTTATTTTATCAAATGACAGGAAGCAAAATGCTCATTCCCTTTATATTTAAAATATAGTTCAACCTCAATAAATATATACACTGCATGGTAATTAATTATATTCCCTTTTCTTGATTTACCCCAACCTAATTTTTTTAATAATCTTAAGGTTTCTTCTTTTGTAACTTCTAGCTCATCCACATACCAACAAGCTAAGTAGTATATTTTTTTAGATCTTCAAAATCAGGTTCTTTTGTTCAACACCTATTGGTCAAAA
>Ga0102938_10000336_pt1 | contig 33866 bp, 28 predicted proteins | sample SalPonR2_B_D2_MG_FD_84516 | JGI IMG/M metagenome (GOLD analysis project Ga0102938, IMG submission 84516) | Salt pond soil microbial communities from South San Francisco under conditions of wetland restoration - Salt Pond MetaG R2_B_D2_MG | ecosystem: Environmental > Aquatic > Marine >...
AAACATGCGATTCCTCCGGAATCGTTGATTGTTGGGGCTATTTTTGCTATAAATGTGTGATGCCTCCGGCATCGGGTCGTTGAGGAGACCTATGTAATCCGAAAAAATATTCATACCCGGAACAGCTAAACGTACCTAAACCCGGAGGGTTTGCATGTTTATAGGACAAATAATGATGAAGCGAACACGACTCCGGAGGAGTCGAACATTACTGCCCGCAGAAAGAGCTACAACTGGAGCCTTCAATAAAGATATGAGCTACAAACTCTCGCCAGCAGGAGCTTGTAGGATGAACAAAGTACTCTGAGATTTGATAATTAATGCAGTTTTTATTGATAATTTGCTTGTCCCGGATAGCAGCAATGTTGCAACCCACAAAATCAATTATCGATTTTTGTTTTGGTCCTGATTTTTAGTATTTTTGGAATTGTCTAGGCATTAGAGAGACAAACTAAAAAAATACACTGCCATTTTATTTAAATTGTTTTGTGTTACATTACTATAGCGGAAACCGAAAAGCTTATAGAGTAGGTGTATTAAAAAAATTACGATTATGAAAAATCTAATGAAATTTTTTTTTGGAATGCTGGCCTTAACTTTTTTATTCATGAGTTGCGAGGATGATAACAATAATGATGAGGAGGAAACCCAGGAAAGTTATTTTAAATTTGATGCAACAAAATATGAATTGTCTGAAGCAATAATGTTCTATCATGGAGCTGACAAGAAAAGTAGTACTTATATATTTATTCTGCACCTTTTGTCGGATGGTTATACAATTCATGAATCTGATGGATTAGTAGATTCTATTACAGGAACTGGAAACTCTATTGCTTTTAGATTTCAAGTATCGGATTCATCTAACCTTTTGAAAACATCCTATTACTATAATGATTCTACGTTGGAAACAAATTCTTTTAGAGGCTATGCTGCAATTGATGGGAGTACTTATAATGAAACAGGAGACCTTATTCAAATTGATAGCGGAGATATTACTGTTAAACAGAATGGAAGTCCATACGAACTTGATTTTAGCGGACAAGGCTATTATTACAGGAAAGTGGTCGAGTTGTACGATATTTCAGCCTACTACAATGGTAGTGTGAAATTTTACGACTATAGTATGGTTTATAAAAAATAGCTTTTCAAATAGAAGGATTAAAACGGGAACTGTTTTTTTTTGAATGAAAATTATTAGTATAAAAAGAGTTAATTTCCTGACCCTTTAACTAATGATTATGGCTTTATAATGAAGCTGAACAGGCTTACTATGCTGAGTTTTTTCCGGAATTCCTCAATTGGTCTTTCAGAAGGAAAAGTTACTTTAACTTTTTCGCCGGGCAGCAAATCAAAATAATTCTTCGAAAAGTTACCCGCATAAGGAACACTTAGATGAACATTTTTTGCCAGGTTATTACTGGTAAGTTCGATTTCAAAATGGTTTTCTTTCTTTTCCAGGGAATAGTCGATCTCAGGGTCAATCAATTTTAGGTGTTTGGGTGCTGTAAAATAGGACAAGTCATGATCGGATTTATCGCCGTTTATTTGTAAAGTAGTTTCCAAAAATACGGTTGCTGGAATATGGTCTTGCAATATTTTTTTTCTTGACCGGGCATACACCTGTTTTGAAGTGTCTTTCTCCAGCTTTATGTTTATGGTCTTTTGCCAGATCTCTTCACCTTCGAAATCCAATAATCTCAACTGAAGCTTTCCTTTATAATCTTTAAAATCATCATTTATCAGCCAAATTTTCACACTGTCCGCTTCTTTTTTGGTCGAAATAATAATGTTTTTAAGAGCTTCCCCGGCTTTGTAATGCAACGCTTTCCACTTGTCATAGTAATCCACGGAAGACCAGGATATGGCCGGCCAACAGTCATTTAGCTGCCAGTAAAGTGTTCCCATGCAATATGGCTTATGCCTGCGGTGGGCCTCAATACCGTTAGCGATCCCTTCTGCCTGGAGCAATTGGCTTATATAAACAAAATTTTCCGGTTCTTCAGGAACAGGATAATAATTTTTCATATAATTTCTTATGATAGCCATTCCACGACTGTGCTTCTGATGATTGGTTAAACCATCAGATTTCAGCGAAATTTTCTTTTTATTGATAAATTTTCTGATGGATTGTACAGGCGGAAAACCCTGAAAACCGTATTCGCTCATGAATCTGCCCGTAACGGAGTCAAAAACTGTAAAATCATACCCATCATGCCAAACACTCCAGTAATGTGAATCTCCCTGGTATAAACTTCTTATATCGCCTCTTCCGAAAGCAGGAGAGGAGGAGACATAATCTGCTCCCGGATGGTATTGTTGAACAATTTCCGGTAGCAATTCATGGAAAATTTTTTGGTAGTCTTTCCATATCCTTGTTGAATCTTCAGCATTGAATGGATTGCTCCAGCCCCAGTTGTGCCAGGCTTCATCAATTTCGTTGTTGCCGCACCAGAGGGCTATGCATGGGTGACTTCTTAGTCGTTGAACCTGGTATTCCGCCTCTTTTTGTATGTTTTGAATAAATTTATCATCAGCATGATACATGGCGTTTGCGAACATAAAATCCTGCCATACCAGTATTCCAAACTTATCGCATAAATCATAAAATAGTTCTTTCTCATAAATGCCACCACCCCAAACGCGTATCATGTTCATATTGGCATCCAGAACCTGTTGAATGAGTTTTTTATAATCACAGGTATCTACCCTGGAGAGAAATACATCCTGTGGTACATAGTTTGAACCTTTCATGAATACCCTTTTTCCGTTTAATTTGAAATAAAAGGTTTTGCCGGCTTTGTCTTTTTGCTGCGCCAATTGAATCTTTCTTAATCCAAGTTTTGCTTTTAGGCTGTCGGTCACTTTCGATTTTATAACCAGTGCGCCTTTCAGGTTGTATAAGTGAGGATCTCCGAGATTATGAACCCACCAGAGTGTGGGGTCTGCAATGCTAAAAGAAATGGAATATTTGTGAATACCTTTTTTTAACCGGAGTTTGTGAGAATAATTTTGTGAATTGATTGAAAACTCAAACTTTGCTTTTGTTTTTTCATTTGAATTTATTGAAAGATTTAACTGAACTTGTGCTTGCTTCTTATCAATTTCTTTGATCTGCAGATGATAGTTCTCAATACGGGCGATATCCCATGCTTCAAGCAAAACAGACCTGTAAATTCCTGAAGGTATAAGTCTTGGCGCCCAGTCCCACCCATAATGAAATGCTGCTTTGCGGGTGAAAATCCGTTCATATCCGGGAAGTTTTTCTACAAATGCCGGCATATTTGAATTGACTGTATCACTAAGAGGCGAATGTAAATGAACTGTTAATTTGTTTTCTTTCTTTAATAATTTTTTTACCTCTTTGTTCCAGGGGATGAACATGTTGTTGGACTGGAAGAGTAGAGTGTCATTCAGGTAAACTTCTGCATAAGTATCCAGCCCTTTAAAGATGAGCCTTATATTTTCTTTATCCAACAATGCTGGTTTTGCTTTAAAATGAGTTCGATAGACCCAGTCTTTCTGATATACCCACTTTGCCTTTTTTTCATGATCTCCGATATAGGGATCAGGAATGAGGTTGTTGTTCAGGAGGTCTGTATGAACATATCCTGGAACTTCTGCTTTATACCAACAGTCATCATTGCCCTTTTTAAAACGCCAGTTTTTATCGAGATTTTGTATTTCTGGTATGTTTTTGTTAAAATATTCGTTGCATGAAGTAAAAACAGTTAGGTTGATTATGCTTATTATCAATATAATTATCCTCATTGGTAATGTAATATCTTTGTTTTCTGAAAGATAAACAAATTTTTTTATCATTATTCTGTTATGAAATATTAGTATTATATTTTACAAGGTAAGTATGACAAATATCCTCCTAAAAAATTAGTCAACTTCAAGTAAGTTTCGTAATATTGCATGGAATTTTAAAAATCGTAAAAATATGATGGATACCATAATGAAACATCGTTCGATCAGGCAATATAAAGATACCCCGATAAGTGAAAAAGACCTGAAAGAAATTCTGGAAGCTGGTACACGCGCCTCAACAACAGGTAATATGCAGCTTTATTCAATGGTTGTCACACAGGATGAAGAAAAGAAGAAAGAGTTGGCCCCGACCCATTTTAATCAGCCAATGGTTACACAGGCTCCGGTTCACCTCACTTTCTGTGCTGATATCAATCGTTTTCATAAATGGTGTGAACAGCGTAACGCAGAACCCGGATATGATAATTTTCTGTGGTTTTTTAATGCTGCCATTGATGCTTTGCTGGTATCTCAAAATGTATGTCTTGCAGCAGAAGAAAAGGGTCTTGGAATCTGTTACCTGGGAACAGTAACTTATAATGCAGAGCAAATAAGCAAAATACTTGAATTACCGCAGGGTGTTATCCCGGTTGCTGCTATTATGATTGGGTATCCAGATGAAAATCCGGGTCTTACCGACCGGTTGCCCCTTGAAGGTGTTGTGCATTATGAAACATACAAGGATTACTCAGAGCAGGATATTGACAGGATCTATGCAGAAAAAGAGGCCCTGCAGGAAACCAAAGATCTGTTAAAGGAAAATAATAAAGAAACGCTTGCACAAGTATTTACTGATAATCGCTATAAGAAGGAAGATAACCTTCATTTTACTAAGCAGTATTTAAAAGTATTGCAACAACAAGGATTTATGAATAATATTTAATTGTATTATTCGTTTTTACTATAGTTTAATCAAAAAAGGAGAAAAACTCCGGTTTACATTAAACTGCATCTGATTCTGTCAGGTGCAGTTTTTTTGTTACCGTGTAAATAATCAATTACAGGTATTTTGAAATTATAAAGATTTATCGCCAACCCTGTTATTTTCCAATATTTTTTCTACATTTCCGTTTTATACTGAGATTTTAATCTGAGAATATTGCATTCAACCTGTAAAATATGGATTCTGGCATTCATCTTCTTTTTGCTTTCTACGGAAGGAAAAGGACAGAAAAAAAATCTTGATATTGAATATACATCGCATGATAAGGAATTAAATACAAAATTACTCAGAAAAACTTCAGGTTTTTATAAAGATTCACTCAAAATGATGAAGGCCCTTGATCAAATGCTCAGTGAGATGCATAAAGAGGGATATCTTACAGCGTCAATAGATTCTTTGGTTGAAACCCGGGATACAATCCGGGCCTTTTTATTTCCTGGAAAAAAATACCAGTTTGGAATAATTTCTTTAAAGGGGCCTTATCCTGAGTTTTTGTCTCCTGAACTCAAAAAAAAAGGGAGGAACAAGAGAAAGCTGGTTACTATTAAGGAATTTGCAGACTGGCACACTGAATTGTTACAAAAACTGGTAAATTCAGGTTATCCCTTTGCAAGCCTCGAAGCCAGTTCTTATTCTTTTAGTGGGGATACAATTAATGCGCAATATTCAATAACAACAGGTAACCGTTACAGTATCGATACAATTTACATAAAAGGGTCGGCAAAGATCAGCCATAGATTCTTGAATAATTACCTGGGAATTTATCCTGGAATGAAGTATGATGAGGCAAAACTAAATGCCATTCCCGGAAAACTGGAACAGCTTTCTTTTCTAAAAGAGATAAAAGAATTTGAAATTGAATTTTCTGATAATAATAAAGCAAACTTATATCTCTATGTTGGAAGCAGGAAGGGTAACCAGGCTGATGGCCTGGTTGGTTTTGTTCCGGGAGAGGGAGATGAGATTCGCTTTACCGGCAGGTTTGACCTGCTTTTAAATAATTCTTTTCGCCAGGGAGAACAAATATCTGTAAACTGGAGAGCTCTGGAAGAAAATACGCAGGAACTAGACTTATCTTTTAATTATCCATTTTTGTTCCTGCAAAAAATTGGATTAACAACAAACTTCAACCTCTTTAAAAAGGATACTACTTATCTGAACACGCACCTGAATGTAGAATTTCCTGTTCATATTGATGCCTACCAGTCAGTTGGGTTTCTTGCTGATTTTGAAAGATCAGCTCTTATTGCTGACCAGGCAGAAGATTTTTCTGATTTTTCAGAATATCAAAAAGAACTGTATGGTCTGAAGTATAATTATAAACGAATGGATCATCCTTTAAATCCCGGTAAAGGAAATGAATTTGCTGTTTCTGTTAGTGTAGGAAGGAATCAAAACAAAGATTCCGGAAAGACAGGGAATAATACTTCCGGTAAAAAAACTGTAAACAGCGAAGTTTTATTAACCGCTGTAACATATCAGCCATTATGGAAGAAATGGGTTTTGAAGCTCGCAAATTATTCAGGATGGATGCAGAAATATGAGGATCAAAATAAAAAATATTTCAAAAATGAGTTATATAGGTTTGGAGGCACAAAATTCTTACGGGGATTCAGGGAGAATTCCTTTTTAGCTTCTCTATATTCAGTTGTAAATATTGAAGTTCGCTATTTACTATCGGAAAACAGCAATATTTTTGTTTTTGGTGATGGAGGTTATTATTTCAGAAAATCCGAAAATAAGACAGAGGATTTTCCAATTGGCTTCGGACTTGGTGCAAATATCAATACAGGAATGGGTATCATAAAATTAAGCTATGCTGTTGGAAAACAATATAATAATCCGGTAAATCTTCAAAATGCAGTGGTGCATATTTCTTTTATTTCAACTTTTTAAATATGAATAAGATAATAGAATCGGGCGATGGCTCGCATACACTTTATAATGAATCAATTGATGAACATTATCATTCCCTTAACGGGGCTATCCAGGAGTCGATGCATGTGTTCATAAAAAATGGATTGAAATGTATATCCAAAAAAGAGATCAATATTTTTGAAATGGGTTTTGGCACAGGATTAAATGCCCTGTTAACAGCTCAGGTAGCTATCCGGGAGCAAAGAAAAATAAATTATACTACAGTAGAAAAATTTCCCCTGGATAAAAATTTAACAGATAAGTTGAATTATTCTGATAACAAAACTTTTAAATTCTCTAAAGAAGATTTTGATAAGATACACCAGGCTGTCTGGGATAAGTGGCATCAAATAAACACCTTTTTTAGAATAAGAAAGATAAAAACTGATATGAAAGATGTAAAGTTAGATGGAATCTATGATTTAATTTATTTCGATGCCTTTTCGCCCGATAAACAACCTGATTTATGGTCTGAGCAGGTTTTTAAAAAACTTTTTAACAGGATGAATAAACACGCGATACTGGTTACATATTCTGCAAAAGGAATTATAAAAAGAAGACTGGAAAGTATAGGGTTTAAAGTAGAAAGGTTACCTGGCCCTCCGGGAAAAAGGCACATGATTAGGGCAATAAAAGAATAACAGCCAGACAACTAAAAATTATACTTCAATAATCGATAAACCAAATAAATTGTTTTATATTCGCTTCATAATCTTATTATTAAATTTAAAAAGTATGAATATGAAATTTAGAAGTATAGCAGCAATTGTTTTATTTGGAATTTTCTTAAGTTCTTGTAATCAAAGTCCTAATCTTGGGGGAAGTTCTAAAATGAAGAATGATCTGGATTCAGTAAGTTATGCTATTGGGGCTAATATTGCCAAGATGCTGAAAGACAGAGATAAAGTTGATGAAATCAATTATAATACATTTGCAAAGGGAATGAAGGATGTATTTGAAGATAATGAAATGACACTTAATGATTCTGTTCGAAGGGCAACAATCAGTAGTTATATGAGGAATTTGCAGAATAAGGTTGCTCAGGAAAATTTACAAAAAGGCCAGGAATTTCTTGAAGATAATAAAAAGAAAGAGGGCATTAAAGAAACAGAATCAGGATTACAATATAAGGTAATTAAAGAAGGGTCAGGAATTTCTCCTGAACCTCAGGATACTGTTAAAGTTCATTATACCGGGAGAAATATAGACGGAGAAATTTTTGATAGTTCCGTAGATCGTGGTAAACCAGCAGAATTTCCTTTAAACAGAGTAATTAAAGGCTGGACCGAAGGATTACAACTGATGAAAGTAGGAGCAAAATATAAATTTTTCATTCCATCAGAAATTGCTTACGGAAAAAGACCTCCAAGAAGAGGTAGTATTGAACCTAATGAAACATTGATATTTGAGGTTGAATTGTTAGAAGTAAAACCTGCTAAATAGAATAGTAAGAAAACATTAGTTAACAGCTAAAAATTGATAATAATCAAAAGAGTGCAGCCATTCTTGCTGCGCTCTTTTTTAAAACATTAAGTTATGTGGAAAAAATTTATTATGACATTAGCCGGTTTGTTATTAAGTTTTGCTTTATTTTCTCAAAATCAAAGTACGTTTAGTAACAAAGAAGACAGTATTAGCTATGCTTTAGGAATAGATCTTGGGAATAACCTTTTTTCCAGGATAAAATTTGATTCATTTAATTATGAATTGTTTGTGAAGGGATTAAAGGATATTCAGAAGGAAAAAAAGACCATCTTCACTGAAGAGGAAGCCAGAGAGGTTATACAGAAATATTTCATGGAGGCTATGGAAAAAGAAGGGGCTGAAAAAAAGAAAATTGCTGATGAATTTTTGGCCAAAAATGCAACAAAAGAGGATGTTTTGGAAACTGAGAGCGGTCTTCAGTATAAGGTTCTCAAAAAAGGAGAAGGAGAAAAACCTCAATCAAGTGATCGTGTTAAAGTTCATTATACCGGGAAAACACTTGATGGGAAAATATTTGACAGTTCCAGGGAAAGAGGAGAGCCAATCGTTTTATCCCTGAAAAATGTAATAGAAGGTTGGGCTGAAGGATTAAAACTAATGAATAAAGGCGCCAGGTATAAACTATTCATACCACCTGAATTAGGTTATGGTGAAAGAGGTGCCGGGAATGATATTGGTCCTAATGAGTTACTTATTTTTGATATCGAATTACTGGATATAAATCCTAATCCGGATGAGTCAAATACGAACATGAAATAGGCAATTAATTTCAGTAGGAAAAACTGCATCCCAGCATTATTCTTCTTCCGTATTGAGGATTATAGGTAAGATCATTTGATCCATAAGCTCCAATACCCCCATATCCTGTATTTAATGCATTATAACACTTTAAATACAGGTTTATTTTTCCAGACTGTGTTAATTTTCGATATTCTAAGATAATGTCCAGAAGGTAATATGAATTAATTTTATTTTTTGGGTTGTGATAGGAGTTTTCATAATTAACATCACTTCTTTCTTTGGTAGTTGAACTAATTTGTCTGGAATACCAATCATCACAAATTATATTGTCAATTTTGATCCAGAAATTCTTCATAATTTCTGCATAAAGGTTGAACTTGGAAATAAAGTCAGGGACTTTTCGAAAGTTATTTATTCTGTTTCCATCAGGTAATATTTCTGAGCCCTTAAAGTAAGTGAATGAATAATCTGAACCCAATTTTATTGAGGGTATAATATTTTGATAACTCATATCTAATTGAAAACCATACAGAATGCTTTCAGCATCCTGATCATTCGAGAAATAGCCAGCATAAGCATGTTTTGCAAAAGGATAACGAAGCGTGTCAAGCATTCTTGGTCCGGTATTCGTTATGAGTCCGTTTATCTCATTTCTGTAAGCAAGCAGTTGAATATAAAAATCTCTTTTTATTAAATATCTTAATCCAAGTTCGATTGCTATCGATTTTTCTCTTTTTAGATCCTCATTAGGAACTCCTATATAATTTATTAATTTCTTTCCTGTGGAATCATATGTTATGTTTGCTATACTGTTATAAGTCTGGTAGCCGGCAGGAACCTTAGCCCCTTCATTATAAGATGCTCTTAGCGTTGTTTTATTATTTAAATGATACAAAATGGCGAACCGGTGATAAAAATCTTTGCCATATTCACTGTGATAATCCATTCTACCTCCTATAGATATTTTTAGCTTAGGAGTTGAATATATTCCATGAAGAAAAATCCCGGTATTCGAGTATCTTAAAGGATTAAAACCAAAGTCGCCTAAAATGGAATCCTGAAATATTCCCTTTGGCGGCACTTTGATATTGAATGGTTTATAAAATTTTGTATGAAAAGGTTTTATTAAATCATTGGTCTTGGGTAAAGCACTTGAAATCCGAAATGAGGCTCCTCCACAGAAACGCAATTTCTCAGAAAGTTTATAGTTTAATAATTCTTCTATAGAGATATCGTCTGAAGCCTGGTACTTATATTTTTTTTCTTCATAGATTGCCATACCGAAAGCTGAATTAACATCTAATCGGTAACCAAGATAATTAAAGTGGCTTTTTAGTGAGAATTTCTCGTTTTTATATTCATGCTTAATACTAGCCTTATGAATAGTTTCGCCCCAGTATAACGTTGGATCATTGTATAAATATAAAGAGGGGTCCTGTCCTGTCGAACTGTGCTCATTTCTGTACATCAGGTCATAAGAAAGCGTAATATTCTCTTTTTTTAGTCTAATTCCTGTGCTAAATGATTTTGATTTCAGATTTCCAACTTGTATATCATTTCCATTAATATCTTCACCTTCAAATAATTTTTTGTTAGGTTCTACAATATTCATATCCGGTTCTACCTTGAATGATCCGTAAATGTTGAGATGTGTGTTTTGGTTTAAATAATTGTGAGAAAAGTAGTTGCCACTGTAATAATTTGTTCCAACGTTGGTTTCTATGCGGGAAAGGTCATAATCTTTTTCAAGTGGAACAATATTAATTACACCTCCCATGGCATTTGCACCATATAACGAGGAAGCTCCACTCGTAATTATCTCAATCCGTTCAGCATTTTTAATGAAAATTTGTTCGTCAATTGGGATCCCATCCGCAATGGAAGGTTCAAGAGGAATACCGTCAATAAGCAATTTTGTATGCCTGTTGCCAATCAATCCTCTTAAAAGAAACATTTCACCATGAATTCCACTCCCGGGCTGAGATACTTTAATTCCTGGCACATCTTTTAATACATCTACAATTGATTGGTAATTATTTCTGAGAATCTTATCTCTGTTGATTACTTTTATGGTGATTGGTAAATTTTTTACTGAGTCTTCATACCTATAACCTGAAGTTACTTTCTGATTCATTAATTCCATCATATCCATTTGAAGGAGCTTTTTAACCTCTGTGCCAGGCAAATTTTTAGGAATGGTATCCTTTTGCTGAAAGCCCATCGCTAAATGAGTATAAACAAGAAAGAAGATCAGGATTACATAAAGCTTTTTATACCTCTTAAATTGATTCATGTCCTCATGTAATGAAAATAATCAGGGTTTAAGATATAAAATTACTTGCAAGAGCACAAATAAAGGATATTCTTTTTATAGCCTTCAGAAATTATTGTTGTTTCCTAATCAAGGTCTTCCAGTATTTTTTTCTTCAATTCGAAAAAATTCTTGTTATCAATTGATTTTTCTTCTTGTTTAAGGGGATTATTTAAAATCTTTTTAACAGATACCGGAGGTTGGCTGAAAATAAAAATTTCTTTGCCCAGAATTAAAGCTTCATCAACATCATGGGTTACAAATAAAACTGTTCTGTTGTCATCTTTCCATAACCTCAGAAAAGTCTTCATTAGGTTCAGTTTTAACTTTGGATCAATGGTTTGCAGAGGTTCGTCCATTAAAATAATATCTGAAGGGTATATGAATGCCCTTGCGATAGAAACCCTTTGTCTCATTCCTCCACTTAGCTGGTTTGGATAATGATCTGTAACATGAGAAAGACCAACCAATTTCAAATAAAGATTGATTTTTTCATCAGATGTTTTTTTTCCATCCTCAGGCAATACAAAACGAATATTTTCTTTTACGGTTTTCCAAGGTAACAAGCGGGGCTCCTGGAAAATATAACTTATAATTTTGTTTGCAGTACCGTTAATTTCTCCTGAATCCTTGTTGGATAATCCTGATAAAATGTTCAGAAGGGTGGTCTTGCCACATCCTGAAGGCCCTAGTATACAACTGATTTGGTTTTCTTTCAGGCTCAGGGAAAAATTGTTGAATACACTTAGTTGATTAAAACTTTTATATAAGTTGGTAATATCTATGCTCATGCGTATTTGTTATTTAATTATTTCCAGGCTATGCTTTCTTTTTCAATAAAACGAATAAGTAGTTCAAATAAATAACTGATAAGAATGGCTAAAACAGTCCACGCAATTAAACGATCGGTTAATAAATATGTTTGTGCATTTTGCATCAGTGTTCCAATTCCAAATCTGGGCTGACTCAATACTTCACCAATAATTATGGCTCTCCAGCCAAAACCCATGGCACTCGAACTACCACTGAATATGAAAGGGATGATTGCAGGGATATGTATGTGTTTGATAATATTTTTGTTATTGATTTGGTAAACATGTGCCATCTCAATCAAATTTTTATCAACATCCCGGATACCATCAATTATGTTGGTGCAGATAAAAGGGAACATGGTTAGAAGTGCAATAAACACAGGTACCTGGTTTACATTAAACCAAATGAGCGCCAGAAGAATAAGGGATATAACCGGCGTTGAACGTATTGTGACCAGGATAGGTTGTAAAAAAGCTCTGAACCTTTCCTGTATGCCCGCCAGAATACCTAGTGATAAAGCCAGGATGAAGGATATTATAAAACCAATTAACCCTCTTAAAATAGTTGACCCTATACTGCTGAAAAATTCCGGATCAGTAATGAGTTGTATTAGAGTAAGCAGCGTTTTTTCAGGAGGAGGCAGAATAAAGTCTGAAGAAACCAGTAATGATCCTGCTTTCCATAGTAAGAGCAAAAATAATACTGAAATGACTGTATAGGTTTTATTCCTTGTAAATAAATTTTTCATCTGGTAATTTGCCTCCGACTATGTTAGGATTCATTTTATAAAAGATGTTGAGATAATTTTTAATAAGACTGTCAATGTCAGCAGCATACTCAAACCTAATATTGCACCTGGGAATAGAGGTTTTAGCTACTTTTTCATTGCTTAGAATTTTATGCTTAACTACTAATTTGGCTCCTTTTGTGGAATTATCGTTAATCCAGTTACAGGATTTTTGATATTGTTTTAAGAACTTATTTACAATTTCCGGACTGCTGGCGGCAAGATCTTTTTTTACCAATAATGCAGTTTGCGGTATTTCAAGGTTTGTGGCTTTTTTCCATTCTGTGTTCAGACTCATTATTGACTTTACATCCGGATTTTTTTGAATGACCATACTTACCAGGGGCTCAGAAATCACACCAAGCTTCGCTTTTCCCGATGCCACTGCATTTGCCAGCTCTATATGTGTAGGAAAGGAATAGTCCAGCTTTACATCTTTCCCCGGAATCAGTCCGTTTTTTTTCAGTAGGTATCGGAACATTACATCGGGTGTCATGCCTTTTGCCATAAGGTGAATTCTTCTGTTTTTCAGATCCTCCCAGTTGGTAATTCCCGTATCGGTTCCGAACAGATATAAGGTGCCCCAGACAGGCACAGCTGCAAGCTGATATTCTGGTTGTTTATTGTATATAATTGATGCCAGGTTTGTTGGAACAACAGCAAAATCAGCTTTTTTCTGAAAAATTAACGGACGTATTTGCAGCGGTTCATTCTTAACTTCAAAATTTATAGTTCTTTGGTTTATAGTGTTCCCGTCTTCTATCATTTTTACCATGCTAATGGCGGAAGGTCCCTTTAAAGTGTAAACTCGCAACTCCCCGGCTTTCTCTTCAATGTTTCTACAGGAACTGGATAACAATAAGATGACCACAAATAACAAGCATGGGATATTCTTTCTATTGAACATATCAAATTAAATTATTGTCGAACTATTAGTAAAAATCGTTATTTCTCAAAGATAAAAAACTTAGCAAACTGTTTCGTTTTTATTTTGAAATTCTGCTTTAACAAATTTTGAAGATGTTATTTTACCGGTCCCGTTCTTTACATAGGGCGATGATTCAAATGTTTCTTCGTCTATAATTTCTATAAATTTTGTATTTTAATTTACAAAATTTATAGAAACCTGAAGGAAATTATAGTTTAAATTATCTCCCGCCCTAAAGATAGGACGGGTCTATCCAAAATTATTTTGTTAAGGTAAAACTAAATCAAAATCAAAATAGTTTCTTTATAGAGTTGGTAATAAGGAAATTTTATACTCGTTCTTTATCTGAAAAGCATTAAAAATTTTGGAGTTTCATGCAGGTAAGGATATAAAAAGATAATTCTTTATTTATCTTTGGCATACTTTTTATACGTATAATTGAAAATTTAAAATAGATTCTTTATGAAACGAATATTTATCACACTTGTAACTTTATTAATTCTAAGCTTTAATGGTTTTAGCCAGGATTATGGCACCGGGATTGGAATACGAGGTACGTATGTATCCGGTCTGACGGTTAAACATTTTTTTGATGAGACCAAAGCAGGAGAAGGGATTCTTGCTTTTGGCCGTTGGGGTTTTAATCTTACTGGATTATATGAATTTCATGCCCCGGCTTTTGGTGTGGAGAGATTGAACTGGTATTACGGAGGTGGAGCCCACTTAGGTCAGTGGAATGATGACTATCCCTCCTTAGTTGATGAAGGAAGCAATTTTGTAATGGGACTTGATGGAATTCTTGGGATCGAATATAAAATAAAAGAAATTCCTATCTCCATAAGTGCCGATTGGAAACCTACCTTTAATCTGACTGGCTATCCCGGATTCTGGGGTTATGGAGGAGCGCTTTCGATTCGATATACGCTTTAATTCTTTTATATAATATCAACCCTCACTAAGACTGTCTGAAAAGGCAGTCTTTTTTATATGATTTAAATAAATATAAAAGAAATATATTTTCTGAAATTGTTGCTATCACTTTGTTTTATATTTATTGACCGGTTATGCTATTGATTTCAGTCCAATCTATCATTATATTGTTAAGTCAAAATGAAATGTTTCCTTATGCAGGATTTTGATAGTTTGGTAAAAAAAATGAACGAATTTAAACCCTATCTGGGCGAAAATAATTTTCTATATACTTATATTGCCCCAAAAGAAAACGAAAAATTCTTTAAATTTTTGGGAAGTATTTACAATTCATCTGCTGCCCATTCATTATATCTTAGATTGTCCGATCCCAAAGTGGTTAAGAAGATGTTAGATGATATGGGGTTCCTGGAAAATACTGAACTTGAAATTTATATTTCTCTTAATGACCAAAAAGCCACACAATGGATGTGCAAAACTCTTAAAAAATACATAGAAGAGAATGGATTAGATTTTAATTATTAAGAATTTTCTTTCCACTTCTGACATTTTTATTATCCCAAACCTTAAGACTGTCATTGTATTGATATTCAGGAAAGTTCAGGTTTTCTTTGTTAAGGAGCTTCCTGCTGTCTTTAATGAATAATTTCATTTTAGCGCTGCTAGTTTTATTCAAAGAGTCAGGATACTGCCTTTCAAATTTGCTTGCAGGCAGGATCGTGAATTTATATTTTTTGTTCTTTATTGGTTTATGCACCCATGTGAGGAAATAACCTGCATCGGAAATTGAAACTGTTGAATCTGTTTTTGTTAAGGTGATTTTTACCATGGCTCCACCGTCTCTTTTCCTTTTTCTTTGGTTAGAAATGAAATTCCCTAATGAATAGGCAACTAACGATTCTTTATTATCTTTTTTATTCCATTCCATTTTTTGCAAGACATGAGGGTGAGAGCCTATAACTATATTGGCCCCAAGATTTTTACAATAATTGAAAAGTTTCTTCTGTCCATCATTCGGGTGAGATTCATATTGTTTTCCCCAGTGGAATAAAACAATGATTTGATCTGGTTTAGCTTCGCGGGCCTTTTTTATATCCTGTTTAATTTTTTTCCAGCGGATATAATTAACTGAAGCCGGGGGAGGTACTCTTAATCCATTCGTACCGTAAGTATAATTCAAAAAGGCTATTTTAAAACCATTCTTTTCAACAAAAAGCGGATGATTGAGTTTTTTATCGGCTGTGTCTTTGAAAGTACCAGTGTGTTTTATGCCAAGAGAATCCAGGACTTTAATGGTTCTGAGAAGTCCTTCTTTCCCTCTGTCACAGGAATGATTGTTGGCTGTGGTCAGGATATCTATTCCAGCCTTTTTAATAGAATAAGCAAGTGCATCGGGCGAACTGAATTTCGGATAGCCTTTAAATGGCGGTCCGGCAAGAGTTAATTCAAGGTTTGCCACTGTAAAATCAGCATCGTCAATAATACCTTTTAGATGAGTGAAATAGGTATCATAATTATAAGATGTGTCTTTTGCATTATACGCTGCATGAATTTGGCTGTCATGACCCATAATGTCTCCCATAAAAAGAAGCGATAGCGTATCTGTTCCGGGATTTTGAGTAAATATGAGCTGAGGAATAAACAGGATAAACAGCGTTATTTTATATTTCATGACTTTAAATAATTTTTGGTTCAGTTTGATTAATTAAAAGTTGGTTTATTTGTTGGTTTGTTTGTTTGTTATTATTCCACTTATACCAAAGGTTCTGTTTTTTGCTTTAAATATATTTTAAACTAACTTCTTTTAAAAATTTATCCTCCAGCATTTGAGCAATTCTTTTCACAACTGTCCTTCTTATTTCAAGCTCTACCGGCAGGTTGGGATCCTGGTGAGCTACATTAATTTTTGTTCCGATGATAAAATGAATTTCATCACTTTCCTTTAACATTTTAACGATCTGGTCTGCCGGACCTTTTTTAAGAGGGTAATTGTTATGATATTCCTGTAATATTTCTGATACTTTGCTTAAAGTAAGAATTCCTTCGGTAATAAGGTCGACCCCTTCCATATAAGACACCGGGGGCAAATCAGGATCTTCAAATTCAAAACTATCGGTTATTTCTTTATCTAATTCTCTCGCTATGATATCGGCAGTTGTAGCTCCGCATATTATTTTCTTCCCTTTGAATTTGTTGATTGTTTCAGCCAGGTCTTCGTCTTTTTCTTCTTTAAATGGCGGGCCGGTTGAAATAATAATTCTTCTGGGTTCTCTGAAATATATTGCACCGCAGCTTGTGTCATCTTTGGCCTGGTACAAATCATTCTGATAAGCCATGTTGATTACTTTCAGAGTGAGCTTGTTTGAAGAGATTTCCGGATTATTATTTATCAGTCTTTTAACAAAATCAGTGTAATTTTCATGTCCCCAACCGAAAGGGAATCTTTCCGTACCCAGCCCCGACTGAATTACACCGTCAGAGCAAAAAACAATACGGTCTTCTTTTTGAGCTTGAAAAGAGCAGCTTTTTATTTCTTTTCCTCTGTTTTTTTCACTTTCCAGCACAATACACTGCCAGTTGGGTTCGAAAAGTTTTTTACCACGAAAAATTAAAGTCTGTGGATTATCATATTCCAGGATAGTGGTTTTTCCATCTTGTTCAATATTGATTATGCTGAAAGTAGCATAGCTGATTTGTCTCTCTTTATCCACCGGCAGGGTGTTCATTATGATGTCGGCAATAGTGTGGACCTCCTTATGTTCTTTGGTAAAATTAAGAGCCATTGTAGCAGTCAGGTTTGCCAGTACATTTGCCTTTACACCATGACCAAGCCCATCAGATAAGACAATAATTAGTCTGTTTTCCTCTTTGAATTTTTCAGAGAGGAATACATCTCCGCATATTCTTTCTCCTTCATGATTCTTTCGCTGGATGTCTACATCTATATGAAAATTGTCGTTCATCCTTTTGAGACTTTTCTATTTATTTTCATTTTTTTCATCCCTGTAAAACTCAATGATGGAGTTTAACATCTGTTCTGTTTCTGAAGCCCCTTCACCCAGCAAATAACCAATTTTCTGCACCATCTCCAGGTTCTTGTCAATGGCCTCGGTAACTCTTTTTATTACTTGTTCCTTTCTAATTTCCGGGGAGTACATATCTCTGAATACTGCACCCACAATTTTGCGTTTTCGAATGGTAAAAATGGAGAGATTCAGCAGTTTTTCCTCAAGGTGAATATCCCGGTTAATAATATTTTGCTGGTTACTGAGTACATGCTGAAATAAGTTGTAGATGTTATGAGGGATCAGTGTTTTTAAATCAGCTCCGACCAAACCGGGGATCACTTCATTGATAGAATGCGCTTCTTCACCCATATAATCTATAAACGTTTTATTTGACTGGATGATTTTCAAATCTTTATCAATGATGACTACTGCAGAAGGCAACTTTTGCAGCATTTCATTGATGGTTTCTGAAGCTTCTTTGGCTGATTGTTTCTCTTTTTTAGCCTTTTGTTCCGATTCTTTCAGCGCCTTTTGTGTCTGGGCGAGTTTTTCGTTTGTAGTTCTTAATGCTTTAATGTATTCATTTCTGTTTCTCAAAGTATAAGTAAGACACATTTCCGTTTTGGCCAGTCCTTTTGATACGGCAATGGCAAAATCCCTGCAGGATGGATATCCGCATGCACTGCACCCTACATTCGATTCTACATTTTCTTTTCCTATGGCTTTGAGAACTTCCTGTATTTTTTCTTCCGAAGGTGCCTCAATTCTTTGATCATTGCCTTTGAATTCTCTTGAAAAGTCCAGGTCAATGTATTTTTCTATCTCTTTTTTCCACTCTTCAATGTTAAAATTTTTTAGTCTTTTATTCGCATATTCAATTACAATCGATCTTCTTAAATATTTTTTTCCTCCCGGCGAAGTGCCTGGTCCCATAAGACATCCTTCACAATAAAACATGTTAAAATGTCTTTGTATCCGGTCTATATGCTTTTCAAACTGGTTCAGCCCGTTAATCATATTCTGTTTCCCTTCCGCAGTAATAACCGTGCCTTTTTGTAAATCTTCGCTTATTCCGGCTGCCTGGAGCAAACCATTGCTTATCGGAAAAAGGGAGCCCTTATAACCAATAGGCGGATCAAAATCCGAATATTCCAGCTTGCTTTCATGAACTTTATATTCTTCAAACAAATTTCTCAATTCTACAAAAGTCAATACTCCATCTATTTTGCCATCCTTTTTATAGCGTTTTGCTTCATCCTTAGAATCAATGCATGGGCCTATGTAAACAACTTTTATATCATCTCCGTACTTTTTTCGCACCACTTTTGCTGTTGCAACCATAGGTGAAACAAGGGGAGCCAGGTTATTCACCAATTCAGGATGAAATTTCTCAATAAAATTTACCACAGCCGGACAATTCGCTGAAATATAATATTTCCCTTTAAAATTGTTGAATAACTCTTTGTATTTAAGAGCAATCAGGTCTGCTCCAAAAGAAACTTCGTTCACGTGATCGAACCCCAGTGATTTGATCATCTGAACAAATTTCCTGTAATCTGTGATATCATCAAATTCTCCTGATATGCTTGGAGCCACAATAGCCACTTTTTTGTTTTCAGATTGAAGTACTTTTTTGACTTCATTTTCTGAATCTTTATATACAATTGCATCCTGCGGACAAGCATTAATACAGCTACCACAGCCAATACATCTTTCAGGTATTACTCTTGCGTAATCTTTGTTTATCTTAACTTCTATTGCATTAACAGGACATTCTCTTACGCACGAATAACTTAAGTTACATTTATCTTTAATGATATTTACCAAGGACATACGTTCTTTTTTTCTCTAAAAATATTTATGAAATATCTCATCCAATGTATAAATCAATTTTTCAGGAGTTACCTGGGTATAAACTTTGTCTTCAAATTTTAAGATAGGACCTTCCTGACATTTATCAAGGCAATGACAACCATGAAAATATATTTTGTCTTCCAGTTGATTTTTTTTGATGTAATCTTTTATAACCTGTACAGAGTTTTTATTTCCCCTGGAAAAGCATGCACTTCCAAGGCAAATAACTAATTCCTTTCTGCCTTTTTGTATCGAATTACTTTTCATATGAAAGTAAAAATATGAATTATAATCTGCAAATTTTTGTTCGAGTTTTATTTATATTCAATTTAAATTATCGTTATGAAATTAACAAAGTTATTTGAAGGACTGATAATCAGCTATATAATTGTTTTAGTCACCTTTCGTAAAACTCATTTTTCATCTGTTAATTTATTAACAATGTTTATGAAATAACAATTAAATGTTTTATTTTTGTAAAATAGTTCTTTGCAATTGAAAGTAATAAAGATTTCAAAATCTTGAAGAATGGACAAAGTTAAACAAATACTTGAGAAATACCCTTTTGCTACACGTGAACATCTGATTTCTCTGCTGCAGGAGATCCAGGAAGACAAAGGATTTCTAAGCGAAGAAGTCGTAAAAGAACTGGGCAAACACCTAAATATACCTACAAGCAAAATTTATAGCCTGGCAACTTTTTATGGGTATTTCAGATTCCAGCCCAAAGGCAGGTATCATATCCGCATTTGCCGCGGAACATCATGCCAGCTTAAAGGAAGTGAATCTCTTATAAAAAGATTGAATAAAAAGTTGAACTTAAAAAACGGAGAAACATCAGGAGATGGCGAATTTAGCCTGGAAATAGTTTCCTGCATGGGAGGATGCCCTTTTGGACCTGTGGTAGCAGTGAACGATAAATACTATACCGCTGTGGATCCTGATAAATTAGAGGATATTATTGATTTTTTTCTGGAAAGTGAATCATAATTTATGAATAAAGAAATAAATACAAATAAGGATACATTTATTGACGAATACCTGAAATTGCCTGGTGCAAGGGAGTTGAATCAGGAATCACTGAATTTTCTAAAAGGCTTGCGAAGGGAATCTGTTTCCGAGCCTGTTATTTCTGTGTCTATTACTTCGGCAGGAATTATTGCCGGAGCAAATGACACTTATGAAGCAATCGAAGAATATATACAGGAAAGGGAACTTAACGCAACAGTAATTCCTGTAGGATCACTGGGATTAGTCTCTGCAGAGCCGGTTGTGGATATTCAGCTACCTGGAAAGGCAAGGCTTACATTCAGCAATGTATTTCCTGAAAAAACCAATGAACTGCTTGATGCGGTTTTTAATAATATAGTGCCTGAGGAATATGTGCTGGGTCAGCATCAAAGTGATTTCCTTGAACCCTGGGAGAATATTAATCAAATAGAGGATCACCCTTTTTTCGCAGATCAGGAGCGGGTTATACTAAAAAATTGCGGTATGATTGATCCTTCCTCTGTTGAAGAATATATTGCTCATGACGGCTATAAAAATTTTTTGAATGTGATCAATAATTTCACCCCGGAGGAGGTTTGTGATACCATTGAGAAAAGTGGATTAAGAGGCAGGGGAGGCGAAGGCTATCCAACTGCGCTTAAATGGAAAAATGCGCTTCTGACTCCTGCAGAACAAAGGTATATCGTCTGCAATGCGGGAGAAAGTGATCCGGGTGCATATATGGAGAGAATGATCATTGAAAGCGATCCGCATAGTGTAATTGAATCGGTTACTATTGCCGCTTATGCTATTGGCGCCCAGAAAGCTTATGTTTATCTCCCCTGTGAATATGAATTGGCTTGCGAAAGGCTTACAACAGCAATTTCTCAGGCAAAAAGTATTGGAATTCTGGGGAATGATGTATTCAGAAGTGGGTTTAATATTAATATTGATATTCACAAAGGTGCGGGGGCTTACGTTTGTGGGGAGGAAACAGCTCTTATTAGCAGCCTTGAAGGAAAAAGAGGAATGCCAAGGCCGAAACCTCCTTATCCAACAAAATATGGGTTTAATGGAAAACCAACCGTCGTAAATAATGTAGAGACACTCCTTAACCTGCCTGCAATAATAAGAAATGGTTATAAATGGTATAAAGAAACAGGAACTAAGGATACAAGCGGTACTAAAGTTTTTTCTACCTCAGGAAAAATTGAAAGAGCGGGAATGATCGAAATCCAAATGGGAACACCTGTAAGAGAAATAGTTTACAAGGTTTGTGGAGGTATTCCTGATAATAAAGAATTAAAAGGCGTACTTATCGGAGGGCCTGCAGGTGGCGTAATTACTTATGATAATTTAGATACAGGTATAGATTATGAAAGCGTGAAAAATATTGGCGGAGCCCTTGGTTCGGGGGGACTGATAATTATGGATGAAGAAACATGTATCGTCAACACTGTAAAATATTATATGGATTTTCTCCGGCATGAAAGCTGTGGAAAATGTATCCCCTGCAGAGAAGGAATAAGAAGAATGTATGAAATACTGGATAACATAACTACGCGCCCTGAAGAGAATGAACATTCACACAAAACCCTGGAGCGTTTTAAAGGCGCAATGCACCTGGAAAAACTGGCAACCGTTATTAAGGATACTTCGTTATGTGGATTGGGACAAAGAGCTGCAAACCCGGTTTTGTCATCTCTCAGATTCTTCCGCGAAGAGTATGACGAACATATTTTTGAAAGAAAATGTCAGGCTGGTGTATGCCAGGAATTAAGAACCTTCTACATTGATGTGGATAAATGTACAGGATGCACTATCTGTGCAAAAAAATGTCCGACAGACGCAATCATCGGAACGCCCAAAAATGCTCATTTTATTGTGCAGGAAAAATGTATCGGATGTGGAATTTGTTATGAATCATGCAAATTTGGTGCGATAATAAGCAAATAAACCTGGAAATAACTGTTTATGGAAGTCTCAATAAAAGTAAATAATACAACAATAAAAACCAGAAAGGATACTACAATTCTTGAAGCCCTCAGGGAAAACGGAATTCAGATTCCAACGCTCTGCCGCCTGGAAGATTTTACACCCACAGGAGCCTGCCGCTTATGTGTGGTTGAAGTAGAGGGAATGGATAAGCTTGTTACTGCCTGTTCATATCCTGTTGAACAGGGGATGGTTATAAAAACACACTCTCAGCGGGTTATTGAAGCACGTAAAATGATTGTGGAATTGCTGCTGTCAAATCACCCCGATGATTGTCTTTATTGTGAAAATAACGGGAATTGTGAACTTCAGAGATTGGCCAGTGAACTTAATATCAGGGACAGAAGAATTTCAGGAAGAAAAATGCAGGCCAAACTCGATTTGTCAAGTCCCGGAATTGTGTTTGACAGGTCGAAATGCATATTATGCGGACGATGTGTAAGGATATGTGAGGAAGTTGTTGGTGTTTGTGCACTGGATTTTATCTCCAGGGGGAATGACACTGCAATTGGAACTGCTATGGGAAAGGATATTAATTTCTCAAGTTGTATACAATGCGGACAGTGTGTGCTTTCATGCCCTACAGGAGCAATACATGAAAAACCTTACTTTGATGTCGTTCAGGAATCCCTGAATAATCCAGAAGTTAAAGTAGTGGCTCATTATTCTCCATCTGTGGCTATTACCCTGGCAGAAGAATTTGGAATCCGTTCGGGGAAAGATGTTTCAGGACTTCTGAATGCTGCCCTCAGAAAAATTGGATTTGAGAAAATTTTTGACGGTAGTTTTGGTTCTGATTTACATATTATGGAGGAGGCTGCGCTTCTCGAACAAAGAATAGATGAAGAAGAAGACCTGCCCATGTTAAGCAGTTCATGTGCTGCATTTGTGAAATATATGGAACAATTTCATCCGGATATGCTCCATCTGCTTTCTACAGTAAAATCACCTGAGCAAATTACTGGTTCAGTTATAAAACAGTATTGCCTTGAAAGCAAGGAAAGAAGCCAGAATGATATCTTTTCTGTAGCTATAGTTCCCTGTCCGGCAAAAAAATATGAGGCACAAAGACAGGAAATGACGCACAAGGGGATTTCCGATATAGATGCTGTTCTTACAACCCGGGAAATATCAAGGTTAATTCGTCTTTACGGTATTGACATTGAAAAAATAGAACCGGAGGAAACAGATGTTCCTTTTAAAAACAGCAGTTCTGCAGGAAAGTTGATGGCCAACCTTGGAGGGCAATCAGAAGCGGTTTTACGTACACTTTATTACAACATGACAGGCTATGATTTGGTAAATCCCAAAATAAGTAAGCTCAGGGGAACGAAAAATACAAAACAGGCCAAAATAAAAGTGAATGATAATTATGTCAATGTTCTGTCATTAAGCCCGTTAGGCAATTTTGATGAATTGATTGAGGAAATCAGAAAAGGAAAGAATAAATATCAATATATTGAAGTAATGACCTGTCCGGGTGGCTGCATAAACGGTGGTGGTCAGCCTGATATAGAAGAAGATAAGACAATTAAGAACCGGATTAAGGCAATACAAAGCATGGACGAAAAAAATATCAGCCGTTTCGCACATAAAAATCCAACTGTGAAAGAATTTTATTCCAAATATTTTAATCAGCCTTTATCTCATGAAGCACAGGAAAAATTGCATACAAGCTATACTCCTAAAGATGTGTTGTTATAATGAAGAATAATGAATCAAATATAAACAGAGATCTTGTTTATACGATAAAAAATCGTTGCAGGGTTTGCTATACATGTGTCAGAGAGTGTCCGGCAAAAGCTATTAAGATTATTAACGGGCAGGCAGAAGTTATTAATGAAAGGTGTATTGGATGCGGAAATTGTACAAAAGTTTGCAGCCAGGGAGCCAAGGTTTATATTGATACGACTGATGATGTAAAGGCGCTTGTTCAAAATGAAAATAAAAATATTGCAATTGTAGCACCGAGTTTTCCTGCAGAATTTGCAGAAGTCAAAGATTACAGGAAATTTGTCGGAATGATCAGGAAACTTGGTTTTGAAATAGTTTCCGAGGTAGCTTTTGGGGCAGATCTGGTTGCCAGGAGTTACAAACATTTGCTGCAAAATGGGATGGCTAAAAGATATGTTTCATCAGATTGTCCGGCTATCGTTTCTTACATAGAACGTTATTATCCTTCTCTGGTAGAAAATCTGGCCCCGATAGCTTCTCCTATGGTTGCTATGGCCAGGGTTATGAGAAAAAAATATGGAGATAAGACAAACATAGTCTTTATAGGCCCTTGTGTGGCAAAGAAATCAGAATCTAATGAAATTGACGAAATGATAACTTTTACCGAGCTGAGGGAAATGTTCGAAAAAAATGAGATCCATAATGAAGATACCCAACCCTCAGAGTTTGACCCTCCTTTAAGTGGAAAAGGGGCAATATTCCCGGTTAGCAGAGGTTTGTTGCAAACAGCCGGAGTTAAAGATGATGTCTTCGATGGAAATATTATTGTAGCTGAAGGGAGAATTGATTCACAGGAAGCAATAAAGGAATTTGAAAAAGGTCAGATACAGTCAAGGCACCTTGAACTGCTTTGCTGCGAAGGCTGTATAATGGGGCCGGGGACTTCTAAGCAGGGCAGACAGTATAATCGCAGAGTACTTGTTCATAATTATGTGCAGCATAAAATAGATAATTCTGATAAAGAAGCCTGGGAAAAGAATATAGAAGAATATAAAGATATTGATCTGACAGTAGGATTTAAAGAAAATGATAAGAGAATAACAAATCCTTCAAGAGAAGAAATAGAGAAGGTCCTTAGGTCTATGGGTAAAAAAGAGTCTAAAGACCACTTAAATTGCGGAGCATGTGGATACGATAGCTGTGAGGAACATGCAGTTGCCATTGTTAAAGGACTTGCTGAAAATGAAATGTGTCTGCCTTATACTATTGAAAAATTGCATAATTCTGTAAATGAGCTTGCAGTTTCAAATGAAAAACTTGTTTCAGTACAGCAGGCGCTGAGACAATCCGAGAAAATGGCAAGCATGGGTCAGTTGTCAGCAGGTATTGCACACGAGTTGAATAATCCATTGGGTGTTGTAATAATGTATGCTAATATTTTGCTGGATGAAATTCCCAAAGATTCTGATCTGCATTCTGATCTGAAACTTATCGTCGAACAAACAGACCGTTGCAAGAAAATTGTAGGAGGGCTCCTGAATTTTGCACGTAAAAACCAGGTTAACAGGTCGGAAACTGATCCCCAGCAGATCGTAAACCAAAGTTTTGATGCATTAATTATACCAGGAAATGTTAAGATACAGATAAACACTGATGATCTTAAAACCACTAAGGCATATATGGATCAGGAACAGATGACCCAGATATTTTCAAACTTGTTTAAAAATGCATTTGATGCAATGCCCGAAGGAGGTGAATTAAATATCGATATTTACGATGACGAAGGTTATATTGTCTTTAGAATCAATGATACAGGAAAAGGGATTAAGAAAGAGGACAGGGATAAAATTTTTGAGCCTTTCTATACAACAAAGGAAATAGGAAAAGGCACAGGTCTTGGACTTGCAACGGCTTATGGTATTGTTAAAATGCATAATGGCAAAATAACAGTGGATTCAAATGATGATCCCTCTAAAGGTCAGACAGGGACAACGTTTACAATTAGAATACCCAATAAAACAGAATAATAATTATGGACGATAAAGTAACAATATTACTGGTGGACGATGATATAGATTATTTGTTTCAAATGGAAATGAATTTAAAGAACATGGGATATCATGTGATTACTTGTGAAAGCAGGAAAGAAGGAGAGAAAATGCTTCAGAAAATACGTCCTGACCTGGCAATTTTTGATCTAATGATGGAAACGGAAGACAGCGGCTTTATTCTTAGTTATAAAGCCAAGCAAAAGTATCCCGATTTGCCTGTAATTATTGCCACTGCAGTTGCCTCAGAAACAGGTATTTCTTTCGGTCTGAATTCACCTGAAGAAAAAGAATGGATAAAGGCCGATTTATACTTAGAAAAAGGTATTCGAAAAGAACAACTGCAGAAGGAAATTGAAAAATTGTTGAATCGTTAACTTGTTAAAAGTCAGTTTAAAGGCAAAATATAAAAAAGATGAAAAATATAAGAGTTCTTGTAGTGGATGATGAACCCGGTATTTGCTCAGGGGTAAAAAGAATTCTTTCAAGATTTACCGTGAGCTATCCTTTTATGGATGAGGACAGAGGGTTTGATGTGATTGAATCTTCTACAGGGGAAGATGCGATAGAAATAATTAAGGAAAACCCGCCTGATATTGTATTACTGGACAACAAATTGCCCGGAATACAAGGCACAGAGGTGCTCGATTTTATCAATCAGAATCACAGGAATGTAATGGTTCTTATGATCACTTCATATGCCTCCCTTGAACTGGCAGTTGAAGCCACCAACCAGGGCGCTTATGATTTTATCCCAAAACCTTTTACTCCACAGGAATTGAAAGCTGCATTAGAAAATGTAACCAAACATATTTTCCTGAGGTCAATGACCCAAAAAATGAATAAGGAAGGGAAAGAAGTACGTTTTCAATTTCTTTCGGTTTTATCACATGAATTAAAATCTCCGCTGAATGCGATAGAAGGTTATATGAACATGATGAAAGAACGACAGGCAGGGGAAGAAATTGAAAACTATGAAAAGGTAATTGATCGTTCGCTGGAAAGAATTAAAGGAATGCGGGCATTAATTATGGATCTTCTTGACCTTACAAAAATTCAATTTGAAAAGCAGGAACAGAGGTTAGAACAGGTGCATCTTAATCGTCTGCTGAATAACGCAATTGAAGCTGTTAATCCTTATGCAATTCAAAAGGATGTGAATATAAATGTTCATGCAGATCAGGATATTTATATGAATGCCGACCCAAATGATATTGAAATTGTAATGAATAACCTGATATCAAATGCGGTAAAATATAATAGGGACAAAGGAACAGTGGATGTGTACCTTGAAAAGAAAAAGGATGAAATTGAAATGATATTCCAGGATACTGGAATTGGAATGAACGAGGATGAAAAATCTAAACTTTTTACTGAATTTTTTAGAGTGAAAAGTGAAAAAACAAAAAAAATATCAGGAAGCGGTCTGGGATTGTCAATTGTCAAGAGGATAATCGACCTCTATAATGGACAGATAAAAGTTGACACTAAACCTGATAAAGGAAGTACGTTTTTTGTGAAAATACCAGTGAAATAAAACAATACCAAAATATGAAAACTTTACCCGAAAAAACAATTGAAAGACTTAGTGCCTACAGGCGTACATTGCTAAGCTGTTTGTCAAATGGCAAAGATTATATCTATTCACATGAGCTTGCTAATTTGCATAATATTACAGCTGTTCAGGTTAGAAGAGATATTATGCTTATAGGGTACTCCACAACCTTAAAAAAAGGATATGATGTGAAAGAACTCATCGAGTTAATCGGGGACATCCTCGATTCTCAAAAAGGTGTTAAAGCTGCCGTTGTTGGAGTGGGAAATCTTGGTCGTGCAATAACTACTTATTTTAGAGGGAAAAGGAGTAAACTGGAGATTGTCGCAGCTTTTGATACTGATCCTGAAAAGATAGGGCGCGTTATAGCAGGCGTGAAATGCTTTTCAGTAAATGAAATGGAGAAAATAATTCAGGAGGAAAATATTTCTATCGGTATTCTTACGGTTCCTCCTGAATATGCTTCCAGGGTTGCTGAGAAGCTTTGCGATTCAGGAATAAGGGGGATTTTAAACTATACTTCTGTACCCGTTTCTGTCCCCGAGGATGTTATTATCGATAATTATGATATGACTACTTCATTAGAAAAAGTAGCCTATTATGTCAAACAAAAAATTGAATAATTCGTAATGCTTTAATTATATCAATTTTGACCTGTTGAAATGAAAATTCACCGAAACTTAGATGAAATAAAAAATATAAAGAATCCTGTGGTCACCACTGGAACTTTTGATGGAGTGCATATTGGTCACAAAACCATTCTGAACCGGCTGAGAAAACTAGCCGATGAAATTGAGGGTGAAACAGTATTGATTACTTTTCATCCCCATCCACGAAAAGTACTATACCCTGAAGGAGCCGGAAAAAATCTGCAATTAATCTGTACCCAGCGCGAAAAAGTTAATCTTCTTAAGAATACAGGGCTGGATCATTTAATTATAATAGAATTTACAAGGGAATTTGCTAAAACAACCAGTAGTGAATTCGTGGAAAACATCCTTGTGCAGAAGCTGGGAGCTAAAAGAATTATTGTAGGTTTTAATCACCATTTTGGACATAACCGGGAAGGGGATTACGCTTATCTCTATGAATTAGCCAAGACCCACGACTTCCAGGTTGAAGAAATCCCAGAACAGGATATTGAGAATGAAACAGTTAGTTCTACAACTATAAGAGCAGCCCTGAAAGAAGGACGCATACAGAGGGCAAATGCATACCTGGATCATTTTTATATAATGATGGGTAAGCTTTCTGATGGGCATCCCAGGTGTAGAGAAATTGGTTTCCCAACGTATGAAATAGAAATGGAAGAAGATGTTAAACTAATTCCCCCACAAGGTGTTTATGCTATCAGTTTGGTTCATTGTCATTCAAAATACAAAGGAATGTTAAATATTAAGAAGCATAACGACCGCAACAATGTTACTGTGGAGGTTCATCTTTTTAATCATAATTCAGGGGAAGATCTCAGGGGAAAAATAGGTACAGTCTATTTTCATAAACGAATGAGAGATGAATTAAGTCTGAATGATGAAAAGAGTTTTAAGCTTCAACTGGATTCTGATAAAGAAGAAATAGAAAACTTAATTTACTGATTTTTATTTTAATAGATGAAGATGTAGTTGTTGGTTTTCATCTTCCTGAAAAGTTTTAAAGTAGAATTAGAGAGTTTTTTTAATTGAATTTATTGCTATCCAGATTTTGGCTTCTTGTTTTTTTTTATTTTATTTACTATCCAGCCAAAAACCAGAGAATCTTGAAAAAATATTCTGACCTTGAAATAGTGAATGGTATTCGTCAGAGGAATGCTGTGATATTGGAATATGTATACATTGAATACTATACAATGATTCGTTCTTTGGTAATCGAAAATAAAGGAAATGAACAAGATGCAAAAGATGTTTTTCAGGAAGGTTTGGTTATCGTTTTCAGAAAAATAAAAAATAAGAGTTTTGAACTCAAATCTTCTTTTAAAACTTACTTCTACTCTGTATGTTGGTATATTTGGCTGAAAGAACTTGAGAAAACCCAGGTGAATATTGAGAAGTTAACTGAATATATGTATTTTGAAAATATTCCGGATAATTTGGTGGATGAATACGAAATGCATGATAAATACAGAATCTACCAGGAAAATTTTAATAAACTTAAGAAAGACTGCCAGAAGATTCTGAAGTTATTTATGCAAAAAGTACCCATGAAACAAATTGCAAAAAAAGTAGGTAAAAAAAGTGAACAGTATATAAAAAACAGGAAAAAGATTTGTAAAGATCGCTTGATAGAAAACATAAAAAAAGATAAGCGCTATAAAAGGTATTATGAAGATGAAGATAAGTGATGAATATATTAGTAGATATCTTGATGGTGAATTAACTCCTGAAGAAGAAGCTTCTTTAAAGAAAAAAATTGAAAAGAGCAAGGAATTAAGGGCACGATATAATTTTATTAAAGAATTAGGAGACGCCGTGAAAGAAGAGGAGATAATGGATTTCAGGAACCAGGTAAATAAGATAGTCAGAAATAAAAGTATGCAAAGAAAGAATTATAAGGTTAAAAAGATGATTCCTTTTGCTGCTTCTTTGTTGGCTATTATTATAATTGCAATATTCGTCGTAGTGGATCGTCCGGATGAGAATAAAGATGTTTTCAGTAACTACTATGAACTTTATCCTTTAACTATAAATACCAGGGGTTCAGGGGGTAATACCCACAAATTGCTCGCATCAGAGGCGTATGAAAACAGAAATTGGCCTGAGGCAGAAAAAGAGTTTGAATACTTGACTAAAAAGAATCCGGATAAGCATTTGTTTAATTTATATTTAGCCATTGCTAAAATAGAACTTGATAAAAATGTGGAAGCAAAAATGATCTTGTTGGATTTATTGAAAGAAGATGATTTGCTTGTCAGAGACCAGGTTTACTGGTATTTGTCTTTACTTTATTTAAAAATCGAGAATGATAAAAGGGCCATAAGCATTCTTAAAATTATAATTCAGAAAGATATGTATTATTCAGATAAAGCTAAAGATATATTAAAGAAAATAGAGAAAGAAAAATAAGTTAGTGCCTGCTAATTATTTCTCAACGATTCTCTTCTTTCTAATTTTTTTATAAATGAAATATGATAAAATAACTAGTAAAATGCCAGGTAATATATAAAACAGGGCTCTTGCATAAATAGATTTAAAAACAGGCGATTTGTCACCAATAACAATATAACCAGACCAAAAATATGGATGCGCATGCAAGGGGTCAGCTTCGTTCAGGTACTTTAGTTTCGCTTTTCTCAAAGCTTCTGGCTTGTTTTTGCCTTTTTTCAGCTCCTGGTAAAAATATTTCATTAAATTAATACTCGAATTATCTTCTACTGGCCATAAAGTCATTACAATTGAAGGACAACCTGCATATTTAAAACCACGTGCCAGACTTATAACACCCTCGCCCTTATGAATTTTTCCGGCACCTGTATTGCAAGAGCTTAAAACAGCAAGTTTGCTGTTTAATTCTAAATTATATATTTCATAAGTATTCAGGAAACCATCTTCAACTGCCCCTTTGTTCTGAGTAAAAGCCATTTTGGAATACATTGGGTTTTCATCATTAATGAGTGTGTGCATGGCAAGATGAAGGATTTTATATTTTCGGGCTTTTTCCTTAAAATTTTGTTCATTCGCTTCTTTGCCCTCATATATGTCTCCATTAAACAAAGGAGCAATGGCATGAACTTCTTTGGATATTCCTTTCAGCGGATATAACTTTTCTCTGTATTCTTGCCTTGTTAAATTTTTATCAGCACTAAGATTTTCAATGTTATTGTAAGTGGGCGCAAACGCTGCTAATAAATTATTTTGTTCATATTTTCTTTCTTTTTGAGAGAATAGTACCTGGGCAGAATATGAATAGGTGATATTTAAATCCCTAATTAGATATTTGATGTTGTGATAGTTAATCGAATTTTCGCTGGGCTTTTGTGTTATTAATATTTCAAAAGGGATATAAGAAAGAATGCCATCAGGAATAATCGTAATTGAGTTTACTTTTTCAATTGGGAGAGACGAAAAAAGTTTATTATAAATATCAATGGCATTTTCAGTATATTTAAAAAAATCTTGCTTGCTGTGGGATGAAAAATTTCTTTCAGTTAAAAAATTTCTCAATGAGTGTATTTTTTCCACGGAAGCAGAGTCCTTCTTAATCTTTTTAATAATCGCTGTATCCTTTTCAATGTAGAAGAGGAAAATGTTGCTTTTGACAATTGAAAACTCTATAAGTGCATTGTTTTTTTTAATCCTTGGTTGTATTTCAGCAATACTGATGTCATTATCGTCATATTTTAAAGAATAATATTTTGGATATTTTTGTTCAAATATCTTTGTTAATTCCTCTAAACGCTTATTATGTCTAAATATCTTGTCTTTCCAGAAATCAATTTTTCTGGTATCCGGTTCTTTTTTCTTTTGCTCTTCAAATATTAGTTCTTCGTAAGTCCATATCTTTTTTTTCAGTAAATTTTCTTCTTTTTTTAATTCATCAGGAATATTCCCTATTTGTCTTGCTTTATTAGTTTGAAGATTTTCATAAAGAACTGCCGACTTTCCGTTTTCTGAATATTGAAATGCTTTATTCAGATATTTCATTTTTTTATTTCTGGAAAACAGGGCATATGCAATATTAAGGCCCTGCCCATAAGTTTCTGTCTCATGGCTTGTAATAAATAATTTGCTTTCCTGGCTAAGGTAGCCTTTTCGCAAGTCTTCTATGGCTTTTGTCGCTAAACCTATAGTTTCTAAAGCTAACTTTTTGTAATCCTCTTTTTTATCAGGAAATGTGTTTAAGGCAAAAGCCTTGTTTTTGAGCACTTTAATTAATTCAACATTCGAAGAAACATCAGAGATTTCCGGATTGCTGTAAATTGATGTATCGCTAAAATTCCGAGCTAAATTTTTTAACGATTTCTGATAAAATGCGAGCGCTTTTTTATACTTTTTTTGTCTTGCATAAAGAGTTCCCAGGTTATTGTAGCATCTTGCAGTTCTGGGATGGGGCCCCTGAAAATGTTTTTTGTTAATATAAAGCGCTTTTTTGAATTGTTCTTCGGCTTTAATAAATTTATTTTGTTCAAGCATCAATATCCCATAATTCATGTAATCGTTAGCCAGGCCAATATAAGTTTCACCATAATATTTTTTATAATATTTTATGGTCTCCTTAAAATATTTTTCGGCTTTTTTATATCTGTTTTGGTTTGTATAGATAAGTGCTAAATTTCCCAGAGGAAGGACAACTGATTTTGCATTTAACGATTTGTAAATATCATAACTTTTTTTGTATGAAGAAATTGCCTTTTCATACTGGCTTAATGCTTTTTGCACAATTCCGTAATTATTGTATGCCATGGCAATTTGGTCCCTGTTCTCCATTGAATCAGTGAGGAACAGACTTAGTGCTTTGTTAATGTATCGTTCAGCTTTTTTATAATCTTTTTGCCTCGTATAGACATTGGCCATGTTACTGTAATTGGTTCCTGCTTTAGCTGAGGAGGTTGAAGAATTATTCTTGTATATCTCTTCAGCTTTTTGGTAATAATCAAGAGCGGCTTTATAGTTGCCCTCTTTTTTAAATATTACGCCAATATTTACATAGGTATGACCAATTTCAGGATTGTTTTGAGTATATATCCTTTTTTTTATTTTCAATTCCCTGAAGAAGAGGCCTTTTGCCTTTTTCATTTCTCCACTGGAAGCCATTTTAATACCCTTTTCTTTTAAAAGCGAGGCAGAATCCTTTAAGATTTCAGTTTGTAGCGCCTTTTGCTGGGCAAGTGAAGCAAAACCCCATCCCAAAAAGAAGATTAACAGTATGTAAATTTTTCCTTTCAATATTAAACTCAGTTTTTACAAAAATAATAAATCCTATACTGCAAAATACAAAAATTTTTGTGACTGATTATCAGTTAATTGATAAAACATGAATAAATTTTTTCAAAAAAACGGGTTACCTTTTCCTGTTTTTCGGAATAAAGGAGTGAAGGGTTTCAAAAAACAACCATTCAATCTTAGTTAATAAAAACTATAAAA